>ENA-OQJH01000050-OQJH01000050.1-human-gut-metagenome-genome-assembly--contig:-NODE-50-length-60402-cov-3.640066_pt1 | contig 60402 bp, 59 predicted proteins | sample MGYA00242597_ERZ504763 | MGnify/ENA primary metagenome ERZ504763 (study PRJEB26092, sample SAMD00036359) | human gut metagenome | host: Homo sapiens | study: EMG produced TPA metagenomics assembly of... | reverse complement strand
CCAACGGAGGGTGAATAATAGTGATAACGATTCCGGAGTGATGAGTATCGGAAAATAAACAAGATAATCATTTTAATGAACTTAAGTTCATGGGCAAGTAAGTTAAGTAACTTGGCTCACGAACATAAGTTGCTTGGCTTACGAAGTTAAGTTCATAAATTTATCGAAATAATAGATATATTACCCTTAACAAAATCATATATGAAAATGAAAAAAACTTGATTGATTATGAGCTCCTGTGGGAGAAAATTACGGATTACGTAAAGGCCACCAGTAGAACGACTGCTCGTCCTGTACTTCTATTATATTATGTATTGCGAAGCCCCGAAACTCCCTCTTCGGATAAAATGTTGATTGTGGCGGCACTTTCGTATTTGGTATTGCCGATTGATTTGATTTCGGCTAAGCGGTTACCAATTATCGGCTGGATTGATGAAGCGGTATCTTTGGTTTATGCTTATAAAAAGGTGTGCCGCTATGTGACTCCTGAGATTGAATCAGAAGTGGATAATGTACTGGAACGCTGGTTTCCGGAAGGAAAGTACGAATTGATAGAAGAATAAATATTGTACTTATCTTTGGGGAGTAAGGATGGGTAAATGGAGTATTTTAGGAATGGGCTTCGTCGACTTTCGGCGTGGCCCTTGCTGATTGTAGACAAAGGTAGATTGTAATTCTACCCCAAGGAACTTCATTTTGTTTCATATATTATGCATCTATGATTTTTAACTGGTACGGAAAGAATTATAGAACTGTCTGTTCTTACGTTCCGGATGGAAATAAAGCAATATATTTGGAATGAAATCATTTTGTCTGAGAATATGTGATGTATGTAAAAGTGTTACAATATGTTTTGAGTATTGTCAATACCTTATAGTTCAATGTTTAACATGACCTAAGTTCTCTTAGAACTTTATATTAAATATTGCTGCAAAGATATGAAAATATATTAAATACCAAAGATATCGCAGCTAAAATGTTGGATAATAAATAATTTTATTCTAACAGGATTTACTTTTTGCTTGCCAAACTCAGCAAAACAACTCTTTTTGAACGTTTTTATCTAAGTTCTAAGAGAACTTAGCATTTATGAACGTTAAATTAAAAGTTTTTTATGAAAAAGAGAGTTTTGTTTACGTTGACTTGTCTATTCCTATGGACAGGTATGGCAATGGCTCAGGTATCCCGAATTACTGGAGTTGTAGTTTCGGCAGAAGACAATGAGCCGATTGTCGGAGCTTCGGTTCTTGTGAAAGGTACTACCCTTGGAACTATTACCGATATGAATGGCCGGTATAGTATAAACAATGTTCCGGTCAATGCAAAATCTTTGGTAATATCGTTTGTCGGTATGAAAACACAAGAATTGGCTATAAAGGGTGGTGAGCAAAGAGTAGTGATGCAAAGTGATACAGAATTGATTGATGAGGTCGTTGTAGTAGCTTATGGTACACAGAAAAATCATCTTTTACCGGAGCTGCTTCCACAGTAGGGGCCAAATCCATAGAGAAACGTGCTATCACTAATGTTACAGCTGCATTGGAAGGGAATGCTTCCGGAGTTCAGGTGACTGCTGCCACCGGACAACCTGGTGAATCTTCTTCTATCCGTATTCGTGGGTTTGGCTCAGTCAATGCATCCAATGCTCCTTTATATGTAGTGGACGGAACTATATATAATGGTAGCATAGGTGATATTAATCCTGCAGATATTGAGTCTATGACTATATTGAAAGATGCGGCATCTACTTCTTTGTATGGTTCAAGTGCGGGTAATGGTGTTATCTTGATTACTACTAAAAAAGGTAAAGAGTCAGGTGGAACAGGAGTAAACTTGACTATTAACCAAGGATGGTCAAACAGGCTTATAAAGATTATAAAAAGGTGGGAATTTATGATTACTATCCTTTACAATGGGAGATGTTGAAGAATTCCTATATTACATCTGGTAAAGATGTCGCAACGGCGGCCTCATTGGCAACATCTAAAATTGGAAGTACGTTGAAATATAATCCTTTTGTTGGTGTCGCAGATGATGCCATTGTCGGACTGATGGAAAGCTGAATTCTTCAGCCGATGCATTGAAGTGGGAGATGATTTGGATTGGGAAGATGCAGCTTTCAAGACCGGCTATCGTCAGGAATATAATTTGAGTTATAATACAAAAACAGAAAAAAGTGATACTTATGCTTCTGTTGGTTATTTAAATGACGATGGTTATATGATTAAGACTGACTTTGAACGTTATTCTGGTCGTTTGAATTATAATGTGTACCCTACTAAATGGTTCAAGACAGGTTTGAATTTGGGAGTAACTCGTACGGTATCCAATTATTCAACTTCAGATTCGGGAAATTCGAGTTCATATAGTAACCTTACACGTTTTATTCGTACCATGGCTCCTATATATCCCGTTCATAAACATGATTTGGAAACCGGTGCTTATTTGGATGCTAATGGTAAGGCAACTACTGATCCGGGTGAATATATTTATGATTATGAAGGAACTCGCTTGTCGAATAATGGACGTGATGCGATAGCTGAAACAGAGTTCAATCAACGTGAACTAGTGCGTGTTAATCAGACTGGACATACTTATCTCACTTTGACTCCGGTTGAAGGGTTGAACCTTACAGCCAATTACTCTATCAATAATATTGATTATCGTCGTAAAGTCTATGAAAATCCTTATGTGGGCGATGGTACTGCAGGACCGGGCCGTTTGAACCAGATGTCTACCCGGACGCTGACTCAGACCTTTAATCAATTGATAACTTATAACAAGTCTATCGGAAATCATAACTTTGACGTTCTTTTAGGACATGAAAACTATTCTTATAAGTATGAGTATTTATATGGTATGAAGACTCAGGAAACAGTTTCGGGTATGTATGAATTTGGTAATTTCGTAAATATCAGTTCACTTAGCTCCTATACAAATACCTATAAAAAGGAAGGTTACTTTGGCCGTATCAATTATGATTATGCTCATAAATACTACGCTTCACTTTCTTATCGCCATGATGGTTCCTCGCGTTTTGCAAAAGAGAACCGTTGGGGGGATTTCTGGTCGTTCGGAGCAGGCTGGAGAATTAGTGAAGAGGCATTTATGAAGGATGTGAAATGGGTGAATAACTTGAAATTACGTGCTTCTTACGGTGAAACAGGTAATGATAATATATTGGATAGTGATGGTGATCCTGATTATTATCCTTATCAGACCTTATATGGTTTGGGATATAAAAATGGTTCAGAAGCTGGAGCCTACTTCACGGTGATAGCCAATCCCTCATTGAAATGGGAAACACAAATATCTACGGATATTGCTCTTGAATTTGGTTTGTTTGACTGTTTGACGGGTACTATTGAATATTTTAAGAAAGATTCCAAGGATTTGTTGTTTGATGTTTCTCAGCCCGCTTCTGTCGGAGTAACATCCATTATACAGAATATTGGTAAGGTCACTAATTCAGGAGTGGAAATAGAGTTGGATTATAATGCATTTAAAAATAAAGACTGGAGTGTATCTGTTGGGGCCAATGCTACTTTTGTGAAGAATAAGATAAAGAACCTGCCGGCTACAATGAAAGAAAATGGATATATCAGTGGTTCTAAAAAGTGGTTGGAAGGAAAGTCCATTTATGAATTCTGGCTTCGTCAATGGCATGGGGTAGACCCTCAGGACCGGTGATGGTTTATATGTGGCTGATGTAAGTAAATATAATCAAGGGAATATTGGAACAGGGGATGGAAACATTACACAGAGCCAGTTTGATGAGTATAAAAAAACAGTAGTGACTATTGATGGTAAGGAATTGACCAATTCGTATACTTATGCTAAATACGACTTCAGTGGTTCTTCTATTCCTGATGTGTTTGGTGGGTTTAATGTCAGAGTAAGTTATAAGAACTTTGATTTGGCTGCTGTATTCTCTTACCAGTGGGCGGTCAGGTTTTGGATACTAATTATGCTACCATGATGAGTATGACTGAATTTGGTTATGCACAAAGTCCGGATTTGTTAAAAGCATGGAAACAGGCAGGGGATATTACTGAGGTTCCCCGCATAGACAATAGTGCAGCTCATACCACGAATATTGGTCAGTCTTATTCAACTCGTTGGCTTACCAGTTCGGATTATCTTAATTTAAGATCTGTCACTATTGGCTATCAGTTCCCAAAAGCTTGGTTGAGCAAAGTGATGCTTAAGAGCGCCCGTTTGAATCTGACTGCGGAAAACCTGTTCATGTTGAAAGCCCGTCAGGGATTGAATCCGATGGCTAATTATTCCGGTGTAACTTATAATGAATATATGCCGTCCCGTAATATCACGTTAGGGCTTAATGTTTCATTCTAAAAAATAAAAGAATTATGAGATCAATTAAAAATATAACATTAGGATTAGCGACAGTTGGAGTAATGTTCCTATCTGGTTGTGCCGGTGATTATCTGGATACTATTCCCTCTACCTCTGTTTCAGAAACGACAATAAACACCTCGTTGGATAATCTTTATATAGCATTGAATGGAATTCATAAAGAGATGGTTTCTCAGGAAAGTGGATATCAGTGTTTGGGCGGTGAACCCGGTTTTATGATGTCACGTGATGCAGAGGCTGATGATATGAATTGGCAGACAAATACATGGATGAAGGCGGCCTATTTAGGATGGCAATGCAATATGAATGAAACGAATGGTTATAATTATAAGTTCTGGCAAATTTATTATCAATGGATTCTGAATGCTAACAAAATTTTGGCGGGTTTGGAGGAAGTTGAAATAACTAGCCAGGAATTGTTTGACCAGATAAAGGGAGAAGCTTTGTGTATCCGTGCTTGGGCTCATTTTAATTTGGTACAGCTTTATGCAAAACGTTATGAAGCCGGCAAGGATAATACACAGGATGGAATTCCTTATCGTGAAAAAGCTGTGGCCGAAGAGCAGGCACGTAATTCCGTAGAAGATGTTTATGCTAAAATCAATAATGATTTGGATGAGGCTTGTATACTTTTGAGTGGAATAAAAGTAAATGATGTCAATCATTATAGCGAGATGGTGGCATGGGGATTGAAGGCACGTGTAGCATTGACCATGCAAGATTATAATAATGCGGCGGTTTATGCAGGGAAGTCTATTTCTTTAGCTGAAGCAGGTGGTCACCAGTTGATGACTGGCAGTCAGTTGAATTGTGGGTTTGCCAATATTACGACGGACACTAAAGAAGCGATGTATGCTGCAATGACTCCCGATGATAAGACTGTTTATTTTTATTCTTATTATGCATATATGTCATGGAACTTAACTCCAGTGCCATTCGTCAGGGAGTGAAGTGCATAAATGTGGATGCTTATGAAACGATGTCTGAAACAGACTTACGGCGTGCGTGGTGGGATCCGACTGGGGAAGCATCTGTTCCGTCATCAAGTTATGCAAAGAATGCTTATCAAAACCGTAAGTTTACTGCCCGTTCTACAGCCGATGCTGTAGGTGATGTCGCATTTATGCGTTTGGCAGAAATGTATCTCACCCAGGCTGAAGCTTTAGCTCGTGCAGGAAAAGATAGTGAGGCGCAGACTGTGTTTACTAAATTCCAGATAACCCGCGATCCCTCTTATGTCTCGAAAGGTAATACTGGTGATGCTTTGGCAGAGGAAATTATGAATAGTCGCCGGGTGGAATTATGGGGTGAAGGTTTTCGTTTTTATGATTTGAAACGTTTGCATTTGTCTATTAAACGTGGATCAAATTTTGATATAGCTTTCTGTACTTTCCTTGAAAAGGATAAAGATGCACAAGGTTGGGTGTGGGAGATACCTAAAATTGAAACAGACTTTAATTCACTTTGTACGAAGAACTATTAATAATTCTCTCTAACACATAAATTTTCTCTTAAAGGAGGTGGGCAGACTTTTTCTTGAAAGTTTTGTACCACCTTTTTGCTTAACATAACCTTTGTTTTACAAGGCCGATAGCTTTTCTGGTTTTCTTTTTGTGTTACTTGTGTTGTCTAATTATCAATTTGTTGATGTTTTTTAGTAATTTAGAAGAAATGGATTTAATTTATACTTGTTCTAATTGCTATAATCCATTGTTTTGAATGAAGTAAAGAACCTGTAAACACAAAATAAGTGTAAACAGATTCTTTACTATTGTTTAAATGATAAACTATTTAGGTGAAAAAGTTTATTCCTCTTCGTCCAGTAAAATGTTCATAATCTGAACAGCTGCTTTGGCAACAGAAGTTCCGGGGCCGAAGATTGCTACAACACCTGCCTTGTATAAGAAGTCATAGTCTTGAGCGGGGATAACACCACCAGCGATAACTAAAATATCTTCACGACCTAATTTCTTTAATTCTTCAATAATCTGCGGGATCAGTGTCTTATGTCCGGCAGCCAATGAAGAAACACCTACTACATGAACGTCGTTTTCCACTGCGTCACGAGCAGCTTCGGCAGGAGTTTGGAACAACGGTCCCATATCTACGTCGAAACCACAGTCGGCATAACCTGTTGCAACTACTTTTGCACCACGGTCGTGTCCGTCCTGTCCCATCTTGGCAATCATGATACGCGGACGGCGGCCTTCCTTCTTTGCAAATTCTTCGGTCAGTTCGCAAGCTTTTGCGAAGTCTGTATCCTTTTTACTTTCTGATGAGTACACGCCTGATATAGTTCTGATTACTGCTTTATAACGTCCTACAATTGTTTCACAAGCATCCGAAATCTCGCCCAAGGTAGCACGGACATGAGCCGCCTCTACAGCCAGTTCCAGCAAATTGCCTTTACCTGTCTTTACACATTCGGTGATGGCTGCTAAAGCTTTGTCTACTTCTGCTTGATTGCGGCCTTCTTTCAAACGCTTCAGATTTTCAATTTGTTCCAAACGCACAGCTGTATTGTCTACTTCAAGGATATCGATAGGATCCTCTTTTTCCAAACGATATCTGTTGGTGCCGACAATTGTCTGGGCACCGGAGTCGATACGGGCCTGAGTACGTGCCGCAGCTTCTTCAATACGCATTTTGGGTACTCCGGTTTCGATAGCTTTCGCCATACCGCCCAAGCTTTCAATTTCCTGAATATGTTCCCAAGCCTTGTGAGCCAATTCGTTAGTTAAAGATTCTACATAGTAAGAACCACCCATGGGTCAACGTTCTTGCAAACATATGTTTCTTCCTGAATATAAATCTGAGTATTACGTGCGATACGTGCAGAGAAGTCGGTGGGCAATGCAATTGCTTCATCCAACGCGTTGGTGTGCAGTGACTGGGTGTGTCCCAATGCTGCTGCCATAGCTTCAATACAAGTACGACCTACATTGTTGAATGGATCTTGCTCTGTCAATGACCAGCCCGAAGTCTGGGAATGGGTACGCAATGCCAGTGATTTTGGATTCTTCGGGTTGAACTGTTTGACAATTTTGGCCCACAACATACGTGCTGCGCGCATTTTGGCAATTTCCATAAAATGATTCATGCCGATAGCCCAGAAGAATGACAGACGTGGAGCGAATGCGTCGATGTCTATACCTGCAGCGACTCCGGCCCGAAGATATTCCAAACCGTCAGCCAGTGTATAAGCCAATTCAATATCTGCTGTGGCACCTGCTTCCTGCATGTGGTAGCCCGAGATGGAGATAGAATTGAACTTAGGCATTTTTTGTGAGGTATATTCAAATATGTCAGAGATGATCTTCATGGAAAAGGCAGGTGGATAAATATATGTGTTACGCACCATAAACTCTTTTAAGATATCATTCTGGATGGTTCCGGCCATTTCTTCCAATTTAGCTCCCTGTTCCAAACCTGCATTGATGTAGAATGCCATGATGGGAAGTACGGCACCGTTCATGGTCATGGAAACAGACATCTTATTCAAAGGAATACCATCGAACAAAACTTTCATATTTTCCAATGAGCAAATAGATACACCTGCCTTACCTACGTCACCTACTACACGTTCATGGTCGGGGTCATAGCCGCGGTGTGTCGGAAGGTCGAATGCGACAGACAAGCCTTTCTGACCTGATGCCAAATTACGGCGATAGAATGCGTTGCTTTCTTCGGCAGTGGAGAAACCTGCGTACTGGCGGATAGTCCAAGGACGGAAAGTGTACATCATGGAGTACGGGCCGCGAAGATAAGGAGGAATACCTGCTACATAGTTCAAGTGCTCCATGCCTTCCAAATCTTCTTTAGTGTAAACAGGCTTCACATTAATGTGTTCCGGCGTTTTCCAGTCGGCGGTGATGCCGTTTTCTTTTTGCCACTCCATACCATTCTGAGGTTGGAATCCGGCATATATATCTATATTTTTAAAATTCGGTTTCATTGTTCTTCCTTACTTAATTCCTAACTTAGCGTTGTATTCTTTCAATGTGTCCAATACGTTGACACGTACATGGATAAAGTTTTCGATGCCTGCGGCTTTCAGCTCTTCCATACAAGCAGGAGCACCTGCAACAATGAAAATAGCTCGTCCGTCCAATGCCTTGAATGCAGGAATAGCATATTCTGCGTATTCATCATCGCTGGAACAGATAACTACGATGTCTGCACCGGCTTTCATAGCTGCTTCGACACCGGCCTCTACTGTGGGGAAGCCCAAATTGTCGATTACTTCGTAACCGGCACAAGCCAAGAAGTTGCATGAGAATTGGCACGTGCTTGGCGCATGGCCAGATTACCGATAGTTAGCATAAATGCTTTCGGGCGTTTGCCGGATTTCTCTGTCTGCAAACGAAGTACTTCAAACTGGCTGGCAGCACGGTCGAAGTTTAATGTGGCAAACGGTTTTTCACAGTTGTCATGATTGCCTCCACAACAACATTTGGCTTCTACAGGAGCCTTTTCGCCTGCTTTTTCATTGAAGTTAGGATATTGGTTGGTACCCAGTAGAATTTCTTTGCGTTTTGAAACGGAGTCGTGGCGGACCTTGTTGCTTGCGTTGATCGCTTCCTGTACTTTTCCTGCTTTGACTGCTTCCAGCATTCCTCCTTCGTCTTCCACTTTCAAGAATAACTCCCATGCCTGTGTGGCAATAGAAATTGTTAAATTTTCAATAAAGTAAGAACCCGCGGCGGGGTCAACTACTTTGTTGAAATGACATTCTTCTTTTAGCAATAACTGTTGGTTACGGGCGATACGTTCAGAGAAGTCGTCCGGAGTTTCGTAAGTCTTGTCAAACGGGGTTACAGTGATGGAGTTGACTCCTGCCAAGGCGGCACTCATCGCTTCGGTTTGAGTGCGGAGCAGGTTTACATGTGCGTCAAACAAAGTCAGGTTGAAAGTGGATGTTTCAGCATGTGCCACCATTTTGCAGGCACAGAAACAAGTGCCGTCTTCCGCTTTGTTCGGACATTCGGGTTGGCAGTTGCATTGAGGATGATATTCTTTTACGATGTCCGCCCATAACATACGTGCTGCGCGGAACTTGGCAATTTCCAGAAAATAGTTGGAACTGATGCCGAAATTGAATTTTATTTTCTTGGCAACCAGTGCAGCAGGAACTCCTGCTTCTACCAGTTTGCTCAGATATTCGTTACCCCAAGCCAATGCATATCCCAGTTCTTGTGAAATATAAGATCCGGCATTGTTCAGTTCTATCGCATTGACACAGATACAACGGAATTTAGGTAGCGGAGCCAGTACTTCTACCAATTCTTTGGCGGTAGTGATGAAATTGCTAAGGTCTTTGCCTTTTACCATCATTTTACCCATAGGGTCATAGTTGACGGAGCCTTGCAATTTGGTCAGGTCGTATTCTTTCTTTTGGAAGTAAGCAACCAACAATTTGGCTAATTCCACCGTATGTCCTTGACAAGTGGAGAAGTTTAACTCAATGCATTCCGCACAGATATCATTCAATAATGTTTCGATATATTCAGGACTGAGATCTTTCTTCTTTACGTAGAATCCCAATGAGTCAACACCTTTGTTCAAAATATCCAGTGCTTTAGCATTGGCTTCTTTAGGACACTCTACTTTGATTTCTTGACGCACGAACCAAGTATTGTCGTTTTTCTTCGTGCCTCTTACATAGGGGAATTCTCCGGGTAGTCCTTCGGTTGTTTTCAAACCTTCCAGATCTTCCTGGCGATAAAATGGTTTTACTTTAAAACCTTCGTTGGTTCTCCAAACCAATTTCTTTTCAAAATCAGCGCCTTTCAAGTCTGCTGTAATCTTTTCCATCCACTGTTCCGTAGAAACGGCTGGGAAGTCCGAAAAGAGTTTCTCTTTACTATCTGCCATAGTTTATTCGGTATTAATATTTAAGAATTATATCACATACTTTCAATAGTATGGGCAAATATACTAAAACCTTTTAAATAGAATCCTTTTTTTTAGCTATTTTCATAAAGGAGAAAGAGAGGTTTCTGTCATTTTGTTAACTGACGAAAGCAAAAGATGTTCTTATTGCAAAGTGGATATTGCAAAATAAATAAGAATCATGAAATAATAGTTTTCAAATTGTTGGGTTGAGTGAGGGGAATTCATTAATTTTGCGGCAATTTTATAAAAACATAGTATTATATCATGGACTGGTTACAAAATCTATTATTTGATGAAAACTCAATAGCGCATATCGTGCTGCTTTATTCTTTTGTGATTGCAGTAGGAGTGTTGCTGGGAAAAATTAAATTTTTCGGAGTATCGTTAGGTGTTACTTTTGTTTTGTTTACCGGTATTGTCTGCGGACATTTCGGTTTAACGGGGAATACACAGATACTTACATTTTTACAGGATTTCGGACTAATATTGTTCGTGTTCTGTATCGGACTTCAGGTAGGTCCTTCTTTTTTCTCTTCCTTCAAGAAAGGAGGGATTGCAATGAATCTAGTAGCAATGGGGATTGTCGCATTGAATATTGCTGTGGCTGTGGCTTTGTATTATGGCTTGAACGGCCGGATAGAGCTGCCTATGATGGTGGGTATTCTTTGTGGTGCAGTAACGAACACGCCGGGACTGGGTGCTGCCAACGAAGCGTTGAGCCAGCTGAATTACAATGGCCCGCAGATAGCGATGGGATATGCGTGCGCTTATCCATTGGGAGTGCTGGGTATCATTGGTTCTATTATTGCTATCCGCTACATTTGCCAGATTAATTTGAAAAAGGAGGAAGAGGATATCGCTAAAGAAGAAGCTGCAAATCCTCATCTGACTCCTCGTATGATGCACCTGGAAGTTCATAATGAGGCATTGGCAGGAAAAACGTTGCTTCAGGTCAGAGATTCATGGGGCGTGACTTTGTTTGTTCACGTATATTGCAGAACGGTCATGTCAGTATTCCTAATCGTGATACTGTCTTCCATCTTGGTGATCAGTTGTTTGTGGTTTGTGCAGAGGACGATGCGGAAGCCATTATTGCTTTTATCGGTCCTAAAATTGAAGTGGATTGGGAAAAGCAGGATACTCCGATGGTATCCCGCCGTATTTTGATTACACAACCTAAAATGAATGGTAAGCAATTGGGGGAATTTCATTTCAGTAGTATGTATGGTGTGAATGTGACTCGTGTCAACCGTTCAGGTATGGATATCTTCGCTTCACGTAACTTAACCTTGCAGGTAGGTGACCGTGTAATGGTGGTAGGTCCTCAGGATGCGGTGGAACGTGTTGCCAATTTGATGGGTAACTCATTGAAACGTTTGGATCATCCTAATATCGTGACTATTTTTGTGGGTATCTTCTTGGGGATTTTCTTTGGTAGTCTGCCTATTGCATTTCCAGGTATTCCTACTCCGGTAAAATTGGGTTTGGCCGGTGGTCCGTTGATTGTATCTATTTTGATAGGTCGTTTCGGATATAAATTGAAATTGGTGACTTATACCACTATGAGTGCCAATTTGATGTTGCGTGAAATTGGTATTGCTTTGTTCCTTGCCAGTGTGGGGATAAAGGCTGGTGCGAATTTTGTGAATACGGTTGTCGATGGAGATGGTCTGTTGTATGTGGGTTGTGGTTTCCTCATTACAGTTATACCTTTATTAATAATGGGAGCGGTTGCACGCTGGCATTACAAGATGAATTATTTCATGTTGATGGGGCTTATTGCAGGTAGTAACACAGATCCCCCCGCATTGGCGTATTCTAATCAGACAGCAGGTAATAATGCTCCGGCGGTAGGTTATTCTACTGTGTATCCGGTATCCATGTTCCTTCGTATTCTGACTGCCCAATTATTGATATTAATATTGGCAAGTTGATATTGGCAAAAAGTATAAAAACAATAAAGTATAACTTGTAGGAGGGGGTGTCAAAAAATGGTAGCTTGAATCATTTTTTGGCGCACCCTCTTGCTGATTAAAAGAATAAATATGATTTCAGTAGATGGATTGACCGTTGAGTTTGGCGGTACCACCTTGTTTAGTGACATATCTTTTCAGATAAATGAGAAAGACCGTATTGCCTTGATGGGGAAAAATGGTGCGGGTAAGTCTACCTTATTAAAGATTTTGGCTGGTGTACGGCAACCTAGTCGTGGAAAGGTGTCGGCTCCTAAGGATTGTGTGATAGCTTATCTTCCCCAGCATCTGATGACAGAGGATGGGCGTACTGTATTCGAGGAAGCTTCTCAGGCATTCTCGCATCTTCATGTTATGGAGGCAGAAATAGAAGCCATAAATAAGGAACTTGAAACGCGTACCGATTATGAAAGTGATTCATATATGGAGTTAATCGAGAAGTTTCTGCATGAGTGAGAAGTTTTATTCCATTGATCTTACCCATTTTGAAGAAGATGTGGAAAAGGCTTTGCTGGGACTTGGTTTTATGCGTGAGGACTTCAATCGCCCTACCAGTGATTTCAGTGGTGGCTGGCGTATGCGTATTGAGTTGGCTAAATTATTGCTCCAGAATCCAGATGTATTATTGCTGGATGAGCCCACTAACCATCTTGATATTGAATCCATCCAGTGGTTGGAAGATTTCTTGGTCAATAGTGCCAAAGCGGTAATTGTCATCAGCCACGACCGTAAATTTGTAGATAATATCACAACCCGTACCATTGAAGTGACGATGGGGCGCATCTATGATTATAAAGTGAACTATTCCCAATATCTGATATTGCGTAAAGAACGACGCGAGCAACAGATGAAGCAATATGAGGAACAGCAGAAGATGATACAGGAAACCAAGGATTTCATAGAACGGTTCAAAGGAACTTATAGTAAAACTTTGCAAGTGCAGAGCCGTGTGAAGATGCTTGAGAAATTAGAATTGGTTGAAGTGGACGAAGAAGATACCTCAGCATTGCGGTTGAAATTCCCGCCTTCTCCGCGAAGTGGAAATTACCCGGTCATTATGGACGGGGTAGGAAAGACCTATGGTGATCATGTGGTTTTCAAGAATGCCTCATTGACCATCGAGAGAGGGGATAAAGTGGCTTTTGTGGGCAAGAACGGTGAAGGTAAGTCTACTTTGGTAAAATGTATCATGCGTGAGATAGAGCATGAAGGGACTTTGACGCTGGGACACAATGTGCAGATTGGTTATTTTGCTCAGAATCAAGCCTCTTTATTGGACGAGAACCTCACGGTTTTTCAAACGATAGATGATGTGGCGAAAGGGGAGATCCGTAATAAAATACGAGACTTGTTGGGTGCATTTATGTTTGGCGGCCCCGAAGCTTCCATGAAGAAGGTGAAAGTGCTCAGTGGTGGAGAACGTACTCGTCTTGCCATGATCAAACTATTGTTGGAACCGGTGAATCTGTTGATTTTAGATGAGCCTACTAATCACTTGGATATGAAAACCAAAGATATCCTGAAACAAGCTTTGGTGGACTTTGACGGCACATTGATTGTTGTGTCTCATGACCGTGACTTTTTGGATGGATTAGTGACGAAAGTGTATGAATTTGGGAATAAAAAGGTAAAAGAACATCTCTGTGGTATCTATGAGTTCCTGGAAACAAAGAAAATGGAAAGTTTGCAGGAGTTGGAAAAATAAATTAGCTTTGCATCTGTTAACTTTGGATTGGAGGTGGAGATGCAAACAATTTCTATAGATATAAATAAAGTACAAAAAGGAGACGAGGCGGAGTTTCGTCTTCTTTTTAATCTTTTCTATCCTCGTCTGATGTCTGTAGCTTGCCGTTTTGTGCCTGAACATATTGCTGAAGATATTGTACAAAGTGTTTTTGTCATGTATTGGGAACAGAAGTCTACCTTGACACCTAATGCCATTCATTCTTTCCTCTATAAATGTACACAGAATAATTGCCTGAATTATCTGAAGCACCAAGCTGTTGTGCTGGGGCATGAGGAGGAGGTGCGTTTGGCGGAAGAACGCATGGCCTTTCAGCTGGCAGGATCGGATGCCAATGAATTGTGGAATGAGGTGGTTGAGCGTGACATCCGGAAATTGTTGGAAGCTTCCATCTCTAAATTACCTCCTAAATGTCGTCAGGCTTTCGAATTGTCTTATTTTAAAGAGATGACTTATAAAGAGATAGCGGAGGCTATGCATATTTCATCCCGTACGGTGGAAGAACATGTACAGAAAGCCACAAAATTCTTGAGAGAGGATTTGAAGGAGGTATTGTTCTGCCTGTTGTTTTTGCTTCGTTAATACTTTCATGCAGGCTTTTTCTGGAGTCTGTAAAAAATAAAATGCAAAAAAAAGCATTTTTTCTTCTTTTTAACCCCGTAGTTCTTTCTTGGTTAATTGTCTTAATAATGAAAGACAATAAAGAAAGTAAATGAAGGACGATATTTTAATTCGATATATTAATAAGCATTGTACTGCAACCGAAGAAAAGAGGTTTAGAGTGGTTGAAGGAGAAGATAGCCGTCAGCGTTTATTTGAGCTGGAGCAAATCTGGGGTCTGAAAACTGAAATGCGTTTTTCGGATAAAGGACGTATGGATGAAGCTTATCGGCAACTGAGCGGACAGCTTGGCTTGAGTAAGCAGGCAGAGAAAAGAGAGAAATCGGTACAGAGATTCACCATCGGGGAATGGTGGAAGTATGCGGCTGTGTTGGTTACTGTTTGTCTTTTTGCAACAAACTTGTTCTATATCACGAAAGAGGAACCGGAAGCATACAATACGGTAGTGGTTCCGAAAGGCCAACGGGTTTCTTTATTGCTGAGTGATGGGACAACAGTTTGGCTGAACGCTGAGAGCCGTTTTTCTTATCCGGCTAAGTTTTCGGAAAAATATAGAACGGTCACATTGGAAGGAGAGGGCTATTTTGAGGTGGCGCATAATCCAAAATGTCCGTTTACGGTGAAATTGCCGATGTTGAATATCAGGGTGTTGGGTACAAAATTTAATGCAAAAGCCTACTTGGATGAACCGAGTTGGATTACTTTGAAAGAAGGTTCGGTAGAAGTGTCAACCTTAGATGACAGAAGTAAGGAAAGGATGTCGCCCAATGACCAGGTATATTACACCGTTAGTGACGGCTTGGTGTTAATAAGGAGTTCGGCGCAGGCAAATGTGGATAGTTGGACTACTGGTGACCTGAGATTCGACAACAAGACCTTGAAAGAAATGGCAAAGGTTATAGAACGTCGGTATGATGTGAAAATCAGGATTATGGATAGTTCGCTGGTTGAAGAATATTTCACTTGCCATTTTAGGAAAGACTTGACCATAGCCCAGGCGATGGAATTGCTGAAAGAAACCAGACGGTGGATTATAGAATTGAAAAGAAAACGGTATACCTATATAAAAAATAACAGTATGTGAAACTTTGAAAAACAACGGATGCCTATGAAGTAAAACCCTTGCAAAAAATGAAGGTCGAAGACGCACCACCATCTTTCGACCCGGATTAATGAGTAACCTTATAATTTATTACAAACTAATCAATTACAAATGTATGGATAATATTATGAAATGCACACCATTGGGTGAGCAAAAATCACTATGGCTACGAAAAACATTGTTAATTATGAAATTCTTTGTTCTTTTTCTATTATTGGGAACTATCCCGTGTTGGGCAGGTGTCGCTTATTCACAGAATGTGAAGATGTCTTTGGATATGGAAAATACTACGGTGCATGATGTGATTAATGCTATTGAGAAAAAAGGGGAATTCTATTTTACCTATAATCTGAATCAAATCAATGTCAATAGAAAAGTATCCATTAAAGTAGAAAATAAAACGATAAACCAGATTTTAGATCAGTTGTTTTCGAAATCAGGTATCGATTATAAAATAGAAAATCGTCATATTGTATTATATAAGCAGGCGGCTTCCGAAGTAGAAGCTGTGAAACAACAGAAATCTATAAATGGTATTGTAGCCGATGAGCAGGGTGAACCTATCATTGGTGCCAGTGTATTGGAAAAAGGTACTACAAACGGTACGATTACTGATTTGGATGGTCGTTTTACTTTATCTATCGGCAAGGGAACTGAATTGATTGTTTCTTATGTAGGTTATACCACAAAGACTGTGAAAATAGGTAATCAGTCTACTATAAAAATCGTATTAATAGAAGATACCAAGACTTTGGATGAGGTGGTTGTAATTGGTTATGGTACACAGAAAAGTCTGATGTTTCAGGTTCGGTAACATCAGTATCGGGTGATAAATTGTCTAAGATTCCTACTGCAAATGCAGAGATGGCATTGCAAGGTATGGCTCCAGGTTTGTCGGTAAACTTTGGCAGCGGTGCTGCTGGTTCTTCTGCCACTTTGCAGGTGCGCGGTGTGACTTCTTGGAAAGATGATGATGGCGAGAACAGCGAAAGTAACGGTCCACTGGTGATTATCGATGGTGTTCCGGGTAATATGTCTTATCTTAATCCTGAAGATATTAAATCGATTTCCGTATTGAAAGATGCTGCTACTGCCGCTATCTATGGCTCACGTTCGGCAGCTGGTGTTATTTTGATTGAAACACATCGTGGTACGATGAATTCAGCTCCGAAGATTACTTTTTCCGGTTATTGGGGATTGAGTGCCGTGCCGAAGCGTCTGGAAGTTTGTAATTCAGCTGAGTTTATTAAAGTACGTAAGATGGCATTAATAAATGCAGGTACGGACGAGAGCCGCTGGCCTAAATATATCAGCGAGTACGAGAGAGACCCGAGCCAGTTTGCTGATACTGATTGGCAGAAAGAGTATTACCAACGTGGTTTTACACAAAAATATAACATCGGTTACACGGCAGGTAGTGCTAATTCCAATGTGTCTCTTTCTGCTTTCTATAGTAAGACGGACGGTGTGACTATTGCTACCGGAGATGAAAAGTTCGGTTTCCGTTTGAACTCTGATGTTACCCGTGGTAAGTTTAAAATGGGTGAATCGGTAAGTTATAGTCGTTGGTCGGCCGATTTGGAATCCAATTCGGGTTTCTCCTCCATTTATCAGGTGACGAATATGGAGCCGTTAGCGTTCCTTTATGATGAGAACAATGATGGCGGTTATGGTGGTGCCATCTCTGGTATGGGCATGTCTGACGCCGGTAATCAGGTTGCTTTCAATAAATTGATTGATAATACAAGCTCTAACGATTATATCGCAGCTTCCGGTTATTTGCAGTACGAGCCGATTAAAGGGCTTATCGTGAAATTCAATGCTAGCCGCAATATGTACTTTGGCAAATCTCGTCTTTTCAAACCTACCTACGAGATTGGAGCGGCCAAACGGAATACGATGGCTAGTTTGTCTGAATCACGTTCGCAGACTACCAACGATTTGTTGGAATTGACAGCTAATTATGACAAGACCATTGCTGAAAAACACAATCTTTCTCTTTTATTGGGACTTTCTCAGGAAGAAAATAAGTATGAAGATCTTAGTGCTTCCGGTTCTGATTTTGAGAATAATAGTATGAGCTTGATGGGACATGCTAAAAGTAACTATTCTGTAGGTGGTACTAAGACTCGTAGTGCTCTCCGCTCTCTCTTTGGCCGTGTGAACTACAACTATATGATGCGCTATATGATTATGGCTTCTTTCCGTTATGATGGCTCTTCACGCTTTGCGAAAGGCAACAAGTGGGGTTTCTTCCCTTCTGTATCATTGGGTTGGAACATTGCTAATGAACCATTTTGGGAAAATTTGAAAGAAACTGTTTCCATGTTCAAATTTCGTTTAAGTTACGGTGCTTTGGGTAATCAGAACATAGGTCTTTATCGATATATTCCTACTTTGAGCTATAATAATCATGCATTGAACTATCCTTTTGATGGTCGTGAAACTTCTATGGGATATGCCATCACTGCTTTTCCATCCAGCGATATCAAGTGGGAAACGACGGTGTATAAGAATATCGGTGTAGACATTAGTTTATGGAACAATAAACTGGAGCTTTCTGCGGAGGCTTATATTAAGAATACCAGTGATATGCTGTCTAGCCGTAACATCAGTTTGGCTACCGGTTATAATTCTTCTATCTTGGTGAACGATGGTAAGTTGCGCACAACCGGTTTTGAAATGCAAGCTATTTATCATGGCAAAGCCGGAGGTTTGAAGTACGATTTGGATTTGAATTTATCTCACTATAAGAGTGTGTTGAAATCTATGGCCAATCCTGATTATCTCTATGAGTACGGTGCTCTGCGTACTTATGTAGGTGGTGAAATAGGTGAATTCTGGGTATATCAAACTGCCGGAATTTTCCAAAATCAAGCGGAAGTGGACGAATGGAACACAGCTCATGGCTATAAGGACCAAAACGGCAACTGGCAGCCTCTGCAACCTGTGGCTAAACCGGGTGATATCCGTTTCATAGATCAGAATGGAGATGGTATGCTTGATACAAACGACCGCGTGAAAGTGGGTAGTGGTACACCGAAGGTGTCATTGGGATTCAACATTAACTTGGCTTATAAAGACTTTGACTTGGTAGCCAATTTCTACGGTGACTTTGGTGCTAAGCGTTATAACTATACTAAATATCAGTTGGAGCGTATGGACCATGTGTTCAACTATGGTAAGAATGCCTTGAATGCTTGGACACCTGAAAATCCTGATACTGATATTCCACGTGCCGTGTCTGGTGATCCTAATAAGAACTCTCGTACTTCTACTCGTTTTGTAGAGAATGGTGACTATCTGCGTCTGAATAATTTGCAGATAGGTTATAATCTGCCGGTTAAATATTGTAAGAAAATGGGCTTGAGTAACTTGCGTATTTATGTAGGCGCTACCCGTTTGTTCACTATTACCAACTACAAAGGCTATGATCCTTCAACCGGTTCTTCAGTCGGACAGATGGGATATGACTATGCAGCCATTCCTTTGAGTCGTGACTTTATGATGGGTCTTAAATTCGGTTTCTAATTAAATTTAATACGAAGATTATGAAATTCAAAAACATATTATTATATGCAGCTCTTCTGAGCGGAATGTCTTTTTCCTCTTGCACTGATTTCTTGGATGAAGACTCTAATCCCAATGCTTTATCACCTAGTATTTTCTGGAAGAGTGAAGGGGATATTATGAAAGGATTGACTAGTGTATACGGAGCTTTGCAGCCGAATGCATCTTGGGCGATACCGTTTGAACGCTATATAGTAATAGACGGATACAGAAGTGATGAGATTACCCACAGGGATGATGTGACGAGTTGGATGAATATTTCATCATTCAATGTGGAACCCACTAACTCCGTAGTCAAGACGGAGTGGACTAATTTGTATAAAGGTATTAACTATGCCAATCAATGTTTGACCAACATTCCCACTGTACCTGGTGACTCGGAATCACTCAATGCCTTGAAGAAGCAGTCCATAGCCGAAGCTCGTTTTTGCGTGCTTACTTTTATTATCGTTTGTATGTGAACTTTGGTGAGAGAGTTCCTATTTATAAGGAGGCATTGGTAGGTACGGATGAAGAGTTCTATCCGCCACAGGCCAATCCGGGAGATTGGTAAGTCTGATTGAGACCGAACTGAAAGAAGTACAGAGCGACCTTCCCGAAAGTTATGAGGAAAGTGAAAAAGGACGTGTCACGCGTTATACGGCAGCGGCTCTTTTGGGTAAGTTCTATATGTTCCGCAAAGAATTGAGTAAGCCGAAGTTGAATTCAAGAAGATCATTGATAAAGAAGGAAGTCTTTTTGGCTTGATGGAGAATTGGGCTGATAATTTTGACGGTATGCACAAGAACAATAAAGAGTCTCTTTTTGAGATCCAGTTTACCGGAGACCGTTCAGGCGGACAGTATGAATATAACTTGTTTACTGTTCATTTGGGACCTATGGCTGGACTGGATGCATATGAAGAAGCTTATCCTACGGACTGGATGTGTCAGACGTTATTGGCTGATAAGACTATAGACGGTAAGTCTAGCGACCGTGCACTTCATACGCTTATTTTTGACGATCCCGAGTGTCGTCCCTTTTATTATGAGAATGGAAAATCCTTTAAGGATTACCACAAAGAAGGAGAAATCTTCTGGCACAAATATGTTACTTATACCGAGGGTATGAGTGATTATTGGGACTATAGTTTCTTTAATGTTTCCGTTATCCGTTATGCCGATGTATTGCTGCTTTATGCAGAATGTCTAAATGACAAGGGTGAAACAACAGAGGCCATTAACATAATAAATAAGGTTCGTGCACGTGTCAATGTACCGGCATTGCCGCTTACCATGGGTAAAGCCGAAGTCTTGAAACATCTGCAAGACAAAGAACGTCCTTGCGAGTTGGCATTGGAAGGTTCACGCTGGTATGACTTGGTTCGCTGGGGTATTGTAGAAGAAACGCTGAAAGCTCACAATAAACCATTTGTTGAGAATTATGTAGATACCAAGCACCAGTTGTTTCCTATTCCTCATAGTGAATTTCTGTTGAATCCTGATTGGGAGCAGAATCCGAACTATAGCAAGTAATCTTGTTTGTATAATTTTGGAAGAACCGTTTATGAAACATTTATTTCCTATATATGGAATGTGTAGCATTCTTTGGCTGGGGGCATGTACCCCGGTCGCTACACAGCCAGAAAAGTCCCTGTTTACGACACAGGAAGATTTTCCCAATTTGTTGAATGTGAAAAATGTACCGGAACAATCTGTAGATGGGGATCTCAATTTGTTCTCTGATCTGGGTGCATGGAGTGGCTATGCGTTGCCAGTAAATCAAAGCAGGCATTTGCGGGTGCCTTCATCGGCCTATGACGATGCATGGAAGAGGATGGATTGCCCAAACGTTGGCACAGCCTACGTTGGTGGTCAATGGTGAAAAGTACGACTTGGTTCGCAATATGCAGACTGCCAAGTATCTACCCGGAAAGTTGATACAACATTTTAAAGATGCGCAGTTGGAATTCACTACTGAGTTGTGTTTTGCCACTTCACGCACTGCTTTTGTACGTTCTGTTATTACGAATCTTAGTGACACACCTTTGAATGTGTCGCTGACTTGGAGTGGCGGTGTTTTCGAAGAGAATACTATTGCCTCTAAGGTGGATAAGGCGTCCGGTTCCATTGTCCGTTCTACGGTCGCCGTTGGGGAACCAATCGCCAGATTATCACACTGCGTAACGAACCGCCGGTAGACGAAGTGACGGCTACCGTGCTTTTCCATACAGCCGATGAAGTGATGACTGTGGGGAACGACAGTTTGCGAGTTGTTGAGAAGAGTGACTATTTGCTGCAATCCGGCAAAAGTTATACTTCGGAATACAGCCAGACACTGACCTTGAAAGGCGAAGAAACAGACAAGGAATATGTTGCAATAAAGTCCATACCTTTTGATCAATGTTTTGCCGACAATGCGCAGCGTTGGAATCAGGGGCTTCAACGGGTACTATCTGCCGACAGTCCTTATATGAAAGAAAACGCTTACAGGAACATTGCTGTGAAAGCATTGATGACGTTAAACTCCAATTGGCGTACTCCGGCTGGTGATATCTTCCATGGTTGTAGTTTCCCTTCTTATATAGGATTCATCGGTGGATGTTGGTCGTGGGATGCTTGGCAAATTGCATCGGGTAATGTGTACTACAATCCTGAGGGGGCCAAGAGTGAAATGCTTTCTTTGTTCGATTATCAAGCAGAGAATGGTATGGTTCCTGATTTTATCGGTTATAATAAGGTACGTAACAATTGGCGCGACTCCAAACCTCCTATAGCATCATGGGGAGCCATGAATGTCTATAAGGTTACAGGAGACAAAGCGTTCTTGGACGAAATATTTGATAAATTGTATAGGTTCCATCAATGGTGGTATGCTGAGCGTGACCACGATCACAATGGCATTTGCGAATATGGTTCTACTGATGGTACACTGATTGCGGCGGCTTGGGAGAGCGGCATGGATAACGGTGTGCGTTTGATGACACCGGATGCTAAAGAATGAGATGGAGAAAGCTTGGTCGATGGATCAGGAGAATATTTGTTTGAATTCCTTCCTTTATGTAGATAAACTGACACTTTCGGAAATGGCTTCTATCTTGGGAAAGCAAGAGCTTTCTGAACAGTTGGCTAAGGAGGCTGAGGTAATCAAGCTGTATGTACAGACTAAAATGTATGACAGCGAGAGTGGTTTCTTTTATGATATTCGTTTGAATGACCGTACACCTGTCAAGGTGATGGGGGCTGAGGGGTGGTTGCCTTTGTGGGCAGGTATTGCTACCCCGGAACAAGCCGAGAGTGTGAAGAACATCATGATGGATGAAAACATTTCAACTCTTACCTGCGCTAGGTACTCTTGATGTAAGTCATCCTGCATTGCGTCCTACTTTCGGTTATTGGCGTGGTCCGGTTTGGTTTAACCAGGTATATTTTGGTATAACCGGATTGAAGCGCTACGGATATGTGGAGGAAGCCGACTTGCTGACTCGCAAGTTCATGGCACATGCTCAAGGACTGATGACCGACGGACCGATTCATGAAAACTACAATCCACTGACAGGTGAAGTGTTGAATGCACCCAACTTTGGTTGGTCTTCTGCTTTGATTTTGCGATTGTTGTTGGATCAATGATAGTGGAAGTAAAAATCAGTATGCGGATACTCCGAATTTATTAAAAGATATATTTATGATGAAAATTCGTTCTATATTGACAGGGATTGCCATATCTTTGTCGTTGGCAGGTATGGCACAATCCCAATATGACGGTGCTCCGGTAAACAGGAGCGCTAACGAAACGAGCACAGACAATGTAGAAGTGCGTAGAAACAAATACCCCCGTTCGGATAATGATTGGGAGAATTTTGATGTGCTTCATATCAATCGTCTGCCTTCGGCGGCTAATTTTATGGGATACCCCACTAAAGAATTGGCATTGCAGGGTGATAAATCACAATCTCCTTACTTCCAATCCTTGAACGGAACATGGAAATTTCATTTTGTACCCCGTTCGGATGAACGACCGATGGACTTCTTCCAAAAAGGATATGATGTTTCAGGTTGGGATGATATTAAAGTTCCTTCCAATTGGGAGCTTCAAGGGTTCGGCTATCCTTTTTATGTAGGCAGTGGGTATGGTATAAAGAAGAATCCACCATTGATTGCAGTGGAAAACAGCCCGGTTGGCTCTTATAGACGTACTTTTACTATTCCTGCCCATTGGAATAAACGTCAGATTATTCTTTATTTCGGAGGAGTGGCTTCTGCTTTTTATGTGTGGGTGAATGGTGAAAAAGTAGGTTACTCTCAGGATTCCAAAACACCTTCGGAGTTTGATATTACGCCGTATGTAAAACAAGGGAGAATGAAATAGCCGTACAGGTTTTCAAGTTCAGTGACGGATACTATCTGGAAGATCAGGATTACTGGCGTTTTGCGGCATACAGCGTGATGTTTATGTGTATGCCCGATCCGCAACTCATGTGCGTGACTATGAAGTGGTTACCGATCTTGACGGGGAATACAAGAATGCTGACTTTCATCTTTTTGTAGAGTTGGGCAAAGCAGGAGAAGGTAAAATAAAAGGGGCTGAAGTGGAAGTAAGCCTGTTGGAGAAATCGGGTAAAAGTATCTACAATGAGCGTAAGCGTTGGAATGCTGCCGATCGGGAACTTCATTTTAAAAAGGAAGTGAGAGAACCTTTGTTATGGAGTGCGGAGAAACCAAATCTGTATAGATTGCTGATTACTTTGCGTGTAAATGGCAAACCGGAACAATATATTTCCCAATACGTCGGTTTCCGTAAATCCGAAATCAAACATGCTCAATTGCTGATAAATGGCAAGCCGGTCTATATAAAAGGAGTAAACCGACACGAACACGATCCTTATAACGGTCATGTGGTAGATGAGGCATCCATGCTGCGTGATATTCAATTGATGAAAGAGAATAATATCAACAGTGTACGAACCTCTCATTATCCCAACGATCCCCGCTGGTATGAATTATGTGATATTTATGGTATGTATGTGGTTGATGAGGCCAATATCGAGAGCCATGGCATGGGATATAAGCCCGATCAATGCCTAGCTAACCAGCCCGAATGGGAGAAAGCTTCATAGACCGCACGGAACGTATGTTCGAGCGTGACAAAAACCATCCTTGTGTCATTATCTGGTCATTGGGTAATGAAACCGGTGAGGGATGTAACTTCGCGGCTACCTATAAATGGGTACATGCCAATGACCGTTCACAGCGTCCCGTGCATTCGGAAGACGGAATAAAGGGACCTTATACCGATATTTTCTGTCCAATGTATAAAAAGATAGATGTATTGATCAATCATTCTCTCTATCTTCCGTCCAAACCGCTGATTCTATGTGAATATGCCCATGCTATGGGCAACAGTGAAGGAAATCTTCAGGATTATTGGGATGTGATAGAGAAATATCCCTCTTTACAGGGCGGACATATCTGGGACTGGGTAGATCAGGGCTTGTATGCAAAGACGCCGGATGGAAAATTCTATTGGGCATACGGAGGTGACCTGGCTCCGAAAGGTACTCCAAGTTCTGCCAATTTCTGTATGAACGGTCTGATTGCCGCCGACCGTACCTTGAAGCCGCATATCCATGAAGTGAAAAAAGTATATCAAAATATAGCATTCTCTTTATTGGATTATCATGAGGGATGGGTAGAGTTACGTAACAAGTACTTCTTTACGGATTTAAGTGATTTCAATTTTACTTGGAAGCTGGAGGGGAATGGTGAACTTTTGGCTACCGGAACTATTGATAATGTATCCCTGGCTCCTCGGCAGACGGGTAAGTTTAAGACTTCTTTTCCAGCCATACAGGTAAAACCCGGTGTGGAGTATTTCTTGAATTTCTATGCCAGTTTGAAAAATGAGGATGGTCTGCTGAAAGCCGGAACAAAACTGGCTGATGCCCAGGTGAGTCTTCCATTTTATCAGCCGTTTGTTGCTGAGGTTCAGTCTTCATCGGTGGTAGCAGATGATGCGGCTTCGTTGTTGACACTTACAGCCGGTAATCTGAGCGTAGGTTTTGATAAGGAAACCGGTGCCTTGACTTCTTATAAAGAGGGAAGTACGGAGCTGATAAAAGAAGCTTTACGTCCTAATTTCTGGCGTCCTGTGACGGATAATGATATGGGAAATGGCATGAATAAAACCTTGCGTCCGTGGCGTGATGCGGGGCGTCAGGCAAAACTGTTGTCCATGAAACAAAAGGCGTTGGGTAAAGAAGCTTATGAGGTTGTTTCTCATTATAAGTTGCCTGTAGGAGAGTCTGATTTTATCGTTACCTATCATTTTTCGGGAAAAGGGTATTTGGATGTGAACTGTACTTTCATTCCGGGTAACGATACATTGCCTTTATTGCCTCGGATGGGGGTTAGTATTACACTGAACAGGCAGTTTAGTCAGATGGAATGGCTGGGACGTGGTCTCATGAGAATTATATAGACCGGAATACTTCTTCTTATGTAGGTCTGTACAAGGGAAGTGTGGCCGATCAGTATTTCCCGTATGACCGTCCGCAGGAAAACGGTAATAAGACTGAAGTCCGTTGGATGAGCCTGACAGATACCGCCGGACAGGGATTGATGGTTGTCGGACAGCCTTATGTCAGCACCAGTGCTTATCTGTTTCCTACAGAAGATTTAGATGAGCCAGGTCTTCGTAAATCGCAGCGTCATTTATCTGATATCCAGTTCAAGGATATGGTGACATGGAACATTGACCTGAAACAGATGGGAGTGGGTGGTGACACCAGTTGGGGGGCTTATCCTCATCAGCCTTATTTGATTCCGGCTGAACGTATGTCGTTCTCCTTCCGTTTCTGTCCTGCAAAACAGAATGGGGTATCGGGAAACCGGCAATATTTGAATTTTAAGTAATATAGGTTCGTTCAAAAAGAAAGCTGATAATTATTGTTTGCTTATTTGCGGTAGTCCTTTTGTGAATAATTTAAGGTCAGAAGGGGGATGGTTCAGTAAGTGAAGTATCCCTCTTAAAAAAGCAGCTTGGATAGTGAATTTTATCCAAGCTGTCTTTTTATTAATGATATTTGCCATTACCGGTTAATATCCCGGATTCTGATATTCATTAGCATTATCAATCAGCAATAATTCGGCTGTGGGAATGGGGCGTAAATAGTGAATGTTCTTATCGAATTTTGTGATTTGCGGGTTAGCTTTTGTGATACGGCTCTCGAAAGCACGGAATCTTTTCAAGGTCATCCAACGGTTCCATTCACCTATCATTTCACGCGCATATTCATCCAACAAGAAATCTTGGGTAACTTCCGAAGCTGTGATATCCATACTATGGTCATGTCCTTTACAGGCACGGTTCCGAAGTATGTTCAGTCTTTCGGCAGCACTTTGGTTGTTGCCTAATCTCCAGTCAATTTCGGCTGATAGCAAGTAGGTTTCTCCTAAACGATAAACAATACAGTCTGCTGAGGAATAAGGTTTGGAGGCATTTGAACCGGCATATAGGCTAGGACAATCTGCTTTCTTCAGACTTGGGAAAAACTTCAGAGGACTTTTTGTATTGGCATAGTTGTCTTCCAAGTTGAAAATGGCATAGCGGCAAGCGTCTCTTTCGGCTTGTGTATAGGTCTTACGAGATAAATAGACAGCCGTATCTCCTAAAGTGATATCATAGGCAGAATTACCGACTCTGCTGGTGGATAGACCGTATCTTTGTGCATCGGCTTCGTTCCATGTATATCTGTTCTTGGTACTGTTCGTAGCGTTATTCACATAATAAGTGTCTTTGAAGAAAGCTTTATAGCGACCGTCTTTCTCTCCATATAGATCAAGCATATACTTGCTTGGTTCCATATAGCAGTTACCTTTAGCCAGTTTGGGAACTTCGTATCCGTTGATATTTGTGGCGTAACTGGGTGTCATGCCCGAAAGATAGATACCTGAGGTATTGTTATTGTATGCTTCGGAGTGTTTCCATACACGGTTGAAATAGTTTCCACGAGGATTATAAGCCGTAATGGTAGAGTGGCAGACAATAAACAGTGCTTCTTCATTATTTTTGTTATTGTTCTCATCAAATACAGCTTCTACGTTATCATAGAGCTTGACCCCCAGTGAGCCTGCATTTTGAATCAGATAATCTGCCGCTGTCTTCGCTTTTTCCAGATAGGCTTTACTTTCGCTTTCCGTCAAGGCAGTAGTATTGCCTAAACCATCTGTGTAGGTCGAGAAGGTGAGGCAGGCTTTGGCATATAAATGATAAGCGGCTGCACGTGTCACGTGCCCTTTTACTTCCTGTGTGATAGGAAGATTTTTCATGGCGAATTCCAGATCTTCCAGAATTACTTTATAAAAATCATTAACCGAACTGCAAGGAAGAACGGAAATAGGACTGTTCATAGGCTCCAATGGCAGGTATTTACCTCCCCATTGCTCTACAATATTATATAAGGCATGGGCACGGATAAACCTTGCTTCGCTGACCAACTCGTTGATTCTTGTTTCGCTTAGACCTTCCACTTTGTCGGCATAATGGACAGCTGCATTACATGCACTCAATATACCATAGAAACCCGCATATCCTTCATTCAACATACCGTTGGAAGCACCGTAATCTTCATAACGGAGTAGTTTGCTCCAGTTACCGTTGGTACCATCGGGATTCGTATCTTGCCAAATGTCTGTTCCACCTTCTGCAACCATTAGATAGGTGTCTTCTGCCTGACCATAAACTATGCGGACCAGGTCAAAGTAACAGTCGTTCACTTTCTTTTCATAGCCTGCCGGGGTAGACCATTCTTGTTCTGTAGAGATGCCGGAGGGATTAAATTCATCCAGGCTACAGCCGTAGACAGACAACATCATGATTACGGCTGATATAGAGAGTAATTTATGTTTTTTCATCAGTATAAGTTTTTAGAATGAGATATTAACGCCAAATACGTATTGTTTAGACAACGGTGCGTCGTCATCATTTCCTCTTTTCGGGATCATAGTTTTGTAAGTAGTCACACTTTGTAAAAATGAACGGATTGTTTGCGGTAAAATATATACGCATTTTGTTAATCTTTACGGCATCCAACCATTTTTTGGGAAATGTATAACCTAGTGAAATAGTTTTTACTTTCAAGTAGGAACCATCAAAATAATTAGCCCATTGTTGATACGGGTCCTGTCCGTTTGTAATACTTGCATCCGGACGGGGATAGCGGGCACTTTGATTTTCAGGAGTCCAGTAGTCACATACAGTAGGTGAAGGCGTCAGACCGTCTGTACGATACCATCCGGTCAGACCGTAAGGGATTGTCCAGTCCCACCGGGCAATCAACAAAATGCTTAGGTCGAAATTCTTATAATTGAAATTATTAAGTAAACTGCCCGACCATTTCGGTGTAGCGCTTCCTAGAACATAATAGTCATCCGCATTCAGTTTGTAATCGGGAGTACCATTTTCTGCGATATGGACTTGTCCGGGTTTCTGACTGTACTTGGCTGCTTCTTCTGCTTCGGCTGTACCCCATATTCCGGCATACTTGTATCCGTAATAAGTTTTGATTGCCTCACCGGGAATCAGGTAGTAGTCTCCGAACTGAAGCGGGCCTTCGCTGGTTGTTTTTATCACTTCTTCCTTGTTGGTTGAGAATGCCAGTGTGGTGCTCCATTGGAATTCAGGTCCGACAAAGTTACGGCTGGTAATGCTTAATTCCACACCTGTATTGCGTGTTTCGCCTACATTAGACCATATTTTGAAAGGAGAGGAGCCATAACCTCCCGTTGCATAGGGCAGGTTTTTCTCGAATAAAATATCTTTGGTGTCTGTCCGATACCAGTCGAACGCCACGTTCAGTCTGTCACTGAATAATCCCAAGTCGAATCCCAGATCTGTCATATAAGATTTTTCCCATCCCAAACTCTTGTTGGCGATGGATTGGGAATAACCGCTATAAGGGACTCCTACATCTTGAAATCCGATAATGCCTGTGCGGCTGTAATCTAATGTGGCGTATTCTGAAGCACCGGCATTACCGGTGGCACCGTAACTGGCGCGTAATTTCAGATTGGAAACAGCTTTTACATTCTGCATGAAGGGTTCATCACTAATGCGCCAGGCAATAGCTCCTGCGGGGAACATATCCCACTTGTTTCCATCTGCCAAGATGGATGAACCGTCCCAGCGGCTGCTTAATGTCAATAGGTAACGTCCTTTATAGCTATAGTTAATGCGGGCGACATAGGACATTTTTTGGCTACCTACATAAGAAGAAGAAACTGTGGGTGTACCGGTTGCGGCACCTAAATTATGGTATAGATAAGAATCCGTATCAAATTTGTTGGCAGTGGCGGTCGCTTTTTCTTTTTGGTCTTTTGACCATTCAGTGACTCCGGTTATTGTGAAATCGTGATCCTCTTTTATTTTGAAGTTATAAGTCAGAATATTCTGCCATTTATAATTATAAGTGAAGGTGTTTGGGATAGTGGCCTGAACTAGTCCGCTTTCTAGTCCCTGATATGATTTTGTGCCGGTATACTTACTTTCTTTCACATTCCGGAAATATCCGCCTAACAGACTTTTGAATGAAAGTCCTTTTAGTGGAGTCAATTCTACATAAATCTGTGGGGCTACGCTCAATGTCTTCACATTATTTACATATTGGTCTTCTCCATATCCGCCAAAGGATTCATGTTGCCGTCTCCCAACGGGTAGTCTACCAGATTGCCGTCTTCATCATAAGGAGTACCCAATGGTGGCATACAGAGAATACGGTTCCATATACGGCTGTAACGCTTGTCATTTTCAGAATACATGGCATATAGGTTTAGTCCGTATTTTACCATTTCATTGGCTTTAAAATCTATTTTGGCACGTGCGAGTAGCGTTCCAGTTCGTCTCCTTTCAATAATCCTTCCAAATTGTAATATCCTAAAGAAAAATAAGAGGTGACCCGGTCATTAGAATAAGATGTGCTTAGATTGTAGCTATTGGTGATACCGGTTTGTGAAGCTAAATCAAACCAGTCCACCCATTGATTGTTGTCTATATATTTTTGCATATAGCTGGGAAAAAGATTCCCGTCATCGGCCGGGCTGTTCCAGGCACCTACCGTTCTTTGTGCTTCTCTGCGGAAGTTAATGTAATCCTCTCCACGATTTACTTCGGGGAAGCTGGAGATGACATTCCAACCATAGTAGGCATCCAGATCGATGGAGAATTTATCTTTTTTAGGAGTTTTGGTGGTGATGATGATAACTCCATTTGCTCCGGCAGCACCATAAACAGCTGTAGAGGAGGCATCTTTCAGTACTTCAATAGAAGCGATATCATTCGGATTCAATTCATCGTAAGAGCCTTCCATGCCGTCAATGATGAATAACGGGCTATTGTCACCATTGATGGAGCGTGTGCCACGTAGGGTCATGTTCACTCCGGAACCGGCTTCTCCACTACTGCGAGTGATATCCAAACCTGCCACCTGTCCTTGAATAGCCTCTAGTACATTGCTGGTTGGCATTCGGACAATATCCTCACTTTTTACGGAAGCAACAGCTCCAGTCAAATCTCTCTTTTTTACAGTGCCGTATCCTACCACTACCACTTCATCCAATATTTGAGTATCAGGCTGCATTTTTGATATTCAATTGTGTGTTTTTGCCAATGGTTATTTCTTGGGTTTTATATCCTATATAAGATATTTCAAGACTGTTTTTTCCTGCGGGTACATCCAATGTATAATTTCCGTCAAAGTCAGTGATGGTTCCTATAGTATTTGCGCCTTTTACAGTGACGGATACTCCAATTAAAGGTTCATTGTTCTCATCAATAATTTGACCTTTGATAGTACGTCCTTGCAGGATCGATTGAACCGATTCATTGTTCACTATGTTACTTGACTTTGCATGCGAATAGGCAACCGGTATGCATAGGACCATTGACAATCCTAAAATAAGGGGACTACGCATAAGGCTGCTTTCCCTGTTTTGTTTTGGATTTTTCTTCATGTTTTTCATTTTTGCTTCTTTATTAACTCACTATTTGTTTTTAAAGGTTGATGTTATATCAAATTATTGAATCTGTTTGGTTTCAATCGTAAACTTATTAGGTTTAGATAAATCTTTTTGTTTTCTTTCTTTTTTCGTATATCTGTCTTTTAAGGCCTTGATATCTTGCTTGTATTTTTGCTTTCTTTCTCTATTATTGCTATTTTATGATTTTATATTTATAAATATTAAAATAGTTCTTTATTTTATTTTTAATACACTGTTTGTGTTATAATTATCTTATCGGTGCAAAAATATACGAAAGAAATCGAAGATGAAAGGGAATGTAGTATGTTGTTGAACATATCTATAGCAAATTCTATTTTATTGTTTTATTATATTATAGCTGAAATTTGGTGTTGGAAATATTAAGATAAAAAAAGTCCCCGGATAAGAACGCCTTTCTTATCTGGGGACTTTTTTTTTAAATATTATAAGATGTATTCTTTATCGGTTTTTATACATTCTTTCATAATACTTTTGGTAATCGCCACTTGTTACATTTTCCACCCATGCTTGATTTTCCAGATACCATTGGATTGTTTTTACAATACCGGTTTCGAATTTTGTTTCAGGATACCATCCTAATTCATTAGTGATTTTGGTAGGATCGATAGCGTAACGTTGGTCATGTCCCAAACGGTCTTTGACAAAGGTGATTAATGATTCGTTAATCCAGTCGATAGAGATCTCACCTTTGTCGTTCAACTCTTTTTTCTTCAAGATTTTGCGATATTCGGGAGTTTCCGTCATCATCCGGTGAATAGTGGCTATGGTAAGTTTTACTATCTGTATGTTTTCTTTCTCATTGTGTCCGCCTACATTATATACTTCCCCTTCGCGGCCCTTGCGCAGAACCAAATCGATGGCTTTGCAATGGTCTTCTACATATAACCAGTCGCGTACATTCTTTCCGTCACCATATACGGGAAGTTTCTTTCCTTCCAAAATGTTTTTAATGATTAGTGGAATCAGTTTTTCAGGAAAATGGTACGGACCGTAATTATTGGAACAGCGGGTAATGGTTACCGGCATTTTGTAAGTATCACGATAAGCCATGACAATCATATCAGCGCTTGTCTTGGAGGCACTATATGGGCTGTGTGGACATAAAGGAGTTGTTTCAGTAAAGAAACCTTCTGCTCCTAGCTGCCGTATACCTCATCTGTAGATACCTGATGGTAACGTACATCTTTGCGCCAGGTGGGATAACCATTCTCATCTTTCCCGTCACCCAAGCACGGCGGGCCGCATCCAGCAGGTTTGGGTTCCCAAAATATTAGTTTGCAGAAACAATTGTGGGTTTTCAATACTGCGGTCTACATGGCTTTCTGCTGCAAAATTCACGATGTAGTCAAACTTGTATTCTGCGAATAGTTGGTCTGCCAAATCACGGTCACATATATCTCCTTTTACGAAGAAACAACGTTCATTATCAATGTCTGATGCAATAGTTCCCAGATTGCCGGCATAAGTCAAGGCATCCAGTACCACCACCCTGATGTCATCATGTTTGGTCAGGATGTATTTTAAATAGTTGGCTCCGATAAATCCGGCAGCTCCTGTAACGAGATAAGTCTTCATATTGTTTTTGATATTAGTGTGTGCAAAGTTCGGAAAGATTTTTTAATCTTACAACTTATCCGCTAGTTCTATTACTTCTAAATCTTTAAATTCTCCATTATCGATACAAAAACGTACCAATGTTCTCACTTTATGAAATCCGGAAATGCCTGCTGCTCCCGGGTTGATGTGTAACATATCCAGTGTCTTGTCATATTTCACCTTTAATATATGCGAATGTCCGCTGATAAAAAGCTGGGGAGGTTTCACCAGCAGGCTGCCGCGGATGGAAGGATCATAGTTGCCCGGATATCCGCCTATATGCTTTATCAACACCTCCGCACCATCTACGGTGAAGCGGTTGGTTTGAGGATAAAGTCTGCGTATGTCCTGCCCGTCAATGTTTCCATATACTGCCCGGAAGGGGCGGAAAGCGGACAGTTTCCGGGCGACTTCCACCGAGCCAATGTCTCCGGCGTGCCATATTTCATCACAATTCTCAAAGTATTTCAAGTATTTGTCATCCCAAAATGCATGAGTATCCGATAATAATCCGATTCTTGTCATAGTTTTTTTGTTTATTATCGGCAAAGGTACTATATTTGGAACAAATCTAAGCATAATATGGAGAGCAAATATCATTATTTCAAGCGTGATATCAGTTGGTTGTCTTTCAACTATCGCGTGTTGTTGGAGGCGGATGACGACTCCCTTCCGTTGTATGAACGGATTAACTTTATCTCTATATATTCTTCTAATCTGGAGGAATTCTACAAGATTCGTGTAGCGGAACATAAAGCCATCGCTTCCGGTGGCCAAAGTGATGATATGACACAAGAAGAAGCCAGACACCTGATACATCAGATAACCGAAGCTGTCAATAGCCAGATGGAAGACCGTATCCGCATTTATGAGCATAAGATTGTCCCGGCTTTGCGCAGGCATCATATTATTTTTTATCAAAGTAAACAGGAGGTAGAGCCTTTTCATCAGGAGTTTATCAGTAATTTCTTTAAAGAAGAAATTTTTCCCTATCTTCAGCCTGTTCCGGTATGCAAGAATCGAATCAAGACTTTTTTACGTGACAACCGTTTGTATCTGTCGGTACGCGTGACGCGCAAAGACACGGGGGAAAAGGAATACTATATTATCAAATTGCCTTATAGCAAAGTTCCCCGTTTCATAGAACTTCCCCGACAGGGAGAAAACTTTTACCTGATGTATATGGAAGATATTATAAAGGCGAATATCAACCGTATGTTTCCGGGCTATGATTTGGATTGCAGTTATTGTTGCAAGATATCTCGTGACGCCGATATTTTCGTGGATGATGCAACCAGTTCCGAAGTAATGGTGGAACAGTTGCGTAAAAAGGTGAAAAAGCGTAAAATAGGTGCTGTATGCCGTTTTGTGTATGACCGAAAGATGCCTGCGGATTATCTGGAGTTTCTGGTCGATGCATTTGGCATCAATCGTGATGATTTGGTTCCGGGAGACAAACACTTGAACTTGGAGGATTTGGCTCATCTGCCTAATCCCAGTAAGGAACTTTGTACCCAATTGAAACCTCGTCCCATGACATTGAATTGTTTGGATGAGAAAGAATCCATATTCCGTTATGTGAGCAAGAAGGATTTGATGTTGCATTTCCCTTATCATTCTTTTGAACATTTCATCCATTTCCTGTATGAGGCCGTTCATGACCCGTCCTGTAAGGAGATCATGATTACCCAATATAGGGTGGCGGAAAACTCGGTTGTTATCAATACGCTGATTGCTGCTGCGCAGAATGGTAAAAAAGTAACTGTTTTTGTAGAACTTAAGGCCCGTTTTGACGAAGAAAACAATTTGGCTACCGCCGAGATGATGAAGCGGGCGGGGATACATATTATTTTCAGTATACCGGGATTGAAAGTGCATGCCAAGGTGGCGCTTGTACTGCGGTATAACAAAGAGGGAAAACAGACTCGCAGCTATGCTTATATCAGTACCGGAAATTTCAATGAGAAGACTGCCCGGATATATGCTGATTCCGGTTTGTTCACTTCCAACGAGATTATTGTGAATGATCTGTATACTTTATTCCGGGTATTACAGAAAGAAGTGACTGAACCCAAATTCAAGCGTTTGTTGGTAGCCCGTTTTAATCTGCTGCCGGAACTGAGAAGACGTATCGGATATGAGATAAATATGGCAAAGGCGGGAAAAGAAGCGCGGATTATCTTGAAAATGAATGCACTGCAAGATCCTGCCATGATAGATGAATTATATAAGGCTAGTGAGGCAGGAGTGAAAATAGACTTGATAGTACGTGGTATCTGCTGCTTGATTCCCAATCAGCCTTATAGCAGAAATATCCGTATCACTCGCATTGTGGACAGCTTTTTGGAACATGCCCGGGTGTGGTATTTCCACCATGGAGGAAAACCGCTTCTGTTCATGGGTTCGCCGGACTGGATGAGGCGCAACCTGTACCGGCGTATAGAGGCCGTTACCCCCATTCTTGACGAAGATCTGAAACAACAACTGATAGATATGCTGGTTATTCAGTTGAAAGATAACAGAAAAGCCGGTTGGGTGGATGAAAATCTGAATAATGTGTTGAAAAGGAATCCGGAAGAAGAACCGGTACGGGCGCAATATGCTTTTTATGAATACTTGAAGAGGAAGAATAAATGAAGAATATGAAATAACATATTTTATCTTATTTGAAATGATTATCCGCAATCATACCACCGGATGATAAATGGAAATTTATAAAACGGGGTGATGGAATGCGAACTACACGGACGAAGCGGACAAACACGGACTTAAAATTTAAATTTGTACTTGCAAACCCAATGACAGGTAAAGTAAAAAAATCCGTGTTCCATCCGTCATCCCATTCTATAAATAAACATTTTGTGATATGATTGAGGATTATCATTTCATATATTCCCAATGGAATGGACTTTTACATATTTGTCTGCCCGAACCACCGTCCACGACTCCAGGAGTAATGCACCGTAAGTTCGGGCTGAAACATCTGAAGGATTTTCAGCCCAATCCCAAGGAGGATATAGCGGATAGTTTAGTTTTAACAGGTCTGTTTGTAAAAGATATGTAAGATGCGGCGATGCATGATACATAATGATTATCCGCCATCATACCACCGGATGATAAATGGGAGTTAATGGATGGAACGCGGATTTATTTCGTTCTATAAATTAAAATTGGAACACAAATGACACAAATTAATAACTGTACAGCATGGATATAACCTGCCGGAGGTTAGATTTGTGTCATTTGCGTTCCGGTTTAACCGATAAATAATTGATATTGTTATGAAAAATTATATATAACTTCTGCCTCTTACTGGTTTCTCTTTGCATACATGCACAGATGATTAGTGGAATAATAGTGGATGAAAAAAACAGCCACTAGAGTTTGCCAATATAGTGTTGTTTTCTTTGCCTGATTTTACTTTTTTACAAGGTACTATCAGTGATCAGACCGGAGCTTTTAATATAAAATCAAATGAAACAAAAGGAGTATTACCAATTTCTTCAGTTGGCTATTCCACTATTCTCCTACCTTGCACTAGTTCAAATATGGGAACAATACAACTATATTCAGATGCGCAACTATTATACTCTCGTCCATATTATGCTCAGTTGCGAAGTAATGTAATGTATATTAATCGGTATATATATATGAGGGTGGTAATCCATTTTTATTACCTTCTTTATCTCATAATATAACTTTAGGAACAACTTATAAATGGGTATGCTTATCAGCCGGATATCAATATGTTAAAGATGCGATTATTTCTTTTAGTGGAGCTTATTCAGAAGATGATCCTACGATTGCTTTAATTAATATGATTAATGCACCAGACTATGATAAGATTTTTGCCTCGCTGGTTTTATCACCTACTATGGGGCTTTGGTCTCCACAGAACAAAAGAATCGTATGTAATAAAAAACTTAGTTTGACGGCTAAGGGGTTCAATCTGCCCCTATGGAATAATTGGACTTGGCTTGCTCCATTCATTTCCGTCTTAGCTGTGTTACCATTTCCCTGAACCAGGGATAATTTAGCCAGATATATTCATACCAGCGGTTCAGTCTTCTTTTCCATTTCCTACTCCACGGATACAACTCCCACCATTTTAGTTGAAAATCCGTTTTCTGCATAAATTCGTGGGTGGGAAACAGAGTAAGAGTTATTCCTCTTATCCATAATGTTTTCATTTGGTTTTCCCAATATTGCATAGGGCCGAATCCCGGCTCCCAAATAATGAAGCGGCCTTCATGAATGCCATAACAAACCACATATCCCGGTACTTCGAAATCATTGATGGCAAAAAGTATGGCAGGAAATTTTCTGGTGGACAATTGTTCCATGTTCTGCAAGCAGATTTCCGCTTCCATTCCTGCACGTATAGCTGCCTGTTTCATACCCATCAACGTATATTTTCCATCTACTTTACACCATTCGGCTAGTGTGCGTGCATCTTGTTGACCGCCATAGTATTTCATGACAGTGAGCAGACAGGCCACTTCCATGGGACATTCGTCACTGGAACGGACAAATGATTTTTTTATTCTGTCAAGTTCGTCTTCAGTCATAACTTAATTTATTTTTCATGGCAGGAGCAAAACAGCAACGCGGATCGGGAAAATCCCAACAATCCTTTCCATAAGCTTTTATGATATCACTCCAGCAACGGTTCTGATAACTGAAACAGTCTTCAAAAGACGCATTCCCTGCATGGACTCTCTTTGTTGATATCCTGACGTGACAAGGAACAAAGGTGCAAGGCTTGAGGGAATGCCAGACTTCTTTCAGACTTTGTGTGGTTACATTCCCTATGATAAATTGTGGATGCCAGTAAAGTTCCTCGCATACAGTCACTTTACCATCAGGCAATATAAACATATGAGTGGTCAATGCAGAGCATTCGCTTCCTTTGAAACACCGGCTTCCACCCCAGGTATCTTGATAGTTTTTATCGGTTACTTCTTTCCCTAGAATCACGGGAAAGGAAACCTGTGTGAGAAGAGGGCGTATTTGGTTGAATACCTTTGTAATTTGTGCTTTAGTAGGTTTCAAATGCGAAAATACATTATACTCTTTGTATATGGAATTACTGGCGGGGATAATACGCCAGTCGCGTATATGCTTCAGATGAGATAATTCATGCAGTAATTCCGCCAAGACATTCAACTGGCAATTGTAGTTGGTCAGCACAGATGAAATCTGATAATTCAGTCCGCTGTCATCCAGTAATTGCAGGCCGTGAAGCATCTCTTTGGCATAATTTCCGTTTACTCCCAGTGAGGCGGTCAGTATTTCGGAATGAATGGCATCCAGTGAAATTTGAACAATTCCCTGATACCCTGTTTCCTGTACATCTTGCAACAGTTTTTGGGTTACAGGCATTTTGGTCGATATGAATTCGGGGGCAATACCCCGTTTTACCAATTCTTTTAATATGATTTTCCAGTCTTTATGCAGGAATATTTCACCACCTATCAGATTTACTTGTTGTACTTGCAGGTCTGAAGCTTCCTTGATCAGCTCCATCATGCGTTGGGTGGTGAGTGGGGATTTTATTTGCGTTGATGTATCTGCATAGCAATACTTACAATGCGTGACACATTGGTTGGTCAGCATGAATGTGAGGAGCAACGGACCGGAATACAGCCTTCTTGTAGTAAGATCCAGTTTTTTCCAGACAAAAGAATTTGCTTGCAGCCGGTCAAACCGCAATGCTTTGCCTGCCTTTTCCGCTTCAATCAATATACGTTTGGGAAAATAAATTTCTCCCTGCTGGGAGGAGGTATAAATGGGGGTCGGATTATCAATGAAGTCCGATACCCATTTGATCATTTCCTCCTTGCTCCGGCAGAAGAAGTCGCACAGCAGAGGGAGAGTTGTCTGCAAAGGTCTGTCATACGTGAAAAAACTCAGCATGACAGCTTGCAGCGGGTGAATAAAAGTATGCCAGTTCCGGGAGCAGTCGGTATCTGTCCCCGTACTGGAGAATAATGCGACCCTGTGAATATCATGTCTCAGATGATAATGAGGGTTCAGCACATATACTTTATTCATTTCCGGTATTTTCATCTTGTGTTTTTGTAGGATCGACGAATCCGCCTGTATAGCATCCCAGGCCACATTTGGATAACTCCTTGTCATCTATGCCACCTTGTACGTCCATCAGTTCGTTCAAGTCCAGCACTTGTTCTTCATCTTCGGAATAGCGGGTGTATTCCGGTTGCTTGTTGTTGGGGTCTTCTTTTTTCATATTCTTCTTTGTTTAAGTTGGTTATTCTCTGTAGTAGTGAAAAAAACGGTGTTACTCCGTGGTGGAAAACAATTCATACACGGGTGCGAAAATCCTGCTCAGTATGCTCCGGCTCGAAGTGATGATCTCCGCCCGGCCGGACATGTCTATTTCATATTTTATTTCCTTTCTGTTGGTTGTCACCAGTCCGTCCGGAAAGTCCACTTCCACGGCATAACTTTTATTGTAAGGCACAAAAGAGACGGAGGCGATTCTTCCCGGCAGTACGCCATACGAGTGGGTGGGGTATTTGTTCAGTTCGATATTTACTTTGTCGCCCACGGCAATTTCCGCCACTTCGTCTTGTGAAAGAGTGATGTGCCCGAGGGGATTCCCCTGCTGCTTGGAGATAACGGTGCACAGGGTGTCTCCTTCATTTACCCGGGCGCTCATGCCCCATGTCTTTCCCCATACCACTATGCCGTCGTGATGGCTTTTGATGAGGTACTTCTTGTCCCACGTGCGGAGGCTGTTCACCATGTTTTCGTAAGCCAGTTCCAGCATCCGGAGGTTTTTGGCAGTCTCCATCCGGTGGTTTATATCCAGTTCAAAGAGTTCGCGTTTCACATTCAGCACCGCCATGGCATCTGCCTTACCGGTACTTTCCAGTATCCGGAGTTCTTCATCTAGGTATTTTTTCTTCTGCGGATAGATATCAAACTCCTGATACATCACGCACGTACGCACGGCTTGGGTGAACTGTTCGTAGGCGGAAGACATTTCACCCATGATGAGGTCAAAGGGATAGTCTTGCAGGTACTTGATGTCGTTGGTGCGGTAGTACCATTCTATTTTGGTCAGTACGCGGCAAAATGTTTGTACGTCTTCCAGTAGGGCAGTATTTTTCAGTATGCCCAGCGTGTCGTTCTTTTGTACAGGTGATTGGTTTTCCACAAAAAAGCGGTCTATCATTCCTGTCTGATTGGCAGTGATCCATTCCGCACTTCCCAAGTCGTCAATGGTTATCGTTTTTCTTATTGTGTCAGGATACTTAAATAATGCCGTGCCTGCAATAAGAAAAACAATCAGTCCATATACGATGTAGCTTCCCGTATGGATCAACCATTCGGGCATATCTCCCAGCATATCATTGTTTTCGCGGCTATATACTTCTACCTTTTCCGGTCCGTCCGCATCAGGTTTATAGATTTCCTCCATACCTTATTGCTATTATTTTTAATTCTCAATTCTCATTTTTAAATTTCCTAAGCGCTCAGTTCCAGCTGATTCTTCACCAGCCTGTAGTAATCGCCCTGCCGGGCAATGAGTTCTTCGTGCGTGCCCCGTTCCGTTATCTCCCTTCTTTCAGTACCACTATCTGGTCGGCATTCTTTACGGTGCTCAGGCGGTGCGCCACGATGACCACCGTTTTGTCCTTGAAGAATCTCTCCAGATTTTCCTGTATCACTTTCTCATTGTCCGTATCGAGCGCATTCGTCGCTTCATCAAAAAACAGGTAATCGGGATTACGGTAAATGGCGCGCGCTATCAGGATGCGCTGCTTCTGCCCTTGGCTCAATCCTTGCCCCGTGTTACCTATTTTGGTGTTATACTTTAAAGGCAAGGATTCGATGAACTCACGTATATTTGCCATCTCTACGGCATACAGCAGGCGTTCTTTGTCTATCATGCTGCCATCCGGTGCTATGTTGTTGGCAATGGTATCGCCGAATATGAATCCCTCCTGCATCACTACTCCACAATGTTTGCGCCACTCCTTGAAACTGATTTTTTGTAGCGACTGATTGCCTATCATCACCGCTCCTCCGGTGGAGGATAGAATCCGAGCATCAGTTTTATCAGCGTTGTTTTCCCACTGCCGCTGAGGCCCACGATGGCGGTAGTCTTTCCGGCTGGTATGTCCAGCGATAGCCCTTTGATGATGCGTTTCGATTTTTCTGATCCGTAAGTAAAGACTACATTTTGCAATTGAATCGGGTCTTTGCCTGATATTTGGGTGTCCTGGTCCATGCCTTCTGTCTCTTCATCGGGCTTGCCATGTATTTCTCCGAGACGTTCCAGGCTGAGCTGCGCGTCCTGCGTGTCCTGCATGAAGGAAACGAATTGGCTGATAGGCCCTTGCATCTGTCCGATGATGTACTGTATGGAAAGCATCACACCCAGCGTGATGCTTCCATGTAGTACGGCGGTGGCAGAGAGAACTGTTATCAGTACGTTTTTCACTTCGTTGATAAGTACGGCTCCCACCTGCTGCCACTGCCCCAGGTTGAGTGAACTCATATTAATGCGGAAGAGAGAAGCTTGTATGTTTTCCCATTCCCAGCGTTTTTGCTGTTCGCAGCCCAGCAGCTTGATGTCCTGCATACCGTAGATGAGTTGCATCAAATTATTCTGATTGACGGACATCTGTTCAAAGTTCTTCCTGTTCAAGTCGGCCCGCTTGCGCATGAACAGCTTTACCCAACCCATATAGGCTGCGCTGAACAGGATGAAAATGAGGAATATTTTCCAGCTGTATATGGCCAGCACGATACCGAAGATGACTACCGTGAGGGTAGAGAACAAAATATTGAGCACGGACTGGGTGAGGAACTCTCGATGCGGTTGTGGTCTTCGATGCGGCGTATCAAGTCGCCTGCCAGTTTGCTGTCAAAGAACCTCATGGCAGCCGCATCAGCTTGGAGAGGAAATCCGAGATGAGCGACACGTTGACGCGCGTACTGATGTGGAGCAGTATACAGCGCCGGATCACCTCAATAAGTGTGCGGCTGAATACCAGCATGAGTTGTGCGGCCAAAATGAGCTGTATAAAATTCAGATTCCTGTGCCCTATGCCTTGGTCTACAATGGTTTGTGTAAGAAAAGGGAAGACCAGTTGCAGCAAACTGCCTGCCAGCAGGCCGATGATGAGCTGTATCATCGCCTTTTTGTAGGGACGTACATAGTGAAACAGATACCATAATGACAGCTTTTCATATTTTATGGGTTCCGCTTCATAAAATTGCGGGGTAACATCCAGCAAGAGGGCAATTCCTTTTTCTATTCCGCCTTGTGTGGTACTGATCCAGCATTTTTTCAACTCCTGTTCCTCATATTTCAGCAATCCGTAGGCAGGGTCGGCAATGTAGAACCAAGTTTTGCCCCTTTTCTTTTCTATTTTATAGAGGACCACGAAATGTTCCTGGTTCCAGTGGATGATGCATGGCAGTTTTGACTGTTGTTTCAGTTTTTCCATTGAAGTGCGTATACCGGTGGCGCGCAGCCTATGCTGGCTGCCGCTTCACTGATACCTAGCAAGTTAACTCCCGTGCGCTGTATGTATGATTGCTCGCGTAACTGCTGTACGGAGAATGTCTTTCCATAATATTTGGCTATCATTCTCAGGCAGGAGGGGCCGCAGTCCATGCCGTCCAACTGTTTGTAGAATGGAAATTTGCTCATAATTGTCTTTTTTGTTTTACTCTGTTTATCAGCCAGTCGGCTATTTCGTTCATCCTTTCACTTTCGCTCTCAAAGAAGGCGCACAGGTGTTTTTGCCGTTCTATGATGTATTCCCGGTTTGCCAGTAGATCAATGATCTGCCTGTCCAGTTTCACGGGGGTAATTTTTTTTATTTCCTGTGGCGTGAACTCTGCCATGGGCACATGGGCAAAGGTGCATTCCGTCCAGTGGGTTATTCCTCCGGTGATAAGCGCCATGTCGCACAAGGGCAACAGGCTTGCAGGCGGGGCAGGCGGTAAATGGCTATATTGGGCGGTAATGAAAACAACCGGGTTTCCACCTCTCCATGATTGGTCAGCAGGATGAATTGATATTGCGGATGGATGCTCGCACTCTGCTTCATGGCTTTGTAGAATGATTCCATATGTGAGGGGGTGTTCACTTTTCTTTCTTCTTCCTCGTCTTCCAGCAAGCCTATAATAACAGTGCGTGAACGGTCTTCTTTTATTTCCGTCAGTTTGTCGATGAAATCATCGTCTTTTGCACCTTGCGGCAGCAATTTATAAGGAATAGGCGGCAGGGTGACGACGGGCATTTCCGGCATTAGGTCTATCTTTCTGTCGGTTTTGTTTATGGCTATAAACAGATAGTTTATGTCATATTCATTATAGACTTGCTGCTTATCTTGCAGTTGATAGTCCAGCAATGCCAAATGTGGCGTAAACCATCGGAAATCATGTGGATAAATGATGCGTCCTATTCCTTTCCGCAGCAAACCGGTAGTGAAAACGGAGTCGGAGGTATCGGTATAATAGACCTTGTTTCCCCGTTCACTAATCAGGTATGCCAGTCGGGTGGTGGGACATACATTTCCTGCATCCGGTTTTATATCAAAAAGAAATTCAAACATGCCCCGTTTTTCTCATCACATTTCAATTCGTATTATCCTACTACTTTAAAGCCTAATGACGTATATAGATTTTTGCCATCATAATAATATGTTCCTAAGAATTTATCGAAAAGGATGCACACTTCCAGTTCATCGCGCATATAGGCAATGTACTCAAAGAGAGTGGAACGTGACATATCCATCTTTGCTGCAAATTCCTTGGATGTGCCTGTGCACTTGTGCCGGATAAGAAATCCATATAGAGGATTTTCTTAAGGTCTACTCGTTTCATGGTCTTTGTAGTTTTTTAGGATGAATAATTAGGGTTATCTTTTAAAAGCTCCAACCAAGTATTTCCCATCTTCACTAGTTAGTTCTAATGTATATTCTCCGGATGGGAAACTGGCTATGGAAATGATAATATAGCTTGTTTGTGCTTGGGGCACTAACTGTTCATACATCACTTCTCCTGTTTGATTACCGGTGATGGTAATTTGTATGTCACAGTCCGGAGATGTGTTTTCAATGTAGATGTTCTGGCCATCGGTGCAGGCTGTGATGGGAATAGATGGCAGGCTTCGTGTATTAACTTTTTCTTGATTGCTATACCACTTCCCATTTATAATAATTTCTGTACTATTACAAAAAGAATACACTTTCTGCACCGATAAACCACTAAGCAATATGGTGAATAATACCATACGCAAACTCCAAATCTTTAATTCTTTAGTTGTTTTCATAATAATATTATTGATTGATTGTTATGCTGCAAGTTATGGATTTAGAATGAAAAACAGATAGACCGGATATGTACGTTATATGGACAATTAAAAAAGAGATAATATGCTAATAATTAGAATATTACCTCTTTGTGCGAATGCGGAATGTGGACAGTTGCTTCCCTAGAACTCCCATAGCCACAGATCCAGTGTCTGTCCTTTGCCGAATGCTCCTATCTTTTGAGTGATACGTTCTTTCAATCTTAATTTTCTTTTAGATACCGAAGCCGATTCTATCCCCAGCAAATCAGCTATTCCCGGATTGGCTATTCCCAACTTGATGAAGCAGCATATCTGCAAATCGCTTTCTGTCAATGAAGGTACAAGAGTGGAAAGCCTTACTATATAATTATCGAATAATAGATTCATAGTTTCCTTTACCTCTTCCCATTGCTCGTCTTTCATGTATTGGGGCTTTGTCTTTAGCCGGTAAAGAATATCTGTCTTTTTTATCAGTTGGTTGCACAGGAATCTTTCACGATCATGCAATCGTTGGTTTTCTTCTCCTAAAAGTCCCAATCTTTCAAGTTCTTTGGACTTTTCATTCAGCGAAGAAGAATATTTATCAATATGTTGCTGCAACATTTATTCTCTTGTTGCAGGGCTTCATTTTGGCATTTTATTTCAGATAGTACATTCTTTTGCTCCTCCAACTGTTCCTGCGCATCTTTATTCGCCTCCATTTGTTCTGCCAGTTCCTTCATGCGGCTTTGGTTACGACTGATTATTCTCTCATTCTCTTGTCTTTTTAAGGTATTCAGCTGTATTTCTTCTTCATGTCTTTGTATGATATGCTCTTTACGGATTAATTTTCGCTGGTATATATAGATAAGGATAGCTATCAGGCAGAATACCACTACCAATATGATTAGTACATTACGGATGATAGTATTATTTTCTATTTTTAGCTGGTTCTTTTCATTCAATAGTTTTTGCTGGTTATACTTTTCCTGCATATTCATAAGCTCTTTATTTTTATGCAATTTCCAGACAGAATCTTGATAAACTACCATACTATCGCAATATAGGCTCATTTTTCATAGTTCTTTTTTCTCTTTGCTTATGATTATATAAAATTTCATAAGTTGCACAAATCGTTTCCATGCGATTGGAGGATAATGTTTTATTCAGATAATAATAGGCAGAATCTGTTTTATTAATGCGTCTATATATGTCACCAATTACCAAGTAACTTTGTTCTAGCCTTTTTTTTAGGGGTAATTCGCTTGTTTCTTTAAGTATTAAAGCTTTTTGGGCATAGGATAGGGCAGGTTGATAATCTTTTGTTTCGGTATATACTCCTGCTAATTCGTTCATTCCATTTATTAATATACCATTATTATGTAGAGTTTCTGCCATTTGTATAGCTTCTTTATAATATTTGATGCTATTATCAAAATCAAATAATACGGAATATACTTTTCCCAAATCATAATATGCAGAACATATATAATTCTTATTTTCGGATAGCTTCGCATAGTGCAATGACTGTTTAAACATTTGCAATGCATATTCATTCAGCGAATTATATAGGTATATATTTCCTATACTGCTATAAATCAAATGTGCCAGTTGATAGTCTTTCGTCTTTTCTACTTCTTCTATTGCTTTTAAATAGGATTCTTGTGCTTCATTCTTTTTATCAGCTTTTTCATATAATACACCTTTATAATAAAGTACCATTGCTTTCCGTTGGGGATTGTCTTGCTTCATAAAGTAATCATAGGCTATATTAATTAAGGTAGAGTCAGCAAGTTCTTCTTTATAATTCTTATACTTGGCTTGCACTGTTAGCAACGCCCAAGTAGCATTTTGCAATTTGTCCGATGATGCCGGAACTTTCATCCCTTGCAATACACCCAGTGCACTATCCGGATGTTCATACATCACCGCTTCCGCTTGAACCAATTCAAGCAACAACGCTTGTTGAGAAGCATTTTCTTTTTTTGTGCAGGCAGAAAGGAGTATACTTATTATTATAATAATAAAGTTTCTTTTTATTCCAATTGTTTTTTTCATAGTATTTGCATTTATGTATAGCGAACAAATATAGAAATTAAAAACGATCTTGAAAAGATTTTATATCACTATTTACAAAAAAAGAGTGATTGATTATAGTTTGCATCCAGTGTTGATAGAAGTATTATGGATCTTAAATATTCAATTTAGTAAGGAGCATGCCCTCCTTACTATTTTATGTATAAAAACGGCTGTATTATGTATATCTATTTGAATCCACAATATGTGATTAGAAACGAAAATAATTGTTCTTATATCATTGCTAAATCAGCTTTAATTACTGCTAAGCTAGAATATGCCATGGCTTTTGCAAGCGTAGTTCCACCTTCTATTGGATATATCTTGTCACATATTGGAGAAGGAGAATTAAATGCTTCAATAGAAAATATAGCAAATACCCTAAATATAAAACCAGACCTGATAGATAAGTTTATTCGAAAAATAATCGATAATCCAGTAAAAGTAGGATGGAATTATAAAGGAGTGACGATTTCTTTTCCCCCGTATCTGCTGACTTCTGTTAAGGAAGAATCGGAGGGAAGTGTTTATACGGATAATGAATTATTTTATACTACAGACTTTATACCTAAACGTCCTTCTGTTCCGCTGAATCTTAACTTTATGATTACAACCCAATGCAGGACGGATTGTATGTATTGCTATGCGGATAGAAACAGGAAGAACGATTTGACAAGTTGGCAAATTATAAAGGTGATAGATGAAGCTCATGATATGGGGGGGAATCTGGCTTTGACAGGAGGTGATATTTTTGCTTTCCCTGATTGGAAAGAGGTGATACGAAAAGTGGGGCAATATGGATTCACACCTTTATTGAGTACAAAAATACCGCTAAAAGAGGATGATATTTACTTTTTAAAAGAGTCTGGAATTAAATTCTTGCAGTTTTCATTGGATTCTATATTTCCCTCTACATTACAGACAATGGTACGTGTAAAAGAAGACTATATAGATAATGTGAAGCAAATGTTTGAGTATTCTTAATCCAATCTGTGGTCAGATTGATAAGAAAATTATAATTCGCAAATAAAAATGAGGATTAAACTTATAAATATTTGTAACAAATGATTGAAGCAAGAGCATTAGTTCTATTAATTTTCTGAATTTGTCAGAAAACTATGATTTTATGTCACGTTGGTTAGGTGTATATGATAAATATGCAAAGCTATTGAAAGGTTCGTCGGATGTAGTTGTAAAAGACGGATCTGGAAAGATACCTGAATCAGCAAACGATAAAGTGGATTTAACCAACAAGCATTTGGCATTACAGGCTATATTAGCTGAATATGGTCAAAAGTTAAATAAAAGCCATCTTTATTCTGAAACAGTCGGTCTGTCCGAAGCCCATGATATTCGTCGCAAATGTTTCAGCGCATTACAGATGAACATCAAGAGCAAGAGATATAGGAACAAAAGAAGATCAAGATGCTGCAAAAAGCCTTATTGATCAGACTGGAAATTATAAAATGAATAAGATAATTACCCGTTCCGATATGTCTGCCCGTATTGCAGGTTACATTTTGATTCTGCAATCAGAGAAAACCATGATTCAGTAGAACGACTGAATCTGGCTGATCGCATCACTGAAGTGGAAAAGGCAAATAATCTTTATTTGGACTTAGATACACAGCGTGGTATTGTGAAAGAACAGAAAGGTCTTTCTATGAGAATACGAAAGAATGTTAAATGAAAATCTTTTTTTGTTCAGTCCGGAGGCGTCGGACTGTGGGAGATTACATTTGCAATGTAATTAAGAAATCACAATAGTTTACTAGTTTGTTAATTTTAAAATTTAACGATCATGAAAGACGACGAATTAAAAAAGCAGGAAGTAGTAAATGCTGAAAGTGAAAAACAGAATGTTACTACACTAAATGAAAAACTTGATTTCTCAGATTTGGAAAATGTAGAAGGTGGTACTGTAAAAGACTTCAAAGATGATGAGCATCTTAAAAGTGAAGGTGGTAATGTAGGTGTTGGCTGCGTTTGCTAATAACGGTTGCTGTATCTCCTAACAATTGTATCAGAAGCGGTATTTTATAATCTATAAACATCCTCTTCTGATACTTTTTATATTTTTATGGTCTAATTAATACCTTATTATATGAATTTGGAAAAAATACACTTGATAAAAAGCAAAGATATGTGCTTGTCATATTATTATCCTACAGCAGATATTAGGGTAATAAATAAGGAAACATATGATATATTATCGGCATTGAAAGAATATAAAGATATTCATGAAGCCTTAGAATTATATAGAGATGAAGAACAAGTGGTTTCATTAATTAGATCTATATATGCTTCAAATAAAGGCGAGCATAGCACAAATATTCAAAATGGAAGTAAAAGAAAAGTGATAAAGCGAATCACTTTACATATATCTAATGATTGTAATTTAAGATGTAAGTATTGTTTTGGTGGAGGTGGAAGTTATAATCAAGAACGTAACCTAATGACAGAGCAAACAGCAATAGAGTTTGTAGATTTTTGTGTAGAACAATTTGAAAGAGTTGAAAGATTGTCTTTTTTGGAGGCGAACCGATGCTTAATCTTAAAGGAATGGAGATAGTGTGCAATCGCTTTAAATATTATAAAGAAGAAGGGAAAATAGATATTTTGCCTAATTTCGTAATTATTACTAATGGGACAATATTAACAGATAGGATGCTGGCATTTATCAAGAGAAATATTTCAGCAATGACTATCAGTATAGATGGTCCTAAAGAAATTAATGATATTCAGAGAATATATAAAAATGGAAAAGGAAGTTATGAAAGGATAGCTCATTTTATCCATACTATACAAGAAAAAACCAATGTAAAAATACAGTACGAAGCAACCTATACGCAGTTACATATTGATCATAATTATAGTCATGAAGATATTTCAAAATTTATGGATCAGACTTTTGGAATTGAAGGTGTAGTGGTCAATGATCAAGAACTTAGTCTGCAATTATTGCTTGATTTATGGAACTCCATTGATTTGGAATATTTAAAAAGAACAGAACTGAAATATTTGCCTAAAGATTTTTGGTTACTTCTACATGCTATTGTTCATAATACATCTACTAATATATGCCCTGTTATAGATCAGTATTTAGCTGTAAGCACTGATGGAACTATATACGCATGTCATACAATAAATGGTATTAAAGAATGTAAGTTAGGTAGTATTGATGGCTATAATGTTTATAATTATCCAGAATTATATAAACCATTTGATCATGAAATAGATTTTAGATCAAATGAAAAGTGTGAAAAATGTTGGGCACAAAGATTATGTGGAGGATGTACTGTACATAGATTTTTCAATCATAAAATAAATCAATTTGAAGCATACCCTAATGAAGACTTTTGTAAAATAACGCTTCTTTGTATAGAACAAATATTATTAATAATTGCATCTATCCGCAAGGACCCTCAATTATGGTCTTTACTCATTCAGAAAATGAATAATTAAAATTATATATTATGGAAAAGTTACTTTATATTATGTTGATTTGGGTAGTTTCTACTACTTCTATATATTCACAGACAGTAGCTGGAAAAATTGTTGATGAAAGTAATCAGCCGATAGAATTTGCTAATATCGTATGTTTATCATTGCCTGATTCTACTTTTATATATGGAACTATCAGTGACCAGGATGGAAAATTTACCATACCCGAAAATTCATCTAAAGGGATATTACGCATTTCATCTGTAGGTTATGCTACAACATATAAGGAATGTAAGGACAGGAATATAGGCACTATCTTGTTGCACTCGGATACACAACTGCTGGGTGAAGTAGTAGTGAAAGGCAATTTGCCTGTAACTCGCATGAAAGGCGATGCATTGGTAACAAGTGTGCAGAACAGCGTATTAGCAAAGGCAGGATCGGCAAACGATGTACTGGGAAAAGTGCCCGGTATATTGAAGGATAAAGATTCCTTTGAAGTATTCGGCAAAGGAACGCCTCTTATCTATATCAATGGCAGGGAAGTACGCGACAAGTCTGAGCTGGAGCAACTCAGTTCGGAAGATATTAAGCATGTAGATTGATAACTAATCCCGGTGCGCGCTATGATGCCACTGTAAATGCTGTGGTGCGCATTCAGACTATCCGCCGCACTGGCGATGGATTCGGATTCAATCTAAATTCCAGTTATTATCAAAGTGAAAATGTAGACTTAGTGGAACAGGCAGATGTGAACTATCGCCATAATGGGCTGGATATGTTTGCCATGTTCAGATATGATAAGATGGAATTTCGTGAACGCACCAATGTACATCAGACTTTAATTTCAAAGAAACAGCTGGACTTGGAAAATCAATTGAAATATAATGATAATAAGCAATGGCTGCGAGGAAATATCGGAATGAACTATATGTTTGATGAAAATAATTCTATCGGAATAAAATACTCTATTCAGGGAAGCCCCAGATATGATAGTAAGCTTTATACAACTAGTAAAGTCAGTTTAGACGGTAAGGTATTTGATCGTTTACAGAATTTTACAAGCTCAGAAACAGATAATGAATTAAATCATCAGTTGAATGCTTACTATACGGGGCGCGTGGGTAATCTGGAAATAGACTTCAATGCCGACTACTATCAAAGCGGTTATTTACAGGAGGACATTACTGGCGAGGAAAGTGAAGAGCAGGAGGACCGGGATGTACATGCTGCAAGTGATGTGGCAAATAATTTGGCAGCAGCCAAACTGGTGTTGTCCTATCCTGTGTGGAAAGGAAAATTTTCAGTAGGCGGAGAATGGACTTATACCCATCGCAAAGACAATTATCTGAATGTTGAAAATTATGTGCCTTCATCCAACAGCAAGATGAATGAAATGAATATAACGGCTTTTGCCGAATATAGCAGATCTATTTCCATAGGCGACTTTATACTTGGTGCACGCTATGAGCAAATAAAATTTGATTATTATAAAGATGATCTGCATATAGATGACCAGAGCCGTAGCTATGATAATATCTATCCGAATGTTTCCTTCAGTACTCGGATTGGAAAGGTTAAGACGCAAATTAGTTATACGGTAAAGACGCAACGTCCTTCATACAGGCTGTTGAGCAATAGTTCATTATATATAGACCGTTTCAGCATACAGCAGGGAAATCCTACATTGAAGTCCGAAATCACTCATAATCTTAACTGGATTGCTTCTTGGAAGTTTCTGCAACTCAGCTTAGGTTATCAGCAGACTAAAAATGCTATAATCTATTGGGGTGAGCCATTGAATCCGAATGAATATACCATTTTACTGAAAAGTATTAATTTGAATAAAAGTCTGCCTATGCTGAATGCCTTTATTTCGGCTTCGCCTCATATTGGTATATGGGAATCCCGTTTAAGTCTTGGAATAACTAAACAATGGCTGACTATTGATAGTGATGGGCAACAAATTAAAATTGAATGAACCCAGATTTACGGGTGTGCTGTCTAATTCATTTACATTGCCAGAAAATTTCCTTCTTAGTTTGGATATGCAATTCAGGAGTAAGGGGGATTTGCGCAATGTATATTTTGATCGTTTTAATAGCTATGTTGATATTTCACTGCGAAAATCATTCTTGAATGATGCTTTGAGTATAGAGGTAAGGGAGATGATTTGTTCCGCCAGCAAAAAAGTAAAACGCTTCTTCGCAGTGGAGCATATTCCTTCTCAAAAGATCATAGATATGACTCGCGCGAGTTCTCTATTTCATTGCGCTATAGGTTTAATACAACAAAGAGCAAGTATAAAGGTACAGGGGCGGCCAATGATGAGTTGAGGCGCTTGTAGGGAAACTGTGTTATAATGTGTTTTTGAAACTTTAAAAATATAGAATATGAGAGCGAATATACTTTTTTGTTTATACTTCTTTATGGGGTTGGCAGTGCAGCTGCAAGCACAGGTTACGGTAACAGGTAAAGTAATTGATGAGCAACAACAACCTGTCCCTTATGCCAATATAGTGTTACTTTCTTTGCCCGATTCTACTTTCGTGGCAGGAAGTATCAGTAATGAAGAAGGCGCGTTTAGTCTCAATGTCAAAGAAACAAAGGATGTGCTTCGCATCTCATCTATTGGCTATGCTACTGTTTATCGTCCATTAGATAACAGAAGTACAGATCTTGGAATTATCTGTCTCGCTTCAGACACACAGATATTGGCTGAAGTTGTGGTAAAAGCTGATATGCCTGTTACTCGCATGAGAGGCGACGCACTGGTGACTAATATACAAAATAGTGTACTCTCTAAAGCCGGATCAGCAAGCGATGTATTGGGAAAAGTACCGGGTGTAATAAAAGAGAGGAATTCCTATGAAGTGCTTGGCAAAGGAACACCTCTTATTTACATCAATGGGCGGCAAGTACGTGATGATTCGGAATTGGATCAACTAAATTCGGAAGATATTAAGAGCGTAGAAGTTGTTACTAATCCTGGTGCACGTTATGATGCAACTGTAACTGCCGTTATCCGTATACAGACTATCCGGCGTGCCGGAGATGGTTTCGGCTTCGATCTCCGTTCCAGTTACTATCAGAGCCAGAATGTAGACTTGATAGAGCAATTGAATGTAAACTACCGCCATAATGGACTTGATATTTTTGGTATATTCCGTTATTTAAAGAACGAATATATCATGAAAAATGATATTGTACATACCTTGGAGTCTGATTCTTTATGGAAATATCAGAATTTATTGGATGGAACTGTAGTAGACAAGTCTTTACGAGGTGAAATAGGAGCTAATTACAGCCTGAATGATAAACATTCACTGGGATTCCGCTATACTCTTACTTCCCGTCCAAATACGAAGTCGGATGTATTTACCTCTAATGATATTACAGCCAACAATCAGTTTTATGACTACTTGGAAAATCAAGAGTATTCTTCTACTTCCGGTAAGCCTACTCATCAACTAAATGTTTATTATAATGGTACTGTGGGAGATTTGAATATTGATTTTAATACAGACTATTATACTAATACTTCTACAGGAAAAGGTCTTTATCACGAAATCAGTCAAGAGCAAGAAAGTCGGGATGTGCATACACAGAGTTACATTAGGAATAAATTGCTAGCTTCTAAATTGTACTTTCTTATCCGTTGTTTGGAGGTAATCTTTCGGTAGGCGGAGAATATACGGATACCCGTCGCAATGACGAGTACCGTAATCCGGAGAAATATGTGGAAAGTACCATCAGTCGTGTAGAGGAAGATGGATTGAGTGGCTTTGCCGAATACAGCCGTCAGTTCCCGATAGGTAACCTTTCATTGGGTGTAAGATATGAGCATGTAACTTTTGATTATTATAAGGATGGTGTGCACATGGATGAACAGAGCCGTATGTATGGAAACTGGTTTCCTAATCTTTCTTTTTCAAGAAAACTAGGTTCTGTCCGGGCACAGTTGAGTTATACTGCTAAAACGCAACGACCTACTTATAGCCAGTTAAGCAACAATGTCACCTATGTAGACCGTTTCACTATGCAACGTGGTAACCCATTGCTGGAGCCGTGCACCATTCACGATATTTCATTGGTCGGTACATGGCGTTTTTTACAGTTACTTGTCAGCTATCAGCAGTGGCGTAAGGAAATCATTTATTGGGGAGATCCGATAGATAATGGCAATTCAATGATGATGACTTACCTCAATTATCATAATCGTCCGACTTTGAATGTTTCTTTCTCTATTTCACCGGCTATTGGCTTTTGGCATCCTAACCTAAATATCGGCGTGAAGAAACAATGGATGACAATAGATGGCATAGAGTTTAATAAGCCTCGTCCTACAATAAGGTTCAACAATACATTTGAACTTCCTGGTGATTTTCTTGTCAGTTTGGATGGGCTTTTTATGGGAAAAGGAAATTATCAGAATTTGTATCAGTTCAAAAATTATGGTACAGTTGACATCTCTGTCCGTAAGTCATTTTTAAGGGATGCCTTAAGTCTGGAACTTCGAGGGAACGATCTTTTTCATGGTTCACGTAATTATTGGCAAACATATTTTGGCAGTATTATTTGGGAGCAGACTAATCAATGGGATACTCGTGAATTTTCTATTACTTTGCGCTATAAGTTTAATACAACAAAGAGCAAGTATAAAGGGACAGGAGCGGCAAATGATGAGCTAAGACGTTTGTGATAATTTCAAAAAAATAAAAAGTATAGAACATGAGGAAATTGATTTTACTACTCGGATTAGTGTTACAAGTGATTATTGTTGACGCACAGAGTGTTTCCGGCTCATTAGTTGATGAAAAAGGAAATCCTGTCAGTTTTGCTAATGTGGTATTGCTATCTTCCAAAGATTCATCTTTTGTGCAAGGTACAATTAGCAATGAACAAGGAATTTTCAGCATAGACCAAACAAGCGGTAACAATATACTCAGAATTTCTTGTCTTGGCTTTATTCCGGTGACAAAAGCCTATGGGTAACGATTGTGATGCATGAAGATGTTAATCTGTTGGGGGAAGTCGTGGTAAAGGGGAATCGCCCGTCATATAAACTTACTGCCGAAGGGTTGCAGACCCATGTGCAAGGAACAGTACTTAGCAAAATGGGTACGGCGGAGGATGTGTTGAAGCATATACCGGGACTTCAGAAGAAAAATGATGCGTATGAGGTATTTGGAAAAGGGAGCCCGATAATCTATGTGAATGGAAGATTGCTGCGTGATTTGTCGGAACTGGACCAGCTGAAGTCAGAAGATATTAAGAATGTAGAACTGATTACCAGCCCCGGTGCAAGATATGATGCGTCTGTGAAAGCAGTGGTGAAGATTACTACCCGCCCATAAAAGGGGAAGGATTTGGATTTGATGTGCGTTCCGGTTATAATCAGTGGGAGTATGCCGGTTTCGTGGAACAGTTGAACTGGAATTACCGGCGTGATAAATTGGATGTGTTCGGCACCGTGTATTATAGAAAAAGTGAAGGGTTTGACGAAAGTCGGTTTACTCAAGATGTGCATGTTGATACGCTTTGGCATCAGGACAATTATCAGTTCGCAAAAACGAATCAACAGGCATTTACCAATATCGCAGGTGTGAACTATGCATTCGATGAAAATAATTCAATCGGAGTAAAATATACATTGAAAGCCAATCCGGATGCCCGCTATCACACTATATTTAATTCGGATGTATATACCGACGGCACGCATTATGACTATCTGGCGAATGATATCAATGCCACTGCGTATTATAATCCTCGCATTCGGTAAATGTTTATTATAAGGGGATGGCGGGAAAAACGGAGATTGATTTTAATGCGGATTATCTGTTTGACAAAAACGGAGACAATACGATACAACGTGAAGAAAGCAGCAATAAGGAAGATAGGGTTGTCACTTCTACCAATACATTGAGAAGTGAACTCTTTGCTGCCAAACTGGTGCTGAGCCGTCCGCTGCTTGGAGGAAATGTCATGATAGGGGCTGAATACAGTCATACGGAGCGGCAGGATGATTATGTGAATCCGGAAGGTTATGTGCCGACTTCATTCAGTGAACTGAAAGAGCAGAATATCAGTCCGTTTTTAGAGTATAGCCGCAATACCCCCATAGGGCAACTTTCCGTGGGGGGACGTTATGAGTGGGTGAACTTTAATTATTATGAGGATGGGAAATATATGGAAGGACAAAGCCGGAATTTCAGTAATTTCTTTCCGAGTGTTTCATTGGGTTCTGAAATAGGCGGAGTGCAGTTACAGCTTAGTTATGCGGCAAAGACGCGTCGTCCGTCCTACCAGCAGTTGAGCAATAATGTGACGTATGCCAATAGGTTCACGCTTCAGTCCGGCAATCCGTTATTGGAACATGAGGTGGTGCATAACGTTTCTTTGATGGGGGCATGGAAGTTTATGCAGTTCAGTGTGGATTATAATGACAGAAGAAATGCAATCATTTACTGGGGGGAACAAATGGAGTATAATCCGGCGGTAACGCTTATTTCTTTCAAAAATCTTCATAGCTTGAAGTCTGTTTCAGCATTCTTGTCATTGGCGCCTAAGTTTGGAATCTGGTCGCCGCAATTGAATTGGGGAGTGCAGAAACAATGGCTGGATCTGGAGACTACCGATGGATTGCTGAAGATGAACAAACCGATGTTTACGGGGGCTTTTAATAATACATTTAATTTTAATCACGGTTGGATAGCTTCGGTGGAAATGAATTATCAAAGTAAAGGCGATATGGAGAATTGCTCGGAAACCAAGAATATTTTTTATGTGGATGCCGGGGTTACAAAGTTCTTTTGGGGGGATAGGATGTCTGTGAAACTGAGTGGTACGGATTTGTTCCATGGTATGAAGTCTGGAAACCGTATGTATTATAACCGGGCATCTTCTTTGCAAATTAATAATTATGATAGTAGGAAAGTGATGCTGACGGTACGCTATAAATTTAATGCTACGCGTAATAAATATAAGGGTAGTGGTGCCGGAGAGAGTGAGAAGGAAAGATTATGAGTGCCTACTTTTCACATCTCATTTGTTCTTACCCAGCTTATATACCATTTGGCGGAATAAAGGTACGTTTAACCATATATATTCGTACCAATGTTCTACCTTTCTTTTCCATAGTTTGCTCCAGCTATATATTTCCCACCATTTTAGATGGAGATTTGCCGAATTCATAAAATTTGTGTGGGAAAGAGGGTCAGGGCTATTCCTTTTATCCATAATGTTTTCATTTCGTCCGCCCAATATTGCATGAGTCCGAATTCCGGTTCCCAGATAATGAATCGGGATTCATGGATGCCGTAACAGACTACATATCCCGGTACATTGAAATCATTGAGAGTGAAAAGGATGATGGGAAGTTTTCTTTGTGTTAATTGATGAATGTTTTGCAAACATATTTCGCTTTCATGCCGGAATATATAGCCCCTTGTTTCATTCCTGCCAAGGTAAGCTTTCCATTTATTTTGCACCATTCGGTCAATGTATGTATGTCCGTTTCTTTTCCGTTGTAATATTTTATGACAGTGAGCAGGCAAGCTACCTCTACAGGGCACTTGGCATTGGAACGGACAAATGATTTCTTTATTTTATCAAGTTCGTATTCTGTCATAACCCGGTTTGTTTTATAAGAGGAAACTCATGGAGCGGCCGCAATCACTTAAAAAAGAAATTCATTGGAGCGATTAACGTTCATTTGGACGTGGAAGTAGGTATGAACGCTGAATTACTTTAATAAATGTGCGGCCGGGTGTCCGCATGAGTTATATCTGTTACGTTCTGCTCTTTCTATTAACATATCGGCTATTTTGTTTATTTCCCGATTTTTACGTTCAAAGAAATCGCATAACTCTTTCGCTTTTTGTGTTAGTGTTATTTTATTTTGTAATGCATATTCTATTTGTTGCTCCAATTTCATCGGAGTTATGTTTATCATATTTTTAGGCGAATATCTCAGTACCGGTATTTGAGCAAAGGTACAATCCAGCCATACATCAGAATATGAGTCGGTCAAAGCCAAATCGCATAATGGCAATATGGTGTTAAGGTTCAGCGTGCGGAATAATTCCATGTTGCCGGGCAATTCAAACGATTGATATACATTTTGTATGTCGGTTAATAATATGAATTGGTACCGGGGATTTCTGATGGAACTTCTTTTTATAACTCTATAAAAATCTTCTAGTATCTTTGAATTTTTATTTCCTTTTCCCAATAATCCGACAATAATATTTCTTCCTTTGTCTTTTTTTATATCCTGCAATCTCTTTGCCAACGATTCCACACGTGGTCCGGAACCAGATGACAGGTAGGGAGTGGGTGGCAGATAAAGTACAGAAATATCTTTGTCCTGTATGTTTTTTTGGTTCGGCAACTGCATGGCTATGAAAATATAGTCAATGGCTAGCTGCCGATAAAGGGAGGCATGTGCTGCATGCCGACAATCTAGAAGCGTTAGGTCGGGCTTTAACCAACGGAAATCATCTGGATAAAGTACGCAGTTGCTTATTCCTTTATTATATAGTACAGGCGTAAAAGCAGGGTTTGAGGTATAGGTATAGTATACCTCTTGTTTCTTTTCCCGCAATATCCCTGCTAATTTGATGGTTATCAATAGCTGGCTTTTGTCTGGTGTTATGTCAAGAAGGAAATTCAGCATATATTATTGCGCTAATATGGATTTGTTTAATGAACTTTTTGGACAAATTATATTCATAGAAATTGGAACATGAAAGTTCCAATTTCTAATGAATCAAGTTAGCGGTTTAGGTATATTTTAGTCGGGTTATGAAAACAGGTCTGTCACTCTTGAGTGAAATATCCCGTTAAATGTCCGGAAGGTGTACCTGTTATTTCTAGTTTATATTCTCCTGCAGGGAAATTTGCAATAGAAATTGTGATGTAAGCGCTCTGTACTTCAGGAATATTATTTTCATAAACGACGCTCCCTTTTGCCATATCTGTAATGCGGATGGTCATATCACGGTCGGGTGATACGTTCTTGACAGTAAGGAGATAGCCATCGGTAAATACAGTTATGGGGCAATTGGTAGTCGCACTTCTAATAGGATCATCCCATCTGCCATCCAATTCTACATCTTTAACAGGAGTTTCTGTTGTATTGGCCTGTGCAGGCAAAATACCTATTAATGTAGTTATGATAATAACTATACCCCATATCCTTTTCTTTATACTTTTTAACTTCATAATTTTATGTTTTAATTGTTTTGTTTGAGGCAAAGTTAGAGGATAAATTTTAAAAACGTGCAGATATCATGTGGACAAATGAAAAAAGGTAATAAGTTAATAACTAGCTTATTACCTTTTTATAGGGAGGTGATATAGACAATTGTTTATTTTTAGTATTCCATAAGCCATAAATCAAGGCTTTGATTTTCGCCTAATGAACCTATTTCTTGTACGATGCGTTCTTTTAATCTTAACTTCCTTTTGGACACAGATGTGGGCGAGATGGCTAACATGTTGGCGATGTCACCGTTGCTGAATCGTAGTTTTATCAAACAGCATATTTGTATATCACCATCTGTTAAGGAAGGTATTTGATGGTATAGTCTTTTAGTATAGTTATCGAATAATAAATCTATTTTTTCTTTTATTTCTTGCCATAGTTGGTCGTCTATATACTTTGTTGTTTTTAGTTTATTGAATAATTCTGTCTGATTAATGAGTTGGTTACATAAAAAAGCCTCGCGTTTATGTAGATACTGGTTTTCCTCTGATAGATGTTCCATTGCTTCCAGTTCTTTCGACTTTTCTTTTAATGATTGGGCATAATTGCTTATATGATTTTGCAGTTTATTGTTCTCCAGTTTCAGCATTTCATTCTGTTGTTGTATTTCTTGTCGTATTTTATTTTGTTCTTTCCATTGTTCTTTTATCTCTTGGCTTCCTTCCATTTGGATCGTAAGTTCTTCTATCCGCATTTTGTTGCGGTTTATCAATGTCTCATTTTCATGTATTTTCATAGTGAAATAACGAATTTTTTCTTCTTTCTCCAATATCTCTTGTTTTTGAGAGACTATTTTTCGTTGGTATAGATAGTTTGTTATTGCTATGATGAAAGACAAAATGATTAAGGCGATGAGCACATTGCGTATGATCCGGTCTTTCTTTATTTGTGACAGATTATTTTCATTAATTATTTTTTGCTGATCATATTTTTCTTGCATCTCTATTAATGCTTTATTGCGATCAGTTTTACCTATTGAATCTTGATAGAACCATAGTTTATTACTGTACTCTACTGCCTTTTTGTAATCTTTTTCTTCTTGACTAATATAAAATAGTGCTTGATAGGCGCTACGGGCTGTATGGATATTAGGTGACAGGGAGGCTTGGTTTAAGTAAAATACGCAGAATCGTACATTTTTAAATAGCGATAAGTATCTCCCAGTGAAATATCCTTTGATCAGTTTTTTTATTTTAATACAATCTTTTGCATACTGAAGAGCCTTTTTATTTTCTCCTGTTTTAAGAAATAAAAAACTGGTTTCGTTCATGGCGCTTGCCAATATGGTAGGATAGTTATTCACTTGTCCTATTTTTATGGCTTTTCATAATATTCTATCGCTTTAATTATATTGTTTTTTCTGATTGAAATGCTACTAGCGATA
>ENA-OQJH01000049-OQJH01000049.1-human-gut-metagenome-genome-assembly--contig:-NODE-49-length-60893-cov-18.675740_pt1 | contig 60893 bp, 63 predicted proteins | sample MGYA00242597_ERZ504763 | MGnify/ENA primary metagenome ERZ504763 (study PRJEB26092, sample SAMD00036359) | human gut metagenome | host: Homo sapiens | study: EMG produced TPA metagenomics assembly of... | reverse complement strand
CGGAAGTGTGTCCCGTGACCCGAAAAATCACAGTCTTTGTGTATTCCAGACAGGAAAAAGATATAACTGTGACCTGTCGGCATCGTATAATATCGGAGCAAGATATTTTATCAGAGAACTTTTAAAATCCCTTCCGGTAACGGAAAGGTCTTTGCTGGAGGCAAAAGTCCCTCCGGTAAAGCGTAGAACCTCATGTGTTTATGCAGATCTGAAAGAACTTCATTTACAAATGGAAATCTTAAAGGCAGCATAAATGCAGGCAGATATACAGTGGACTACCTGCAATGTGGGAACCTGCCATATCTGGCATGGAAAAATGCGCATAACTGCGCTGACCTAAGTTACAGGCGTATCCGCCGATATTTAGTCTGACGCCTAAAGCGTCTGGAAGCACGCGACTTCAGTCGTGTGAGGATAAAGTTTTTAATTCACGGGATTTCGGATGTAATTGATAAAATGACGGAAAATGTTGAATTTGCGGATCGTTTTATGAATAAAAATGGTTCATTAAGAAAAACACCATTAAAGAAAAAAAGAGCTATTTCAAAACTTGAATTTTTTATTCCAGAATATGAGTATCGGCGATTAAAAAAGATGAAGGATCCAATAGAGACATTGGAACGCCCAGTGGAACATATGACTGTTTATCGGAATGATGGTTCCAGTGTGACTTTGACAGCGGAGAATGGACGTGTGAGTATTGTTGACTCCAGGGAGAAGAATGTAAGGCATATTATTGAGGCAGATTATTTTGTTTCGAAAATTTTGTAATAATTTATTATAAATACCATTGATGGTGTCCGTATGTATGCCAACGGATATTTAAAGATATTTGATGTGGATAGTAAACTATTAGACGAAAGAAAAAAATGAAAGGACATAAAAAAATATATGATTAGTTTTTATAAGAGTATTGTTGACCAGGACAGGGCTTCGATTGTTATATGCAACCTTAAGCATGAGATTATCTACATGAATCCGGCAGCTGTTAACAGCTATGCGAAGCGAGGCGGTGATAAACTTATTGGAAGAAGCCTGTTAGATTGTCATAATCAGGAATCCAGGGATAAAATACAGAAGGTAGTGGACTGGTTTGCGGCAGATGAGAGCCATAACCTTGTCTATACTTTCCATAATGAGAAGCAAAATAAAGATGTTTATATGGTGGCACTCAGAGAAGAGGGAAGACTGATAGGATATTATGAAAAACATGAATATCGAAACGCAGAAACTATGAAACAATATGATTTGTGGTGATGTTATGGCACAGGACGAATGGTGCAGGCAGTTATTCAAGAATGAGGAAATACGACAGAAACTCACCCGTGTGGTAAGAAGAAAAAATGGAATGAGGTAAGTAACAATATGGAATCAAAACAGAAAAGAACAGCTCTTGTCACTGGCGGAAGTTCCGGAATCGGACGATGTACTGTAGCAGCATTGAGTAAGGCTGGCTATATAGTCTATGAGTTCAGTCGCCGGGATGTTCCGGTAGAAGGCGTGAAGCATATGTGCGTAGATGTGACAGATGAGGCTTCCGTGCAGGAAGCCGTTGGGCAGATCCTTTTGGAAAGAGGAAGTATCGAGATTCTTGTAAACTGCGCAGGTTTTGGTATTTCCGGGGCGGTGGAATTTACAGAGTTAAAACAGGCGAAAGCACAATTTGATGTAAATTTTTTCGGAACTGTCAATGTAAGCAGAGCTGTTCTTCCTTCTATGCGCAGACAGCACAGAGGCATATTGTCAATATCAGTTCTGTGGCAGCGGTGGCACACATTCCGTTTCAGGCGTTTTATTCAGCCAGTAAAGCAGCAGTGTCTTCTTATTCCTGCGCGCTTGATAATGAAGTAAGTCCTTATGGTGTCAGGGTAACAGCAGTAGAACTTGGAGATATTCATACCGGTTTTACCCAGGCAGACAAAAGATAGTTTTGGGTGATGATGAATACGGTGGCCGTATTTCACACGGTGTCAGTCAGATGGAGAAAGATGAACTAAGTGGGATGTCGCCGGAGATTATTGGTACATATATTGCGCGAATTGCACAGAAAAAGAACTGCGCACCAATTTGTGTGGCGGGTGTGAAGTATAAGATTCTGAGATTCTTATGTAAAATTCTGCCGTGTACATTACGGGGAAAGATTGTTGGTTCTATTTACGCAAAATAATTGAGATTATTTTATAGAATTCCGATATAGCCCGGGTGTCTGGATATATAACAGTTTTTTTCAGCTTTACGTTAAAATAGTTTCATGCTATCATTATTTTATTAAAAATTTTGATAACGTGAAGCTGTTTTTTGATTGTGGGGTGTAAGGAATGGGTAGATTTGTAAATCCTGATAACAGTGCATTTCAGGTGGCACTGAATTCTCCGATATATGTGGATAAAACCGGATTGTTGGAATATACAAACAGCGTACTTAATACAACAGAAGCTTATATCTGTAACTGCAGACCACGCAGGTTTGGAAAATCATATGCTGCAAATATGCTGGCCGCTTATTATAGTAAAGGCTGTAATTCCGAAGAAATGTTTTCAGGGCTGGATATAAGCAGGGAATCCGATTTTAAGACGCATCTTAATAAGTATGATGTGATTCATCTTGATATTCAGTGGTTTCTGGCAAATTGTGATAATGTGGATAATGTTGTAGCGTTTATTACGAAATCCGTACAGGCTGAATTGAGAGAGATTTACCCTGGTGTTCTGCCTGAAGAAGAGATAAGTTTGTCGGAAAGTCTTTCGCGTATTAAAAATATTGTTGGACAGAAATTTATTATAATTATTGATGAGTGGGATGTTCTGATCAGAGATGAAGCGGCAAATAAAAAAGTACAGGAAAAGTACATTAATTTTTTGCGGGCGATGTTCAAGGGAACGGAACCGACAAAATATATTCAGTTGGTGTATCTTACAGGTATTTTGCCGATAAAGAAAGAAAAAACGCAGTCTGCATTAAATAATTTTGATGAGTTTACAATGCTTGATGCAGGAGTGATGGCGCATATATTGGATTTACAGAAGCTGAAGTGAAGGATCTTTGCGAAAGATATCACAGAGATTTTGAGAAAGTAAAATATTGGTATGATGGTTATTTGCTGGAGGACTATCAGGTATATAATCCTAAAGCAGTAGTAAGTGTTTGTGTGCGGGGCAGGTTTAGAAGTTACTGGTCTGAGACTGCTTCTTATGAAGCAATTGTTCCTTTTATCAATATGAATTATGATGGTTTGAAAAACGCTATAATTGAAATACTTTCCGGTGCTTCGATTAAAGTGAATACAGCTGCTTTCAAAAATGATACGGTGAATATACAAAGCAAAGATGATGTACTTACGTATTTGATCCATCTTGGTTATTTGGGATATAACCAGAATAGAAGAACTGCATTTGTTCCAAATGAAGAAATCCGGCAGGAATTGACAATGGCGGTTGAAAGCAGAAAATGGAATGAGATGATTACTTTTCAGCAGGAATCAGAACATTTACTGGAGGCTACGCTGGACATGGATGAAGAAGCAGTTGAAGAGGGAATTGAGAAAATCCATACAGAGTATGTTTCGAATATTCAGTATAATAATGAGAATTCTTTGAGCAGTGTACTTGCAATTGCATATCTGAGTTCAATGGAATATTATTTTAAACCAGTTCGTGAACTGCCGACAGGACGTGGGTTTGCAGACTTTGTATTTATTCCAAAACCAGAATACGTTTCCAGTTATCCGGCGCTTGTCGTAGAACTTAAATGGAATAAGAATGTCAAGACAGCATTACAGCAGATTAAGGAAAAACAATATCCGGATTCAGTTCTGGATTATACCGGAGATATTTTGCTGGTTGAGATAAACTATGACAAGAAGACAAAAGAACATCAGTGTCTGATTGAAAAGTATGAGAAATTATAAAAGTATTGATAAAACGGAAACCATTTTCTATTGAGAGGTGACAGATAATATGGAACTAAAGGAGAAAACTCCACATACGATATTAAATGAAATAATTGAAGCGGCAAAAGAATGCGGACAGGTTATGCTTCAGGCGGACAGGGCGAATTTTGGCATTAAGGATAAGGCAGGAAAAGCAAATTTTGTTACGAAGTATGATTGCAAAATTCAGGAAATGCTAGAAAAAAAGTTGTCTGAGATTCTTCCGGAAGCGGAGTTTTGGGGGGAAGAAGAGGATTGCCAGATTAACAGAAATGCAGAATATATTTTGTGGTGGATCCGATTGATGGAACTACCAATTTTATTAAAGATTATCATATGAGCTGTGTATCTATTGGATTGATTCGAAATGGAAAGAGATATATGGGAGTCGTGCATAATCCGTATCTTAATGAAACTTTCTATGCGATTTCCGGTGAGGGTGCATATATGAATGGAAATGCGATTCATGTATCGAAGGATGATCTGGCAAACAGCATTGTTTTGTTTGGTTCATCACCGTATAATACGGAGCTTGCGAAGGCATCCTTTGAATTAGCTTACGAATATTTTCAAAAATGCCTTGATATCCGACGAAGCGGATCTGCAGCACTTGATTTATGTGCCATAGCATCAGGAAGAGCGGAAATTTATTTCGAGCTTATTTTATCTCCATGGGATTTTGCGGCAGGTGCACTTATTGTTGAAGAAGCAGGCGGAATTGTGACGACTGTTGAAGGAGAAGAACTTCCATGCTTGGAAAAGAGTTCGATTCTTGCAAGAAATAAGTAGTAGTTCTGAAATCTGGAGGTGCACGGTGAAAAAGTTAACAACAGGGAAAATATGGCAGTTTGCAGCCGGACAGTTTGGATGGGCGATGTTGTCCGGGATTATTTCTAACTGGCTTGTATATTTTTATCAGCCGGATAAGACAGCCATCAGTCAGGGACAGACAGTGTTCATTCCACAGGCTGGTGGTCTTTGGCATATTTACTATTATTGGCGGAATTACAGCTTTCGGAAGGATTTTTGATGCTTTTACAGATCCAATGATCGCCTCTTTATCTGACAGATGTACGTCAAAGAATGGGCGAAGAATTCCGTTCCTGAAATGGGCATCTTTACCGCTGGCGCTTTCTACAGTACTGGTTTTCTGGTCACCGGTTAATAAAAACAGCTGGATCAATGGAGTGTTTTTGCTGATTATGATTCTGGCGTACTATCTTTCCATTACTGCGTACTGTACACCATATAATGCGCTGATTCCGGAACTTGGACATACCCAGCAGGAAAGACTTAATATTTCCACAGTCATTTCCTTTACATTTATTGCCGGAACTGCAGTGGCGTATCTGGCACCTACGATATGGGGGATGTTTATTCCTGCTTTTGGCAGAGTTGGTGCTATCCGTATGACCTTTACTTTGATGGCGGCTATAGCGTTTATCTGTATGCTTGTGCCGGTATTTTGTATCCGTGAAAAAGACTATGTAGATACGGTTCCTGCAAAAGAGTCAGCTTTTGGATCTCTTGCAGCTACTTTTAAGAATGGAGAATTTCGCAAGTTTGTGGCATCTGATATTTTCTACTGGATTGCACTTACCATGTTTCAGACAGGTCTTCCATTTTTTGTCACCAGTCTTTTGAAACTTCCGGAAACAATGACAACTTTGTATTTTGTGGGAATGACAGCGTTGTCTCTTGTATTTTATATTCCGGTAAATAAGCTTACTCCTAAACTTGGAAAGAAAAAGATGATCTTGTTTGCATTTGCAGTATTTAGCCTTGCTTATTTTTATACCGGATTTATGGGAAAAATGAGTTTTATTCCGGCATCGGTGCAGGGACTGATCCTGACAGTCGTGGCGGCTCTTCCTATGGCGATTTTCGGAATTCTTCCGCAGGCTGTTGTGGCAGATATTTCGCAGAGCGACTCGATTACATCAGGAAGCAATCGTGAAGGAATGTTTTATGCGGCGAGAACATTTGCGTTTAAACTTGGGCAGAGTATTTCTATGTTGATATTTACAGCAGTCTCGACGATAGGGGCAGCAGAGGGAACTGGTTATAGAGTTGCTGCTTTTGGGGCAGCAGTATTCTGTTGTATAGGCGGAATTATACTGGTATTTTATAATGAGAAAAAGATTAATGGGATTATTAACAGGCACCAGTGAAGATTATAATACAGGTATGTATCGAATGGTGAAAAGCAGATAGCAACAGAATTATGAAAAAGCAACAGGAGTACATATAATGGAAATAATACATGAGAATGAATATTTGTATAAAATGAATGATGAAATAGAACCATATCTTGCAACGCACCGTCAGGAGGGGTACATTTCTGGTGCAGAGGATCATCTGCATCGAAAAGACACGGGGATAGTGGGGAAAATTCATGTACAGCGCTACCTGGCAGAGAAGCCGAAAGGCGTGATTATAATCAGTCATGCTTTACAGAAGCAGCGCCGAAATATGAAGAGATGATTTATTATTTTCTGAAGGCTGGATATCATGTGTATATGCCGGAACATATGGGACATGGACAAAGTTATTGCCTGACAGCAGATCCATCTCTTGTACATATAGATACCTGGAAGCGATATGTGAGAGATTTTTTGAAAATATGCCATGTAATTAAAAAAACATATCCTGAACTGCCGTTAGTTCTTTTTGCACATTCTATGGGTGGGGCGATTGGCACAATTGCAGCTGCATGGGAGCCGCAACTGTTTCAGAAGATTATATTGAATTCTCCTATGCTCCGCCCGCTCACCGGAAATGTTCCCTGGCCATTGGTGATTGCTATTGCACAGACGAAGTGCCTTTTGGGAAGGGAGGAAGACTATGTGGCTGGTCAGAAGCCTTATGATGGTAGTGAGACTTTCGAAACCAGTGGATGTACTTCCAGACCAAGATTCGAAAAATATAATGAGATGCGTAAAGAGAATAAAAAATTCCAGGTTAGTGCAGCTTCTTATGGGTGGCTTCTGGCGTCTGTAAAAATGAGTTGGTACATAAAATATTGTGGATGGAAGAAACTGACAGCACCTGTTTTGCTATTTCAGGCAGAAAGAGATGATTTTGTATCTGTAAACGCATTGAGAAAATTTGCAGAGAAAATTAATCATAGAGGAATTACTTCCTGCGAATATGTTTACCTGCCGGGAACCAGACATGAGACCTACCGCAGCGATGACAGGACGATGGAAATGTATTTAGATAAGATTATGAAGTTTATGGATTCAGGCATGGTATCTGACAGTTGTACGTGATTCGTATCTTAATGAAATTTTCTATGCGATTCATGTATCGGAGGATAATCAAATAATGGAAATGGTTTTCTGTTATCAGCATCTCTACTAAGAGAACTGATAACAGGAAACCATTTTTATTATTTGGCTGAGTTTTTATTTAACAGCCGGAAACAGATTACAAAAAAGATAATTCCATATACAGTTGTGATAGGTGTCGCCATTCCAACATAAGTCAGAGATGTTTCCGGTAATCTCGACATAATGATAGATACCGGAATTCGGATGCAGAATGCGGAAGTGATTCCCTGGATCATAACAGGAATACTTTTTCCACAGCCATTAAAATATCCGATACTGCTGAAAAGTACACAAGTCAGTATACAGTCGGCAGAGAAACCTTTCAGGTAAGCGGCGCTCTGCGCGATTACCTCGGAATCATTGGTAAAGAAAGAGGATAATACTCCGCCTCCGAAGAATCCTACCATAAAGATGATGATTCCAACGGAACATCCGGTAATAATTGCAGTGTAAAAACCCTTCCATGCCCGGCTTTTCTTTCCGGCACCGATATTCTGCGCAACAAATGCTGATACACTCTGCATGATAGAGGACGGAACCAGCATAATAAAGGAAACGATTTTCTGTGCAATTCCATATCCGGCAGATGGCATCAGACCCATCTGATTGATAACAGAATTTACGACAAGAAATGAAATCTGAACCGTTGTCTCCTGAAGTGCGATCGGTATACCTACGTTTAATATTTTTCCAAGCTCTTCTTTATAAATCCGACATTGTTCTCTGGAAAATTCTATAGGCATATCCTGCTTTCTTAATACAACGACAGAACAGACGACAGAGACAAACTGTGCAAATACAGTGGCAATGGCGGCACCCGCAACATCCATGTGAAATACTCCAACCAGAAGCAAATCTCCCAGAATATTTATGACACAGGCAATTCCTACGAATAGAAGTGGAAGGTTTGCATTTCCCACACCTCGCAGCACACCGCTGATTACATTGTATGCAATGATAATAACGATACCGGCAGAACAGATTCTGATATAAAGAATTGTTTTGTCAAAGGATTCAGCCGGTGCCTGTAAAAGATGCGCAATTCCTCCGGCGGCAAATTCCAGTACAAATGTCATGATGACAGCAATGATCAGAAAAAGAATGATCGTAGTTCCGACCGCATTTCCTGCTTCTTTTGGTTTTTGTTCTCCGATGTGATGCCCGATTATTACGGTGGAGCCCATTGCAAGACTTGTAATGATAAAAGTAGCCATCTGCATAAAGGAACTTCCTGTTCCTACTGCGGAAATACTCGAGGCATTTCCGAATTTTCCAACAATCAGCAAATCAACTGCGCCATACGCAGCCTGCAGGATCAATGCTCCAAGCACGGGAATGGCAAACCGAAGCAAAGATTGGAACACAGGTCCTTCTGTAAAACTTATTTCTTTTTTCGACATTTTTTCCTCCTGAGAATGTGGATTGAATGCTTCAGATAGTAACGAGTGTACCAACAAATTGTGACGCACATTTTACAGAAAGCATTTTTCAAACACACTCTATTGATTGCTTGTTATCTAAAGCATTTAGATATTATCAGTATAACATAGTTATTGCGCACATTCTACTGTCACGTTGATAACCTTGTAAGTCTTGGAGTTACTGTGTTACTGTTTACTCAGTGCCTTGTAACAATCGTTACTGTTCACTCCGTTCACAGTAACGTAGCCAAAATTCATTCCAGATTGCCTGCGGCAATGGAATTTTGGTTTGTATGTCTCGGGATAGTGATGTGTGAACAGTAACTAACAATCTTTTTCCATATCAAATAAGCTCCATATTCTGATTGCGAATATCAGTTGAAGTATGTTACTATGAGAAAAAACATAGCTATATCATATGATTTTTGATGAAGTAAATCAGATGGCTGGTGACACAGAAACATGATAAGAAAGGCAAAAAACATGGCATCAGAAAGAACAGAAGAACTATACAGGGTTTTGCTCAGCAAGGGCTATCCGAAGGAGCTTTGTGCTGAGATTGCATATAAAAATATGAATACAGATTATACTGCAACCAGAATGCTGGGTTATTTATATCGGTATACAAATCCTAAAATCGAAGATCTGGTAGATGAGATGCTGGCGATTTTAAGTGATCGGGCGCAGATAATAGAGAAAAAGGAATCTGAACATGCGCAGGCAGTGATCAGTGAAATGTACCGGAAGGGATTATAAGTGACGAAGAACTTGGAGATAAGATAACAATGGAGCAATATTATTACAACCATATGAATAAGGCGCAGCAGGCTGCATATCACAGCATTCTTAGCGGTGTGAAAAACCTGGCGGATGAATTTCAGATTCCGGCATTAGAGGGAGAAGAACTTTATAATGTATTTTTTCAGATGCGTCTGGATCATCCGGAGATATTTTGGGTGAGCAGTTATAAATACCGGTATTATAAAGACTCTCCGAATCTGATTTTTATTCCGGAGTATCTTTTTGATAAAAAGAAGATTTGCGAACATCAAAAGGCTATGACTGCCAGAGTTGAGAAGCTGATTCGTCCGGCTCAGAAGCTGTCTGAGTGGGAGAAAGAGAAGTATGTACATGATTTTATCTGTGAAAATATCCGCTATGACAAACTGAAAAAATCATATTCCCATGAAATTATCGGACCGTTGGGGCAAGGAGTTGGTGTTTGTGAGGGAATTGCAAAAGCAGTAAAGGTTTTGTTAGATGCACTGGGAGTCTGGTGTGTGATTGCAATCTGTGGAAATAATCCTGAGAAGGGAATTAAGTATCGCCACACATGGAATATTGTAAAAATAGGAGGTACATATTATCATCTGGATGCGACCTTTGATAATACCCTGGGAAAAGATCGTGAAACTTCTGAAATCCGCTATGATTATTTCAATCTGGATGATTCACAGATTTTCAGGGATCATGAGCCTCTTATTGCGCCGGCGCCTCACTGCGGTGATCATGAGCACTTTTACTATAAGGAGAAGAAGCTTTCTTTTACTAAGAAAGAGGATGTGTATAAACGTTCTTTGCAGGCGGCGAAGAAAGGCAGGGTACTTATTTTTCACTGGAGAGGCGGTTATCTGACAAAGGAAGTATTGAAGGAATTGCTGGAGCTTATCCGGAAAGCAGGAGATGAGAAAGACAAAACAGCAATGGTCAGCATAAACTGGCCGCAGGCAGTTATTCGTGTTCAGTATACGGATATGCAGGTACAGGAGAGTGTGACAATAGAGGAAGCGAATGAGGGGGAAAAGGAGTAAGATAGTTGGCTTTTTTGTGATAAAATAAAGAAAAAACGGGAAGGTATCAAAAATTATGAAAAAGGATTCAAGAATGACAGAGGGAAGTATCTCTGGAAAGATTATCTTTTTTTGCCATTCCACTGTTTCTCGGAAATCTGTTTCAGCAGTTGTATAATACAGCAGATTCCCTGATCGTAGGCAATTTTCTTGGAAGTAATGCGTTGGCTGCTCACAGAAAACCCGAGACATACCGCGCGAATTTATGCGGCTAGCATAAATTAAGTTTGCGAAGCAAACGATACTCCTTGGGCTTTGCACAAGGAGGTTCATATTTCCTGCATCGCGAAGCGTGTTGCTGAGAATGGAGTAAACAGTAACTTTTTGCCCGATGATTTACAAAATATCTTGACAGAGGTATTGATTTTGTTATAGTATTAGATTCAATAAAGGGGAGTAACCTACGTTTGAAAATCTGCGTTTGCAGTGTCGTCAGTACGGTGGAGACATCCGGCGCTGCAAGGAAATGGTGAGACTTTTATTGCATTTTTTGTTATGCAATAAGGGTTTCTTTTTTATATCATTTTATTAAAAATCCTTCATTGCATAAAAAATTACAGTTGGTGAATATTTGCAAAAAAGGAGGCAAAGGTAATGAAGGAAATCTATCAACAAACAGTAGAAGAAGTTCTGGATCACGTGGAAAGCAGGGAATCAGGGCTTACCAGTGAACAGGTTGAAAGATCCAGAGAGAACTGTGGATGGAATGAGCTTGCAGAAGGAAAGAAAAAAAGTATTTTACAGATTTTCTTTGAACAGTATAAGGATTTTCTGGTGCTGATATTAATTGCATCGGCAGTGATATCCGGTATGCTTGGAGATGTGGAAAGCGCAGCGGTTATCGTGATCGTTATTACGATTAATGCGATTTTGGGAACCGTACAGACAGTAAAGGCTGAGCAGTCTTTGCAGAGTTTAAAGAAGCTTTCCGGACCGGAAGCAAAAGTATTGCGTGATGGTGTGGCTGTCCAGCTCCCTGCAAGAGAACTGGTTGTGGGGGATGTGATTCTGCTTGAAGCAGGTGATATGATTCCGGCAGATGGAAGACTGATTGAAAATGCAAGTCTTAAGGTGGATGAAAGTGCTCTTACCGGTGAAAGTCTTGCGGTTGAAAAGAGCATGGACACTATTTTGGCAGAAGCACCACTTGGCGATCGGACAAATATGCTGTTTTCCGGAAGCTTTGTTACATATGGGCGTGGCAAAGCAGTTGTAACAGATGTAGGTATGCAGACAGAGGTTGGAAAGATTGCGGGACTTCTGAAATCGACTTCTGAAAAACAAACGCCACTTCAGGCAAATCTGGATGATTTTGGGAAAAAGCTTTCGATTCTGATACTGATATTTTGCGGAATTCTGTTTGCAATCAATGTATTTCGTGGTGAGAAGATCAGCAGTGCATTTATGTTTGCAGTAGCGCTTGCAGTTGCAGCAATCCCGGAAGCGTTAAGCTCTATTGTGACAATCGTTCTTTCTTTTGGAACACAGAAGATGGCAAAGGAGCACGCAATCATTCGTAAGCTTCAGGCTGTGGAAGGCCTTGGGAGTGTATCTGTTATCTGTTCGGATAAGACAGGAACGCTCACACAGAACAAAATGACAGTAGAAGATTATTATATTGATGGAAAAAGGATTTCAGCAGCTGCAATTGATGCAGCAGATCCGGCACAGAGATGTCTTTTGGATTACAGTATTTTATGTAATGATTCAACAAATGAAAATGGAGTGGAGATCGGAGATCCGACGGAAACGGCATTGATCAATCTGGGCAGCAGATGCGGAATAGAGGCTGCCGATGTAAGAAATCTTTATCCAAGAGAAGGAGAGCTTCCTTTTGATAGTGACCGTAAGATGATGTCAACACTTCACAGAATCGATGGCGAGAACAGGATGATTGTAAAAGGTGCTGTTGACAGGCTTCTGGAACTGACAGAGAGGATTTGGACAAAGGATGGAGTCCGGGAAATTACAGAAGCAGATAAAGAAAAGATCCAGATGCAGAATCAGGATTTTTCGATGGAAGGGTTACGGGTACTGGCGTTTACTTATCGTGAAATTCCGGAGAATCATATATTGACGATGGAAGATGAGAAACATCTGGTATTTCTTGGCCTGATTGCTATGATGGATCCGCCCAGGGAAGAATCAAAGGCTGCAGTTGCAGAATGTATAAAAGCGGGAATCAGACCGGTCATGATAACGGGAGATCATAAGATCACAGCAGCGGCAATTGCAAAGAGAATTGGAATCTTACATGATCTGTCGGAGGCATGCGAGGGTGCTGATATTGAAAATATGAGTGATGAGCAGCTGAGGGAATTTGTTCCGAATATTTCTGTGTATGCAAGAGTGTCACCTGAGCACAAGATCCGTATCGTCCGTGCATGGCAGGAGAAAGGGATGATCGTGGCAATGACCGGAGACGGTGTGAATGATGCTCCGGCATTGAAGCAGGCAGACATTGGTGTCGCAATGGGAGTGACTGGAACCGAGGTTGCAAAGGATGCCGCAGCAATGGTACTTACAGATGATAATTTTGCAACAATTGTAAAAGCAGTGGAAAATGGGCGAAATTTATATCAGAATATCAAGTATGCGATCCAGTTTCTTTTGTCAGGAAACTTTGGCGCGATTCTGGCAGTTCTTTGTGCATCGCTTGCAGGACTTCCGGTTCCCTTTGCACCGGTGCATCTGCTGTTTATCAATCTTTTGACAGACAGCCTTCCGGCAATCGCACTGGGTGTGGAGCCTCATAGCAGTGAGGTGATGAATGAGAAACCAAGATCTGCAGACGAGTCAATACTGACAAAAGATTTTCTTGGTAAGATCGGGCTGGAAGGTTTTGTGATCGGTGTGATGACAATGATTGGATTTTTGACAGGATATTACCAGAATGGTGCATTGCTGGGAAGTACCTACGCTTTCGGAACACTTTGCCTGGCACGTTTGTTTCATGGATTTAACTGCAAATCGGATCATCCGGTTATCTTTACAAAACGTTTCTTTAATAATAAATGGCTTCAGGGAGCATTTGCACTTGGGTCAGTACTTATTACAGCAGTACTGACGGTTCCTGGACTTCATTTTCTGTTTAAAGTGGAGACGTTGAACCTGATGCAGCTTGGATGCGTATATCTGTATGCGTTTGCCAGCCTTCCGATTATTCAGATGCTTAAATGGATACGCATGAAATTAAGAAAAAGAGGGGAAAGATAGTGAGTCTTTCCTCAGGTATGCATCGGAAGCTTTTGGCTTTTTATGGTAAGGGCGAAAATGTAATTTTACTGAAGTTTTGGAAACAGCAGCTATATACAAGGCTGCTGTTTTTGAGTATAATAGTAGAAATAAGCAGTGCAAATTGAGGAAGGATCATTCAAATGATAGTTAACAAGTGTTCGGAAAATTTACTTAAAAAATCAAAAAAATTATATGAGAATTACAGGGACAACTGTACAGTTGTCCAGAGAATGCTGGAAAAATATAAAAAGATATATCCCAATATTTCTGATTATTCTATTATGCATTTTATAGATATTGCAGAATTTTGCGATTTAATAATGGACAGAAAGAAACTGGAAGGCTTGAATGAAGATGAGTGTTACTGTCTTTTGCTGGCAGCCCTGTTTGCGCATACCGGATTTGGTTTAAATCAGGAAATCATGAACAGATATATAAACAGACTGGGAATTCAAAAGCAGACTCAATCGCTTACATTCCTGCAGATCATGAGCAAATATCATGTTTTGTTCAGTGCGTGTCTGATAGAAGAATATGGAGATATATTTGAATTTCCGTCAGAGAAACATAAATATGCCATAACCAGTATGCTGTATTTTATTGGCGGAAACAGCGATGATATAAATCAGCTGGAAGAAATTTTGGTATTAGACAATAAAAATACTGTCAGATTGAAGGATCTGGCAGCAGTTCTTGTGGTTGGAAATCAGCTTGCAGAATTGAAAAATATAAATCCTGATCTGGATTATGAGGATTTTGATAAATATAATTCTGAAGAGATTGTTGGATTTGTTGAAAGAAATGTCGTAAGAAGCATTTCTGTTAAAGATGGTAAACTTGTGATAGAAGCAGGTGGATCGGATTCAGCATATGCACTGATTGAAAGAAAAGTCAATATAATTATCAATAATTTTAATAAGATTCTCAGAAGTCTTACTCATGAGTCGGGTGACAATACCAGTCTTTTTTGCATTGATTCGATAGAGCTCAAGTGTGTTCTGTCTGCTGAAAATTCAGAGAAGATCTATCTTAATAAAGAAATTGAAGAATCATGGACAGAAGAGGATATTGAATTTTTTCATAAACTTTCTTTTGAAGAAAGAGTATTTTATGCGGATTATCTGTCTACAGAGTTTGAGATCACCAAATTTCTTATGGACTTTGCAAAAATAAATAAAGCAGTACTTGCGGGATTAGAGTATAGAGTAAAATCACCGAAGTCCTTATATAATAAGCTTTATCAGAGAGTAGAGAAGTCTTTTTTTGATTCAATAGCGGATGTTATTCGTTATACAGTGATACTGGAACCGAAAGAATATGTTGAACAGATACGATCTGTGACAGATGCTCTGTATGAGAAAAACTGGAAGATATATTCATTGAAAAATTATTGGGTCAATGACAGCTTTCCGTATAATGGCGTAAATGCAAAGTTTAAAAACTCACGCAACTATCGTATTGAAATCCAGTTCCATACTCAGGAAAGCTTTGATGTGAAAATGAGTGAGGAAGATCATAAACTGTATGAACAAAGAAGAGTTTTAGAACCGGGCTGTGATGAATATAACAGAATATTACAGTTACAGCTGAAATTATATTCAGATATGGAATATCCTGAAAATATTGCAGATTTAGAAAAAATTTAACTGAATCAAGTAAGTCCTCTGCTTCAATTGCAAATATCCGTCTGACCCTACAGCATCAAATGTTACAGCAGGAGGTACCGGATAATTCCGGGTCATTTGATGCATGACGATTAAAACCTGACAACAGCAGATTGTTGTTCTCCATATTAGTATATGTTCTGCATAGAAGCCTGTGAATGGTTGTAAGAGAGAAGATTTATGAAAATAGTGAAAAATAAACAATCCAACAGATAAACTCTTGAAGATGATGTGGTATTGTGTGGCATTATGTGAATTTTTGTGAGATTTCAGTAGAAAATAGCTTGTGATTATAATGAAAACAAGGTATACTAGTATAAAAGACAGCAGTCGGGAGAACCATTTTCCCGTCTCGTAAGGAGGATAAAATGGCAAAAAACTATGATGGCATGGCAGTTGGGGCATTTGAACTGGATAACCTGGTAGCTTGCTTTGTCGCTCTCGATGCAGCATCCAAGGCTGCAAACGTAACGATTCAAAGCGTCGAACGAAACCGACTGAAAAGCGGAGCATGTGTAAAAATACGCGGCAGTGTTTCTGATGTGAATGCAGCAATGGAAGTGGCCTTAGAGACAGCCAAACCCCTTGGCAAGATTGTTTCTCACACAGTGATCGCATCACCTTCCGCAGATACTGAAGTGGCACTTAAGATGACCATTAACAAATAGAACATGTCAGGAGGAAATGAGAAGATGTCATATGGAGCATTAGGATTAGTAGAGGTTGTGGGAAGCTGTAATGCAGTAGTTGTCCTTGACCAGATGCTGAAAACATCAGATGTGGAATTCCGTACCTGGCATACCAAGTGCGGAGGTCACGCAACTATATTCTTAAGTGGCGATATAGCAGCAGTAAAGGCAGCAGTAGATGCTGTAAAGGGAAACCCGCCCTGTGAAATTATAGCAGCAGCTGTAATCTCAGCACCGTCTGAAGAAACATCAAGACTGGTGAAAGAAGAGGAAGAAAAACACCATAAATAATAGCTAAGAGGACTTTCTGTAAATCAGTAAATGAAATGCAGAAAGTCTTTTTGGAATATGTATAAAGATTCTGCAGTAAAGAAGTGTCAGGGTATTGAAAATGATGTGAAGGTAGTATTAAATCAAGAAGGCAGGTATTTCGGAAGATGGATTATAAGAGTGTAAAAATATCAGAAGATGCAAAAATTGCAAGGCAGTCAGTGGTTATTGGAGATGTAACTATCGGGCGTGACAGTTGTGTTCTTCATTATGCTGTGATACGTGGCGATGATGCTCCGATCGTGATTGGTGAGGAATCTAATGTTCAGGAAAACTGTACGATTCATGTAAGCCGTAATATGCCGGTACATATTGGGAATAATGTGACAGTTGGACATAATGCAGTGCTTCATGGATGTATGATCGGTGACCGTACATTGATCGGAATGGGAGCGGTTGTTCTTGATGGTGCCAGAATAGGTAAGGATTGTATCATAGGAGCAGGAAGTCTTGTGACAAAGAATACAGTGATACCGGACGGTTCTCTGGTGATGGGAAGTCCTGCAAAGATTAAACGAAACCTTACATGGGAAGAAAAGCTGGGAAATCTTGAAAACAGTAAAGAGTATGTTTCTGTGTCTGCCGAAATGCAGAAGCAGGGTGTATTGTAAAAATCAGACAATAAAAATATCCCAGGAACTTTATGTAAAAACAGTGGAGTTCCGGGGATATTTATGTATATCAGACAGTAATCTTAAACCAGTCTTTTTCTTCAAAATCTACTACTGTGCAGTCATTTGCATAAGTGCATTCCGGAAGAATGATCATGGCATGGAGTACTTCATTGTTTAAAGGAAGAGGACATAAATGCCAGATAGCAGTATTGATCTTCACCATAGTTCCTTTTGGAACTATGAATGCTCTGGTAAGTTCCGGAACAGGTGCGCCTGCAGAAGCCGGTGCTACATGTATGATCATGTCATCATCCAGTGCAACAATTCCTTCCCAGGTAGTTGTGTGATATTCAGCAGCTTTAACGATGCGTTCATCTTTATGTACTGCAATAGGTGAAAAACCAATGGATCCCATACAGGTACCGGAAATACGGTCTGGATAAAATTTATGTATTTCACCATGTAATGGATAGCCTTCTGGCTCTGTCATGCTGAAAAATGTACCAAATGGTGCAAAATCTGCAGCATTGATTTTTGTTGCTTTTAGTTCTCTCATGGTATAATACCCCCTTATATAGTATTTTATGAAAAGTTTTGATTATTTTTTGTGTGTGACTGGTGGAAGATCACAGTGATAAGCGATACCCAGTGGGGTTACCAGCAGAGGATGTACCGGACGATAAACAGGTAGCCCAAGCTTTTTTTCAAATACGCCTGTGAAATCTTCAAAACTTGCGGAACCGCCTACAACATATACAGCGGGTACCTGGTAGCCTGTGAGAAATTTCTGAGTGATCGTGGCCATTTTTTCTACCGTTGCTTTGATTACAGGGAAAATTTCAGCTTCTTTTGAACGATCTGTTTTTAAAATTTCAGCTTCTTCGTATGGGATGTTATAGTGCCCTGCTACAGTCATGGTCATGTGACTGCCGCCGGTAGCTTCATCGTCTGTGTAGATTACTTTGCCGTTTTTGAGAATACTGATTCCTGTAGTGCCTCCACCTACATCCACTACAGCGCCGTCTGAAATCTTAAGTACAGCAGCTGCAGCGGTGGGTTCGTCTACGATATTGGAAACCTCAAAACCTGCACCCTCCAGCACATATTGAATACTTTTTGAACTTCCTTCGGAAACTCCGGGTGGGATTGCAGCTGCAGCGTAAGGAAGTTCAGTTTTCAGTTTTTCTTCAAGTTCAGCCTTCAGCCGTGTAACAAGCTGAACAGATTCATAATAATTGACGATCACGCCGTCTCTGATAGCCTGGGAGGGAGCGGATATGCCAGCAATCGGACGGTTGGTAGTGTCTACAACTGCCAGAACTGTATTAGCTGTACCCAAATCCACACCTACCTTCAGGCGGCCTTTGAATTTTTTGCATTCACCGGTTTGAACAAGATCGGCGAAATTTGATAAAGTTCTGTTTTTCAATTCCATATCTGTATACTCCTGATATTTTATTTTATAGATGAGATCGTTTGACATTGTTACTGCTCATTCCGTTCTCAGCAACATGTTTTTCGATTTTTGCTGTTTCAGAAAAAACAACAAAATTGCAAACAGATATTATATATTATAGAATAATCAGTATGGAAAAGCAACAAAATATGCCGTCAGGTTATGAAAAGAATAGAAAAATTATTGGTAAATATCAAAGTTTTCATTAAATATTTTTTCATTGTGTGATAAAATATTTAATGAACTTAAATACTTCTTGAATTCTTAAATAAAGAAAGGATGCTATACAGGAATCCGCATAGTGGCAGTGTTTTTCTGGATTACAATCTGGCAGTTTGCAAGTATGTATCTGGGACAGGAGATTCTTCTAGCATCTCCTGTTTCTGTTGTCCGAAAGCTTTTTGAACTGAGTTTTACCGGGAATTTCTGGCAGTCTGTTGGATTTAGTTTTGTGCGTATTGTGACAGGATTTCTTTTGGCTATGTTTTTGGGAATCTTTCTGGCAGTGTTGGCATATTGGTCAAAAACAGTGGAAATCCTGATAGCACCTGTAATTGCGGTGGTCAAATCTACACCTGTGGCGTCTTTTATCATTTTGTGCCTGATATGGATACCGTCCAGAAATCTGTCAGTTTTTATTTCTTTTCTTATGGTTCTGCCTGTGATATATACGAATATCCTTGAGGGAATACGGCAGACTGACAGTAAGATACTGGAAATGGCAAAAGTATTTCAGGTGAATCCCGGAAGAAAGATCAGATATATTTATGTATCGCAGGTACTACCTTATTTTCTCTCTGCATGCAGGCTTTCACTTGGGATGTGCTGGAAAGCAGGAGTGGCAGCAGAGGTTATCGGAGTACCCTCAGGTTCTATTGGTGAGAAACTGTATAATGCAAAAATATATCTGAATACTCCTGATCTTTTTGCATGGACGATTGTGATTATTGTGATAAGTTTTGTATTTGAAAAGTGTTTTCTTGGAATTGTAAGCAGAGTAGTTTATATGATAGAACATAAATAACGGAGATTTTGATTTATGGTAATTTTCTTAAATGCGTTATTTGTGAGGTTTGTTACAGGTGGAGAAAAGATATGGATATAAAGGTAGATCATGTCAGTAAAGCATACGGAGAGCAGCAGATACTGAGAGATTTGTGTTGCGTTTTTCCAGAAGGGAAAACCACTTGTATAAGAGGAAGATCCGGATGTGGAAAAACTACACTGATACGGCTTCTTCTGGGGCTGGATATTCCGGATAAGGGAAAAATAGAAGTGATAAGTGACAGGAAGATCAGTGCAGTATTTCAGGAAGATCGCCTGTGCGAAAATCTGAGTGCTGCTTCCAATATAAGACTGGTATGCACAGAAACAATTGATTATATTTTAAAAAAGACCGAGGGAAAGACATTGATCTTTGTTACCCATGAAGAACAGGAAGCAGTTTGGCTAAAGGCAGACAAAACATTAAAATTTATGAAGGATCATCTGATAAAATAATCCGGAAAGTGATGGGATAAAATAATGCAGACTTATACATATGTTTCAAAGGGAAAATTTGAATTAATGGAAAAACCAAAACCAGTACTTACGCATGAACGAGATGCAGTTGTAAAGGTAACGCTTGCAAGTATCTGCTCAAGTGATCTGCACATTAAACACGGAAGTGTTCCCCGTGCAGTTCCTGGTATAACTGTGGGACATGAGATGGTAGGTATTGTTGAATCAGTTGGAAGTGCTGTAACTCATGTAAAACCAGGGGATCGTGTGACTGTAAATGTAGAAACCTTTTGTGGTGAATGTTTTTTCTGTAAAAAAGGTTATGTAAATAACTGTACAGATGAGAATGGCGGATGGGCTCTTGGCTGTCGTATAGATGGTGGTCAGGCAGAATATGTAAGAGTTCCGTTTGCTGACCAGGGACTGAACAAAATTCCGGAAGGAGTTACTGACAGACAGGCTTTGCTGGTAGGAGATGTTCTTGCCACTGGCTATTGGGCTGCACGTATTTCTGAGATCACAGAGGAGGATATTGTGCTGATTATTGGAGCTGGTCCTACAGGGATTTGCACTTTGCTAAGTGTTATGCTGAAAAATCCAAAGTGTATTATTATGTGTGAAAAAGATGAAAACAGAATTCATTTTATTAATGAACATTATCCGGAGGTTCTTACTGTCTCGCCGGAGGAATGCTTTGATTTTGTCCAGGACCATAGTGATCACGGTGGAGCTGATGTAGTTCTTGAGGTTGCGGGAGCGGAATCTACATTTCGTCTGGCATGGGAATGTGCAAGACCAAATGCAACTGTGACAGTGGTTGCACTTTATGATAAGGCTCAGGTACTGCCACTTCCGGATATGTATGGAAAAAATCTCACATTCAAAACAGGTGGAGTGGATGGATGTGATTGTGAGGAAACCCTGAAACTGATCGCAGAAGGTAAGATTAATACAGAACCACTTATCACACATACCTATCCGCTTAGCAGAATCGAAGAAGCATATGAACTTTTTGAAAATAAGAGAGATGGTGTGATCAAAGTAGCGGTAGAGTGTTAGAGCGTGTTTCGAAAACGATGTACTAGCAGGATTGCTGTAGATGAAATGAGCAGGTCTGTGAAAAAAATATCTGGAGCAGTTTCTTTTTTGAAAAAAGGAATTAAGTAATGAGGAGATGACGAAGTCTTGAATAAAGCATATGAACAGGAAATAGAAATGTGGAATCAGGTTTTTAAAGAATGTACACCTGTAGATTTAAGAAAGTTAGATTTGAAAGTGGAAACCATGTTTGATGAAGCTTTAAAACTATTTGCGGAAAAAACAACAAATGTCCTGGATTTTGGATGCGGAACCGGAGATATTTCTACACATAAGGTTCTGGGGATTGATGCCTCAAAAGTGGGTATTCAATTTGCAAATGAAACAGCAAAACTCAGTGAGTATAAAACTGCCACGTTCTTAGAAGGCGGAGAACATATGATAAGTTTCCGGCAGTTCGCTTTTTTCCTGTGTTTCTGCTATACTTTTGTCAGGAAAGAGAGGACGGCTTATGAACATTGATTTAAGAGAAGAACTTAGAAAACGTGATGAACTTCTTGACGGTTATCTCAAGCAGATTGAGATCCAGGAAGAGTTTATCCAGAAGCAGAAAGAAATGATCGAATTTCTGGAAGACCATATTTCAAAGATCACAGATATTATCAGCGGCGTCTGACAGATAAAACTATGCCGGGGGAAAAAGTATGCCTGATGCTTATGACCGTATTACACTCCTGTGCCGCCTGAAAGCTGCACAGACCAGAAATAAAGAACTGGAATCCGGAGAAAGATATGTCCGGCTGAAAGAGCTTCATCAGAAGGAATGCAGGTAATATGGATCAGGATCCTGGAACTGCAGAAAGAAGCGGCGGATGCCCATAAGGAAACGATACGTGTCCGTAATTACTGGTTCCAGGTACTGGAAGATATGCTTCTGGAGTTTGAAAAAATGCAGAAGAAAACGAAACAGGAGCTCCAGGAGATGGAAAAGTGCGCCCTGAAAGCAGAAAAACAGAGGGATGATGCACTGGATAAGGTAAAAGAACTCCAGCACCAGTTTTATGAAACAGCAGTCAGGCTGGAAGAAGAACAGGGAAAAAATCTGAAACTCCGTGCACAGATAAACCGTGATTATGAAAATTCTTCTATCCCTTCTTCCAAAACACTCCGGAAGAAAAAGATCACGAACAGCAGGGAAAAGACCGGAAGGAAACCCGGAGGCCAGCCAGGCCATAAGGACACTGCCGCAAAAACAGGAGCCGACCCGGCCGGCAATCCTTCTCCCGCCTCCGGAAATAGTCCTGGAAGACAATTCTTTTAAAAAGACATCAAAAACGATCATAAAACAACGGGTAGGCATCCGCATGCTCCTGGATGTAACAGAATATCATGCAGATGTTTATTATAGCAGTCAGACGGGAGAACGCGTTCATGCTCCATTTCCGGCCGGAGTCATTGATGATGTGAATTATGACGGCAGCATCCGGGCATTTCTGTTTCTTCTTAACAATGACTGCTGTACATCGATCGATAAGAGCAGACAGTTTCTGTCAGGCCTGACCGGTGGAAAACTGAATATCTCAAAAGGAATGGTGAGCAGACTCAGCAGGGAGTTTGCCTTAAAAACGGAAGCTGAGCGCAGGGCTGCTTATGCAGATATGCTGCTTTCCCCTGTCATGCATACAGACTGTACAAATGGCAGGGAAAACGGAAAGGCTGCCAGATATATGTCTGCGCAACGCCGGACGGAAAAGCCCTGTATTTTGCCCGTGAGAAAAAAGGGCATGAAGGGGTAAAGGACACGGTCACTGAAGATTACCAGGGGATCCTTGTACACGATCATGACCGGACCTTTTATAATTATGGAACGGATCATCAGGAATGCCTTGCCCATGTGCTGCGCTATCTGAAAGGTAGCATGGATAATGAGCCGGACCGTACCTGGAATAAAGATATGCATTCACTGGTACAGGAAATGATCCATTTCCGGAATGGATTACAGCCGTCTGAGGAACTGGATCCCTGTAAGGTCTCTGAATTCGAAGAAAGATACCGTAAGATACTGGAGACCGCCCGGAAGGAATATGAAAATGTTCCGGCAAACGATTACTATAGAGACGGGTATAATTTATTTCTGAGAATAGAGAAATATATGCAGAACCATCTGCTGTTCCTGCATGATCTCCGGGTACCTGCCACTAATAATGAAGCAGAAAGGCTTCTAAGGAATTATAAGCGGAAACAGGCGCAGGCCGTGACATTCAGAAGTTTCGAGAGCATCGATTACCTCTGCCAATGCATGAGCATGCTTGTTTTGATGCGCTTAGAAGAACCAGAAAATATATTTGACAGAGTGTCCAGGATATTTGGATAAAGAAAACCGATGGCTTTAACTGTTTTTCAGTTTACACCATCGGTTTTCTTAAGTCCAGTTAGCCCTTGAACAGTAACACAATCTTTTTTCCATATCAAATAAGCTCCATGTTCTGATTGCGAATATCAGTTGAAGCATGTTACTATAAGAAAAAACATAGCTATATCATATGATTTTTGACGAGGTAAATCAGATGGCTGGTGACACAGAAACATGATAAGAAAGGTAAAAAACATGGCATCAGAAAGAACAGAAGAACTATACAGGGTTTTGCTCAGCAAGGGCTATCCGAAGGAGCTTTGTGCTGAGATTGCATATAAAAATATGAATACAGATTATACCGCAACCAGAATGCTGGGTTATTTATATCGGTATACAAATCCTAAAATCGAAGATCTGGTAGATGAGATGCTGGCGATTTTAAGTGATCGGGCGCAGATAATAGAGAAAAAGGAATCTGAACATGCGCAGGCAGTGATCAGTGAAATGTACCGGAAGGGATTATAAGTGACGAAGAACTTGGAGATAAGATAACAATGGAGCAATATTATTACAACCATATGAATAAGGCGCAGCAGGCTGCATATCACAGCATTCTTAGCGGTGTGAAAAACCTGGCGGATGAATTTCAGATTCCGGCATTAGAGGGAGAAGAACTTTATAATGTATTTTTTCAGATGCGTCTGGATCATCCGGAGATATTTTGGGTGAGCAGTTATAAATACCGGTATTATAAAGACTCTCCGAATCTGATTTTTATTCCGGAGTATCTTTTTGATAAAAAGAAGATTTGCGAACATCAAAAGGCTATGACTGCCAGAGTTGAGAAGCTGATTCGTCCGGCTCAGAAGCTGTCTGAGTGGGAGAAAGAGAAGTATGTACATGATTTTATCTGTGAAAATATCCGCTATGACAAACTGAAAAAATCATATTCCCATGAAATTATCGGACCGTTGGGGCAAGGAGTTGGTGTTTGTGAGGGAATTGCAAAAGCAGTAAAGGTTTTGTTAGATGCACTGGGAGTCTGGTGTGTGATTGCAATCTGTGGAAATAATCCTGAGAAGGGAATTAAGTATCGCCACACATGGAATATTGTAAAAATAGGAGGTACATATTATCATCTGGATGCGACCTTTGATAATACCCTGGGAAAAGATCGTGAAACTTCTGAAATCCGCTATGATTATTTCAATCTGGATGATTCACAGATTTTCAGGGATCATGAGCCTCTTATTGCGCCGGCGCCTCACTGCGGTGATCATGAGCACTTTTACTATAAGGAGAAGAAGCTTTCTTTTACTAAGAAAGAGGATGTGTATAAACGTTCTTTGCAGGCGGCGAAGAAAGGCAGGGTACTTATTTTTCACTGGAGAGGCGGTTATCTGACAAAGGAAGTATTGAAGGAATTGCTGGAGCTTATCCGGAAAGCAGGAGATGAGAAAGACAAAACAGCAATGGTCAGCATAAACTGGCCGCAGGCAGTTATTCGTGTTCAGTATACGGATATGCAGGTACAGGAGAGTGTGACAATAGAGGAAGCGAATGAAGGGGAAAAATAGATGTAATAAACAGCTTAACTTTTTCCGTGTGAGGATAGAGCTTTTTAAAAGAATGTGATCAGAGTGAGAAAACAGCCGAGATGTGGGACAGGGAATTAAAAGAAATCAGGAAGCAGGAACAGTATAGGAAAGCTATATCATGTATGGAAGAGGAACAGTATGATAAGGCAATAATTTTGTTTGAGGGACTTCCAAGAGATTATGAAGATGTCAGAAATAATTTCAGGGAATAAGGGTGAAATAAATGAATCAAAATTGCATGATTACACGAGAAGCAGCGTTGGAATTCGGTTTATCATTTCAGAATACATATACGGAAAGACCTTTCCGTGATCAGAACTGGCAAGTGGTAAGAGCGAGGGAAAACAAAAATTTTTTTTATGGATCTATGAACGAAACGGTTATGTTAATCTGAATGTAAAAGCAGATCCGGAGTGGCGTGATTTTTGGCGAAGTGCCTATGAATCTGTACAGGCTGGTTATCATCAGAATAAGGAACATTGGAATACCATTATTCTAAATGGGACGGTACCGGATAAAGATATTAAAAGAATGATATCCGAAAGCTATGATCTCGTAACATACAGCCCGACAAAGAAGATTTATGAGGCAGTGAAGCAAATTCCGAAAGGATGCGTTGCAACTTATGGTCAGGTTGCCGAAATGGCAGGGAATCCGAGAATGTCGAGAGCGGTAGGGAATGCCCTCCATAAGAATCCGGATCCGGGGCATATTCCCTGTTATCGGGTAGTGAATTTCAGAGGAGAACTGTCAGGGGCTTTTGCCTTCGGCGGTAAAGATGTACAGAAAAAGCTACTGGAAGCAGATGGAATTGAGGTTGTCAATGGAACGGTGGATTTAAAAAAATATGGATTGACGCAAAGAGATGATAAACTGTGAGAAAACAGATACGGATGATTACCTTATTATCATTTGAATGCTGCTTTTGATAACGGCCTGAGAAAGGATTACGGAAATTCTGAAATCCGATATGATCATTTTTATTATAAAAAGAAGAAGCTGTCTTTTACCAGACAGGAATTTTGTAATGCTCATCAGCTGGGGGCGGGCAAATCTTTCCGGATCTGCCTGGCAAAGGACTGTATTATAGGTGCAGGAAGCCTGGTTACCAAGAATACTGTGATACCGGATGGTTCTCTGGTAATGGGCAGTCCGGCCAGGATCAAACGAAATCTCACCTGGGAAGAATATTCTGAAAATATTGTGGCTTTAGAAAAAATCCATAGTAATCCCATAAAATAATGCAGTTAAAACAATTCAGTAGTGATATCATACACCTGCTTTACGATAAACAGATTTCATGTTATGATTATTTCAGTTGAATTTGAGATATTCTATTAATGAAAAGGGTAACTATTCAACAGTCTCTGATTGTGAGAGTATTGAACAGTTACGAAGAAAAATAAAAGGAGGATCAATGTTATGCTTACAACATGGACTCCGGCACATATGCCGGAAAAAGAGGAAATCAAAATCCGTCTGCAGACAGCAAGAAGTCAGCTCTATGATTTTCAGATGAAAATCAAGGAACATAAGATCCCGGTAATCGTACTCTTTGAAGGCTGGGGATCTTCCGGCAAGGGAAGTACGATCGGAAAAGTCATTAAGAATATTGATCCGCGTTTCTTTAAGGTTGCCACTATGTCAGCTCCCACAGCAGAAGAACTGAGATATCCATTTCTGTATCGTTATTTTAAACAGATTCCGGAAGCCGGAAAATTTACATTTCTGGATTCCGGCTGGATGGAGCAGACTTGTAAAGACTGTCTGTCGGGCGAGATTGAAGGCGAAGGTTATACACAGCGGATTGACAGCATCCGCCGTTTTGAGCGACAGCTTACAGATAATGGTTATCTGGTGCTGAAATTCTTTATGCAGATTGACAGGGATGAACAGAAGCGGCGTGAAAAATTACTTCTGGATCATAAAGACACCAGATGGCGTGTGTCAGACTTTGATAAATGGCAGAATGAACATTACAAAAAATGTGCAAAAATATTTTCTCAGTATCTGTCTGACACGAATGTTTCCTCTGCACCATGGTACATCATAGATGCCAGTGACAGAAAATGGGCGGAACTTCAGGTGCTGGAGACTATGGTAAGCAATATTGAAGTTGCCATGCAGAATCAGGCACATTCCGTTCCGATTTTGCAGAATGTATTCCCTCTGGAGCAGATTCCCCGTCTGTCGGATATTGATCTGAGAGATAAAACAATGGATGACGAGGAGTACAGGGGAGAACTGAAACAGCTCCAGAGTAAACTGGGGGAACTCCATAATAAACTGTACAGGAGACGTATTCCTGTGATCATCACGTATGAAGGCTGGGATGCGGCAGGCAAAGGAGGTAACATCAAACGTATTACAGAAGCTCTGGATCCCCGGGGCTATGAAGTACATCCAATTGCAAGTCCGGAACCACATGAGAAGGCCAGACATTATTTATGGCGTTTCTGGACAAGACTTCCGAAAAATGGGCATATCGCTATTTTTGACAGAACCTGGTATGGCAGAGTTATGGTAGAACGTCTGGAGGGATTTTGCAGTGAAAATGACTGGAAACGTGCCTACAACGAAATGAATGAGTTTGAGAAAGAACTTAAAGACTGGGGTGCAGTCATTATTAAATTCTGGGTACAGATCGATAAGGATACACAGCTGGAGCGTTTTCAGGAGAGACAGAATAATCCGGAGAAACAATGGAAGATCACAGATGAGGACTGGAGAAACAGAGAGAAATGGGATGCCTATGAAGTGGCCGTAAATGAGATGCTTCAGAAGACAAACACTTCCTTTGCACCATGGCATGTACTGGAATCTGTTGACAAGAAATATGCCCGTATCAAAGCACTCAGAATTGTGATCTCTGAAATAGAAAAAGCATTAAAAGAAAATTAAATTTTGCGGGAAATGTGTAAATGAATGATAAGATAACAGTCTGCCTGGGTAAGGGCGGGCAAAGAGAAATGGCAGAATCTTTTGCCAGAAAGAACAATGTTCCGATTATGGACAAACCGGGAGAACATCTGACAGTAATGTTTGACTCCCGGGGCGTATCACTTACCGGTTATGGCCTGACATATCAGGGAGATTTTGAAGGAATGCTGCACAGAGTCACAAACGGAAGACTTTCCCATGAAATGCTGGTACGTGCGGTCAAAACAGAGGGAGAACATCTGAAAGCAATTGATGCCACTGCAGGTATGGGGGAGGATGGTTTCCTTCTTGCAGCATATGGCTATGAGGTGACATTATACGAACAGAATCCGGTGATCGCCGCACTTTTGAAGGATGCGCTCCGGCGTGCCAGAAAGCATCCCGTATTAAAAGACATTGCTTCCAGAATGAAACTGGTGGAGGGTGACAGTGTGTCATGTATGGAGAAACTTATGGATCCGGTAGATGTGATCTATCTTGATCCCATGTTCCCGAAGAGACAGAAATCCGGTCTGATAAATAAAAAACTTCAGCTGATCCAGAAACTTGAACCTCCATGTTCTGAGGAAAAAGATCTTTTTGATGCAGCTATCAAAGCCGGACCTTCCAGAATTATCGTAAAACGTCCTCTTAAGAGCGTCTGTCTTGATGGAAGAGAGCCTTCTTATATATTAAAAGGAAAAGCAATACGATATGACTGTTATGTGATGTAGAAGGTTTATCAGCACATTGCAGCAGCCCTTTATTTTTGAGGGCTGCTGCAATGTATTTTTTTCCATTCCCGGATAAATTCCATTTGTTCCTGATCGGAGATTTCCTGGGAGGCAGCGTCATTTCCGGCAGCTACACAGCAGAGCAGGACGAAGGTCTGAAAGAGTAAAAATACCAGTATCAATAATAATGCAGTCATAATTTGTCTCCTTAATATTATGCAGATGGTTACAGTTATTTTATGAAATTGCTATAAGGATATTTTCGGGATTTCTGTAACAGATTCTGTATATGCCTGTTGTTTTGCATATCAGAAGTATCTGCATATCATGGAAGCTTTATACATTTTATTTACAGAAAAACGGAGATATGACAGGAGAAACTGTCGGACACAAAAATATAATCTTCCGAATAATTTAAAGTAAGACGCAAATGTTCATTGTCTTTGTAGCGACCTGATGAACAGTTGCGGTAAGATTTCATTATCCAGATGATTCGGAGGATTTTTTATGAAGAATTCAGATGATTCCGGATATACAGGAAAGCACGTGGGTGTGTGTGTTCTGGATACCGGGATTTTTCCTCATATAGATTTTACAGGGAGAATACTTGCGTTTCAAGATTTCATCGGACATCGTATCAGACCTTATGATGATAATTCTCATGGAACCCATGTATGTGGGATCATTGGCGGTGACGGAAGGGCTTCGGAAGGACGGATCAGAGGAATTGCCCCCGGGTGTAGCCTGATAGTTCTGAAGGTGCTCGACAGAACGGGAAATGGCAGGAAAGAAGATGTTTTACAGGCTTTTCGCTGGATCCTGGAGAATAAGAGATATTATGGGATACGTGTAGTGAATATCTCGGTGGGAACAACCTGTAGGAGAGCAGAAGATCACAGAGTTCTGATCGCAGGTGTGGAACAACTTTGGGATGCAGGTCTGGTGGTAGTGGCTGCGGCAGGAAATCAGGGACCGAAGGCAGGAAGTGTGACAGCACCGGGAAGCAGCCGGAAGATTATCACAGTAGGCTCCAGCGATCTGCTTACAGGACGGACTGCCATATCAGGCAGGGGACCTACATTTGAGTGTGTTTGTAAACCGGATCTGGTTGCACCCGGGAATCATGTTCTTGCCTGTGCACCGGGAGCAGATAACGGATATGGAGTGAAGAGTGGTACTTCTATGTCTACACCTCTGGTTGCAGGGGCAGCAGCATTGATGCTTGAGAAGAATCCGGAGCTGACTAATGTTCAGATCAAGATGAAATTGAAAGAAAGTGCCAGGGATATGGGATTGCCAAAGAATCAGCAGGGATGGGGAGAACTGGATCTGGAACGCTTTATGGAACTGTGATCAGTAATCATTTTATTTGGCAAAATATTGCTTTAGTGTATAAAAGCATTGACGAACGGTCTGTTTTCGGCTATCATGATAGTTAACTGGATGAGAGCCAAAGAGGAGGATTAACATGAAAAAAATTCAGATGCAGACACCACTTGTGGAGATGGATGGAGATGAGATGACCAGAATTCTCTGGAAAATAATCAAAGATGAACTTCTTCTTCCGTATATTGATTTGAACACTGAGTATTATGACCTTGGTCTGGAATACAGAAATGAAACGGATGATCAGGTAACTGTTGATGCAGCAGAGGCTACAAAGAAGTACGGCGTAGCAGTGAAATGTGCAACTATCACTCCTAATAAGGCAAGAATGGAAGAGTATACCTTAAAGAAAATGTACAAGAGTCCTAACGGAACGATTCGTGCAATTCTCGACGGAACTGTTTTTCGTGCCCCAATCGTAGTGAAGGGTATTGAACCATGTGTTAAGAACTGGAAGAAACCGATCACCATCGCACGTCATGCCTATGGTGATGTGTATAAGAACACAGAGATGTATATTGACGGTCCCGGAGATGCTTATCTGGTATTTGAAGGTGCAGACGGACAGCAGAGAAAAGAGCTGATCCATCATTATGAGGGACCGGGTGTGCTTCAGGGTATGCACAATCTGGATGATTCTATCACAAGTTTTGCAAGATGCTGTTTTAATTATGCACTGGATACAAAACAGAACCTGTGGCTTGGCGGCAAGGATACGATCTCCAAGATTTATGACGGACGTTTTAAGGAAATCTTTGCAACTATTTATGAAGATGAGTTTAAGGAGAAATTCGAAGCAGCAGGCATTGAATATTTCTACAGCCTGATCGATGATATCGTAGCTCGTGTCATGAAGGCTGAAGGCGGATTTATCTGGGCCTGTAAGAACTATGATGGAGATGTTATGAGCGATATGGTTTCTTCAGCATTTGGTTCTCTGGCTATGATGACATCTGTACTGGTATCTCCACAGGATATTACGAATATGAAGCTGCTCATGGAACTGTACAGAGACATTATTATCGCTATCTGAAAGGTGAGGAGACATCTACTAACTCTGTAGCAACTATTTTTGCATGGACTGGAGCTCTGAGAAAAAGAGGTGAGCTGGACGGCAATAAAGAATTGATGGAATTTGCTGATAAACTGGAGAAGGCGACTCTGGAGACGATTGAAAGCGGTAAGATGACAAAAGACCTTGCGCTGATCACTTCTCTTGAGGATGTGACAGTACTGAACAGCAAAGATTTCATCCTTGCCATCAGAGAGAGACTGGATGAAATTTTATAATTTCAGAAATTATCCGGTAATGTTTCTATAACATTATAAAGTTCTCCGGGCAGGATCACACTGCAGCGGAGAAACCTGTAAAAAGTTATAAACTGCGAAAATGGGAAGAACCTGCATTATGCAAGTTCTTCCCATTTTTCATATAATCCTTCTAATTCTTCGGTAATGGCGGCTTTCTCTTTGCTGAGTTTCGCACATTCTGCCACATTTGTGCAGATATCCGGGAGAATCATGGTTTCGTCGATCTCTTTATCTCTGGTTTCAAGTTCTTCAATGCGGGCTTCTACTTTTTTTAGTTCATTCTCTCGTTTTCGCTGGCGGGCCTGTTCTTCTTTCTGCTGTTGCCAGGAAAGCTTGTTATCAGAAGCCTGCTTTGCTTCTGTCACAGCCTGAGCGGCAGCCGGAGCATATTTTTCCGTCAGCTCTTCTTTTTTCTCCAGATAATAGTCGTAATCTCCGATATAATTTACAATTGCCTGATTGGTCAGATCCAGGATCCGGGTAGCTGTCTGGTTGATGAAGTAACGGTCGTGGGAAACATAGAATACTGTTCCAGTGTAACTGTTCAATGCCTCTTCAAGAATCTCTTTTGAAGCGATATCCAGATGGTTGGTGGGCTCATCGAGGATCAGAAAGTTTGCTTCGGACAGCATCAGCTTGGCGAGGGAAACACGACCTCTTTCTCCGCCGGACAGAGCGGAGATCAGTTTGAATACATCATCCCCTGTGAAAAGGAATGCTGCCAGCATATTTCGAATTTCTGTTTCCGTAAGTGTGGGATAAGCATCTGAGATTTCCTCAAAAATAGTTTTCTCCATATGAAGAACATGGTGTTCCTGGTCATAGTAGCCAATCTGTACCTTGGAACCAAGAGTAAATCTGCCGCTGTCTGCATCAATCAGCCCATTGATGATCTTTAACATGGTGGTTTTGCCTGTGCCGTTATTGCCAATCAGGGCTACACGTTCTCCACGTTTGATCTCAAAGGAGATGTCACTGAAAAGTGTCTGTCCGGGAAAAGATTTGGAAAGACTTTCCACAGTAAGGACATCATTTCCGCTGACAAATCTTGGTTCCAGGGAAATGCGCATCTGATTCTGAATCTCCTGTGGTTTATCAATGCGCTGGACTTTATCCAGCATTTTCTCGCGGCTTTCCGCACGTTTGATGGATTTCTCGCGGTTAAAGGATTTCAGCTTGGCAATGACTGCTTCCTGATGTTTGATATCCCGCTGCTGGTTCAGATAGGCTTTGTACTGGGCGTCACGCAGCTGGGCTTTTTTCAGGGCATAGGCAGAATAGTTGCCACTGTACATACGCATATTTCCTGCTTCGATTTCCACAACTTTTGTTACAACTTTGTCAAGAAAGTAACGGTCGTGGGATACGATAAATACAGCACCCGGGTAATTCAGAAGATAGGTTTCCAGCCAGGAAATACTCTCCATATCCAGATGGTTGGTAGGCTCATCCAGAAGAAGAATGTCAGGGCTGGCAAGAAGCAGTTTACCCAGAGCTACGCGGGTTTTCTGGCCGCCTGAAAGAGTTTCTATCTGGCGTTCGAAATCTTCTTCTGTGAAACCAAGACCTTTTAATACACCCATGATCTCACTTTTGTAAGCGTAACCATTTTCCAGTTCAAACTGGTGTCTCAGTCTTGTGTAAGTATTCATCAGGCTGTCCAGAGCATCTCCGGTGGTGGTTTTCATTTCCTGTTCCAGAGAGCGCAGACGGTTCTCCATATCAATAATGTGCTGTTTGGTGGAAATCAGTTCTTCGTAAATGGTATGATGGCCATGAATGTCCTGATACTGGGCAAGGTAGCCGATATTTTTATCTTTGGCAAGTACCACGTTTCCTGAATCCGGGGAGAGCTCATGCATAATGATTCGCAGCAGAGTCGTCTTGCCTGCACCGTTATTGCCGATGAGAGCTGCCTTTTCGCGGTCTTCTATATGGAAACTGGCATCCTTGAGAATGATTTTTTCGCCAAAGGATTTACAGATATTCTGACATGATAAAATCATAGGAATTCCTCCGTTTGTAATTTGTCCGCGTACTATTATAATCGAAAATGCCTGTTTTTGAAAGCATTTTAAGAGATTTTGTCCAGAGAAAAGAAAGCACCGGATGGATGCATGGAAGAAAATATGATATTCCGGGGAATTTTTCAGAATGAAATTGATAAAAAAATACAGAAATATTTGGTCAAAAAGTACAAATTTAATTTGACAATAAAATAACATCTGGGTATAATTGACATAGATAAGCTAAGGAGGGAAAATTTGTGGAAGCTAAGGAAATTTCGAAAGCGGTAATCAAGCGTTTGCCGCGGTACTACCGCTACCTCGGTGAATTGATGGAGGAGAATGTAGAGCGTATATCTTCAAATGATCTTAGCAAGAAGATGCATGTGACGGCTTCCCAGATTCGTCAGGACTTAAATAATTTCGGTGGTTTTGGTCAGCAGGGTTACGGCTATAATGTACGCTATTTGTATACAGAAATCGGTAAGATCCTTGGGCTGGATACTGTACATCCGATGATTATTCTGGGTGCCGGTAATTTGGGACAGGCATTGGCCAATTATGTGGATTTTGAAAAGCGCGGATTTAAGCTGGTTGGTATTTTTGACGTCAATCCTGTACTTGAGGGGATTGCAGTTCGTGGAATTGAGATTCAGATGTTGAGCGATCTTCCTTTGTTTCTGAAGGAGAATGAGGTTGAGATCGCGATCTTGACTCTTCCTAAAATTAAAGCCAAAGAGATGGCAAAGATTTTGATTGATAATGGAATTAAGGCAATCTGGAATTTTGCACATATTGATCTGGATGCCCCGGAGGATGTAATGGTAGAGAACGTACATCTTTCAGAGAGTCTTATGACTTTGTCCTATAACCTGAGTGAGTACAGAAAGGAACATGAAGGGATGTAAGGGATAACTGTGAAACACAAGGCTGTGGTCATCTGATCACAGCTTTTCTCTTGTATGTAAATGTGTTATTGTAAACAGGAGGTGAACAGATGAGAGAGATTGTAACTGCTGTTGAGATGAAAGAACTGGATCATAATACGATTCAGAAAGCCGGGATATCGTCTCCAGTACTTATGGAGAGGGCGGCATTAAAGACGGTTGAGGAGATTGTACAGAGATTAAAGAATAAAGAAAAAGAGAAAATCCTTGTGGTCTGCGGAACCGGCAACAATGGCGGAGACGGATTGGCGATTGCCAGACTGCTTCAGTTGAGAGGAGTCAGAACCTGGTATTATATTGCGGGTAAGGAAGAGAAAATGACTGCTGAAACTGCCGGACAGCTTAAAACAGCAGAATATTATCAGGTGCCCCGGGTGCATAACCTGGATCCGGATGAATATACTACTATAGTAGATGCCATCTTTGGGGTTGGACTGAGCAGACCTGTAGAGGGAAAATATGCAGAGCTTATCAGTACAATGAACCGGGCATCTGCGTATAAAGTAGCTGTGGATATTCCATCCGGGATTGACTCAGATACCGGATTTGAGAAGGGGATTGCATTCCGGGCAGATCTTACGGTTACCTTTGCTTTTCGCAAAGAGGGCTGTGTTTTTATCCCGGACGCATGTATGGCGGTGAGATCGTTGTTACGGATATCGGAATCTATTCCATACCCGGAAAGAAAATCTGTATGCATCATCTGGAACGTGAAGATTTAAAAATGCTTCCGGAGAGAGTTCCCTATGGAAATAAAGGAACCTTCGGTAAGGTTCTTCTTATAGCTGGCAGCGAAGGAATGTGCGGAGCTGCATATCTGAGTGCAGCAGCTGCTCTGAAAAGCTCTGCGGGAATGGTGAGAATTCAGACCGTGGAGGCCAACAGGATTCCGTTGCAGACACTGTTGCCGGAAGCCATGATCACCTGTGATTTTGATGAGAAAAAAAACCAGGCAATGCTTGACTGGTGTGATGTGCTTGTGATAGGACCGGGTCTTGGAACCGGAGCGCAGAGCAGGGAAAGAGCTCAGTGGTTCCTGGCGAAGGCAGCTGAGTGTAAAAAAACAGTAATTCTGGATGCAGATGGCCTGAATCTTCTGTCAGTCCATGACAACTGGAAGTGTTTTATCGGGGAACATGTGATCCTGACACCTCATATTGGTGAGATGAGTCGTCTGTGCGGAAAAGAAATCGGTAAGATCCAGGATTGTCTGGCACAGACTGCAGCTGATTATGCAAAGGAGTCTGGAGCGGTTTGCGTTCTGAAGGATGCCTGTACTGTGGTGGCAGATGCTTTTGGAGATATGTATTTGAACATTTCGGGTAATGCAGGAATGGCTACAGCGGGAAGTGGAGATGTGTTAAGTGGTGTGCTTGCCGGTATACAGTGTATGTACCTGGCAGCAGAAAAGAAATTTTCTCCTGTTATTCTGGCTGCACTTGGTGTATATGTGCATGGGCTGGCAGGTGATCTGGCTGCTGAAACAGTAGGGCAGCGAGGGATGACCGCAGGAGATATCATCTGTTTTCTGCCGGAAATACTAAGATAGAATATTCATTTTGAGGCAGTAAATCTGTGAAACAATTTGCAGATATTAACATGAAAAAATAACAGAGGAAAATTATTATGAAGAAAGATAGCAGAGTAAAAGCAGTCATTTCACTGGATGCAGTAGAACATAATTTCCGGGAAATGAGAAAAAATATTGCAGAAGAGACAAAGATGATCGCAGTCATAAAGGCTGACGCTTATGGACATGGCGCGGTGCCGGTTGCACATCTCATTGAGGATTATGATTATATCTGGGGATTTGCGGCTGCAACTGCGGAAGAAGCGATTCATCTGCGAGAAGCCGGGATTACAAAACCAATCCTGATCCTTGGAATTGTTTTTGATGAATATTTTCCGGAACTTGTCCGTTATGAGATCCGTCCTGCAGTGTGCGAATATGAGGAGGCAAGGAAACTTTCAGACGAAGCGGTTCTGCAGAAAAAAACTGTACATATTCATATTGCTCTGGACACAGGAATGACCAGGATCGGTTTTGCGGATGCACAGGAAAATGTAGAGGAAATTAAAAAAATTTCAGAACTTCCAAATCTTGAGATTGAGGGTATGTTTACTCATTTTGCAAGAGCAGATGAGTATGACAGAAGTCCGGCTATGGTACAATTGGAGCGGTATCTGGATTTTTCAAGACGCGTAGAAGAGGCAGGAGTGGAAATTCCTCTGCATCACTGTTCTAACAGTGCGGGCATCATACGTATGCCGGAAGCAAATCTGAATATTGTCCGTGCCGGAATCACAATTTATGGAATTTATCCTTCTTCTGAGGTGGAGAGAGATATTGTAAAGCTTGAGCCGGTTATGGAACTTAAGAGTCATGTGACTTATGTGAAGGACGTTCCTGCCGGAGCAGCGATCAGCTACGGCGGTACTTATGTGGCTGACAGGAAGCTTCGTGTGGCAACTGTTCCGGTGGGCTATGCAGACGGCTATTCCAGGCAGCTTTCCAATAAAGGCTGGGTTCTGATCCATGGACAAAAGGCTCCGATCCTTGGCAGAGTCTGTATGGACCAGTTTATGGTAGATGTGACTGAGATTGGTGATGTGAAGAAGGGCGATGAGGTAACACTGATCGGCAGAGACGGGGATGAGTTTATCGGTATTGAGGAGATTGGTGATCTCTGTGGCAGATTTTCCTATGAGTTTGCCTGTGATATCAGCGCGTGTGCCGAGAGTCTATATTAAAAACGGGAAAGAAATATAATGTTACTGTTTGCTGAATAGAGACGAAGTGAGCGATAACTGATTTTTATATACCACGCATGTATACACAAGAAAAAGGTGGAAATACTTTATCTTAACCGGACAGGAAATATCCGGCTGATAACAAGGTTTCTTCTTATGGCAATGTTGTAAATTGAAACCGGAAAGAATCGGAGTGTGAATTGTGTGGTAATTAAAAGAGGGGATATATTTTATGCTGATCTTCGCCCTGTAGTGGGGAGTGAACAGGGTGGAATCCGGCCGGTTCTGATCATTCAGAATAACGTAGGTAACCGGCACAGCCCTACAGTGATCTGTGCTGCTATTACATCAAAATGAACAAGGCTAAGCTTCCTACACATATTGAGATCAATGCGGAACTCTATGGGATTGAAAAAGATTCTGTGATTTTGCTTGAACAGCTTCGTACTATAGATAAAAGAAGATTAAAAGATAAAGTCTGTCATCTGGATGATGCGATGCTGGATAAGGTGAATCATGCACTTGAGATCAGCCTGGAGCTTACGTTCTGATTTTACTTTTTAAGGGATATATCATCTGATCCGGTATTGCGATTTTTGGGCTTGCATGTCTCGGATAGTAGTGCGTGAACAATAAATGAACAGTAATTTTTGGTATCTCTGTCCGGTCAGTATCTTGACGATTAATGGAGAAAGTGATATATTTTACCAGTAATTACGCATATTCAATAAGGAGGAGACTGAATAATATAATGGAAGATGGCAGTAGTATGCCCCTCTGGGGCTTATTTGTTTTACTGTTACTGTTGTGGCTGAATGGAATCTTTTACGGGTTTGCCGCAGCGCTGAGAAACATAAGTGAGAATGATACACAGAAGAAAGCAGAGGAAGGCGATAAAAAAGCACAGATGCTGATGGCTCTGATCGACAAACCGGCGCAGTTTGTCAATGCAATTCCGCTGATCGTAATGGCATGTGGTATTTGTTTTGGTACTTTTCTGGTCCCATATGCTGTGGATGCATTTTATCCATACATAAAGCATGTGCCTGCACTGATCCTGGTAATGGCATTGTGTGTGATTTTTCTTGCTGCAATCGGTATTCTGGCTTTTCGGCGGGTTGGTACTTATCATCCTGAAGCTTATGCATATAAGTATCTGAACCTGGTACATTTCTGGCTGAATCTGTTAAAGCCTTTTACTGTATCTGTCACCTGGATCGCCAGACTGGCAGCAGTGCCTTTTGGTGTGGAGATAAACCGTACAGAAAAGTCTGTCACAGAAGAGGAAATCATTTCCATTGTAGATGAAGCTCATGAACAGGGCGTTATCCAGGAGAATGAGGCGGAAATGATCCAGAATATCATATCTTTTAATGAGACAGAAGCCCATGATATCATGACTCACAGAAAGAATGTGGTGGCCTTTGACGAGGAGATATTACTCAAGAACATGATTGACACTATGCTGGAAGAGGGGAATTCCCGTTATCCGGTATATGAGGAGAATATTGACAATATCAAAGGAATTGTCCATTATAAAGATGCGCTTAAGTTTATGACACAGAATCCCTGGGCGAAGTTCAAACCGTTGAAGGAACTGCCCGGAATTATCCGCCAGGCATCCCTGATTCCTGAAACAAGGGGGATTGGAGATCTTTTTCATACTATGCAGGCCAGAAAGATCCATATGGCAATTGTTGTGGATGAATATGGCCAGACAGCCGGGATCGTTACCATGGAGGATATTCTGGAGGAGATTGTCGGAGATATTCTGGACGAATATGATGAGGATGAAATTACGATCCGCGCACAGAAAGATAACAGTCTGATCATTGACGGGCTTGCTTATCTGGAGGATGTGGAAGAAGAGTTGGATGCAGATTTTGGGGATACAGAGTTTGAAACACTGAACGGTTATCTGACCAATATTCTAGGACATATTCCTGCAGATAAGGATGTTAATACAAGCATAAAAGCGATTGGATACTGTTTTACAATCTTGTCTATTGGTAATAAAACCATTGGCAAGGTTAAGGTGGAGCGGGATAATAATGTTGCTGTATAAACAACAGCAGATAAAAATAATTAACAAAAGGAGAAAGAAAGATGTCAGGACATTCAAAATTTGCAAACATTAAGCATAAGAAAGAGAAAAACGATGCAAAAAAAAGGTAAAATTTTTACAGTAATCGGACGTGAGCTGGTTATGGCTGTCAAAGCAGGCGGTCCGGATCCGAATAACAACAGCAAACTTCGTGATGTAATTGCCAAAGCGAAAGCAAACAACATGCCAAACGATACAATCGAACGTGGTATCAAAAAAGCAGCAGGTGCTGATTCCGCAGACAACTACGAGAAAGCTGTATATGAAGGATATGGTCCGAACGGCGTTGCTATCATTGTTGAGACTCTGACAGACAACAAGAACCGTACAGCAGGTAATGTACGTAATGCATTTACAAAGGGTAACGGAAGCATCGGAACTCAGGGATGTGTATCCTATATGTTTGATCAGAAAGGTCAGATCATTATTGACAAAGAAGAGTGTGAGATGGATGCAGACGAGATTATGATGCTTGCTCTGGATGCCGGTGCTGAGGACTTCAGCGAGGAAGAGGACAGTTATGAGATTCTCACTGCTCCGGATGATTTCAGTGCAGTTCGCGAAGCTCTGGAAAAAGCAGGTCTGCCTATTGCAGAAGCACAGGTTGCCATGATTCCTCAGACTTATGTGGAGCTTACAGATGAGCAGGCACTCAAGGATCTTCAGAGAACTCTGGATCTTCTGGATGATGACGATGATGTCACAGATTACTGGACAAACTGGGATGAACAGTAAAATACCGCAGGTATATTGAGACTGCCTGTTTTGGGTTATTGCTGTCGGACATGTATAGTTTATAAAAGAAACACACATAATACCTCCATAGAGAAAATGGAGGTATTTTTATGTCTGAAAACAGATATGGAGAAAAAAGAGAAGAGTCTGAAACAGGGATGAAGCTGCAAAACTGTGAGACACAGGAGTCAGAAAATAAAATTCAGGAAAGTACCAATGAGCAGATCAAAGATATGGGACAGGTGGTTTTAAACAGCAATTCCCGAAAACACAAGGTAGAGCTTCTGACCATCATTGGTGAGGTGGAAGGTCATGAGTCTGCACCCTCCCATTCCAAAACTACAAAATATGAGCATGTACTTCCAAAGCTTGCCATCATTGAGGATGATGAAGAAATAGAAGGCTTGCTGATCCTTTTAAACACAGTGGGAGGAGATGTGGAGGCTGGGCTTGCCATTGCAGAGATGATTGCCTCATTAAGTATACCAACAGTGTCACTGGTTCTGGGCGGCGGACATTCTATCGGAGTTCCGATGGCCGTATCTGCGGACTATTCTTTCGCAGTACCAAGTGCTACGATGGTGATCCATCCGGTACGTTCCAATGGTATGTTTATCGGAGTGGCTCAGACTTACCGGAATATGGAGAAAATTCAGGACCGCATCACTACATTTATTTCCGAACATTCCAAAGCATCTCAGAAACGTCTGGAAGAGCTGATGCTTGATACTTCTCAGCTGGTAAAAGATGTAGGAACCATGCTGGAAGGAAAAGAGGCAGTAAAAGAAGGGCTGATCGATGAGGTTGGCGGTATTAAGGAAGCGTTGGCAAAATTATATGAAATGATAGAAAAAGAGTGTTGAAAGTGAAAAAAATGTTACGGTTCTCATACCACTATCCAAAATTCCATTGCCGCAGGCAATCTGGAATGAATTTTGGCTACGTTACTGAGAACGGAGTGAGCAGTAACAAAAAATCTTATATATGCTATAAATCAACCCTTGCCATATGTCAGATTTTGGCGTATTATTAATAGAGGTTTATTATTTGCGAGGAGGAAAACCATGTATAAGATTTTAAAAGCTGAAACACTGGCAGCTAAGATCCATCTTATGGTTGTACACGCACCGCGTGTTGCAAGCCATTGTCAGCCAGGACAATTTATTATCGTTAAGTTAGATGAGAAGGGTGAGAGAATCCCTCTTACTATCTGTGATTATGATCGTGAAGAAGGTACGATCACAATCGTATTCCAGGAGATTGGTGTATCTACATCAAGATGGCAGAATTAAAAGCAGGAGATGCATTCCGCGATTTCGTAGGACCTCTTGGATGTCCTTCTGAATTTGTTGAGGAAGATATCGAAGAATTAAAGAAAAAGAAAATGGTATTTGTTGCCGGCGGTGTTGGTACAGCCCCTGTTTACCCACAGGTAAAATGGCTCCATGAACATGGAATCACAGCAGATGTTATTCTTGGTGCAAAAACTAAGGATATGGTTATCCTTGAGAAAGAACTGGGAGAAGTTTCCAATCTTTATGTTACTACAGATGACGGTTCCTATGGCCGTGCAGGTATGGTTACCAAGACTCTTGAGGATCTGGTAACAAACGAAGGCAAACATTACGATGTCTGTGTAGCGATCGGACCGATGATCATGATGAAATTTGTCTGTCTTCTTACCAAGAAGCTTGGCATTCATACAATTGTCAGCATGAACCCGATCATGGTTGACGGAACAGGTATGTGTGGCGCATGCCGTCTTCAGGTTGGCGATGAGATTAAGTTTGCATGTGTAGACGGACCGGAATTCGACGGACATCTCGTTGATTTCGACCAGGCTATGAAGAGAAGCCAGATGTATAAGACTGAAGAGGGACGTGCATTACTGAAACTTCAGGAAGGTGATACCCATCATGGCGGATGTGGACATTGTGGAGGTGACAAGTAATGGCAGATGCAAAGATGTTAAAGAAAGTTCCTGTAAGAGAACAGGATCCAAAGGTGCGTGCAACAAACTTTGAAGAAGTTTGTCTTGGATACAATCAGGAAGAAGCAATGGAAGAAGCACAGAGATGCTTAGGCTGTAAGAAACCGAAATGTGTGGAAGGCTGTCCTGTATCCATTAATATTCCTGGATTTATTGAAGAGATTAAAGAGGGAAAGATCGAAGAAGCATACAAAGTGATCGGATTATCCTCCGCACTTCCGGCTATCTGTGGACGTGTATGTCCTCAGGAATCCCAGTGTGAGGGTAAATGTATCCGCGGAGTCAAAGGTGAAGCTGTTTCTATCGGTAAGCTGGAGAGATTTGTTGCTGACTATGCTCTGGAACATGATATCAAACCTGTTGGATCAGAAGTTAAGAACGGACATAAAGTTGCAGTGATCGGTTCCGGTCCTTCCGGACTTACCTGTGCAGGTGATCTTGCAAAAGCTGGTTATGATGTAACTGTATTTGAAGCTCTTCATGAACTTGGCGGTGTTCTTGTTTACGGTATTCCGGAGTTCCGTCTTCCGAAACAGAAAGTTGTTAAGAAAGAAATTGAAAAAGTTAAAGAATTAGGTGTTAAATTCGAGACTAATGTTGTTATCGGTAAATCCACAACAATCGATCAGCTGATCGAGGACGAAGGATTTGAAGCTGTATTTATCGGATCAGGTGCCGGACTTCCAATGTTCATGGGTATCCCAGGTGAGAATGCAAGCGGTGTATTCTCTGCCAACGAATATCTTACAAGAAGCAACCTGATGAAAGCTTTTGATGATTCTTATGATACACCGATCGCAGCAGGAAAGAAGTAGCAGTTGTAGGCGGTGGTAATGTTGCTATGGATGCTGCCAGAACAGCTTTAAGACTTGGTGCTGAAGTACATATCGTATACAGAAGAAGCGAAGCAGAGCTTCCTGCACGAGCAGAGGAAGTTCATCACGCAAAAGAAGAGGGAATCATCTTTGATCTTCTTACTAACCCGAAAGAAATCCTTGTAGATGAGAACGGTCATGTAAAAGGTATGAAGGTTGTCAAGATGGAACTTGGTGAGCCGGATGCTTCCGGAAGACGTCGTCCGGTTGAAATTCCGGGATCTGAATATGACATGGATGTAGATACAGTTATCATGTCTCTTGGTACTTCCCCGAACCCTCTTATTTCTTCTACAACAAAAGGTCTTGAAGTCAATAAGAGAAGATGTATCATTGCTGAAGAAGAAACAGGTAAGACATCTAAAGATGGTGTATATGCCGGCGGTGATGCTGTTACAGGTGCAGCTACTGTTATCCTTGCCATGGGTGCAGGTAAAGCTGGTGCCAAAGGTATCGATGAATATCTTAAAAATAAATAATGTAAATGGTACTTGACAGATTTTGACGTCTGTGGCATGATTACTAGTGTTGATAATCATGAAAAGCTTAGAAGGTGTTTACAGGGATTTATTTTCCGTCAGAGAGAGGAAGCCATCGGCTGGAAGCTGCCTCAGGTTCAGATATTTCCTGAATTTCCCACCGGAGCCGCATTTCTGAATGACAGTATTTACTGAGTAGGAAATGACGTTACTGCGCGTTAAGCAGACCGAGAGCCTGTAGAAAATGCAGGAAGCAGGGTGGTACCGCGGATATTTTACTCCGTCCCTTTAGTGGGACGGAGTTTTTTGTTTGCCAATTCTGCTATTATAACATGAATTGCGAGAACTGCTTTTGCAACGGAGCGATTTGTGGCTATCAAGTCAGAGTCAGATTTTACGTTACTGTTCATTCTGTTCTCAGTAACGATTTTTCTTCTCTGACATTATGACATAAAGGAGAAAGAGAACATGGATATGAAAGAAAGACTTCAGGAACTGGCTGAAGCAGCCGGAAAACGGATCAGTGAATCCGAAGGTCTGGAAAAACTGAACGAAGTACGTGTGGCATACCTTGGTAAAAAAGGTGAATTGACCGCAATTTTAAAGAGTATGAAAGATGTTGCACCGGAAGAGCGCCCGAAGGTTGGACAGCTTGTAAACGAAACAAGAAGCAAGATAGAAGCACTTCTTGATGAATCTAAACAGAAACTGGAAGAAGCAGCACGTGAAGAGAAGATGAAACAGGAAGTGATTGATGTGACTTTACCTGCAAAGAAAGCTAAAATCGGTCACCGTCACCCGAACACCATCGCCCTGGAAGAAGTAGAGCGTATCTTTATTGGTATGGGTTATGAAGTAGTAGAGGGACCGGAGGTAGAGTATGCGGATTACAACTTTACTAAACTGAATATTCCGGAAAATCATCCGGCACGTGATGAACAGGATACTTTCTTTATCAACGATTCTATCCTTCTTCGTTCCCAGACTTCACCGGTTCAGGCACGTACTATGGAGAAAGGAAAGCTGCCGATCCGTATGATTGCACCTGGTCGTGTATTCCGTTCAGATGAAGTAGATGCAACACATTCTCCTTCTTTCCATCAGATCGAAGGTCTTGTTATTGACAAGAACATCACTTTCGCAGATCTTAAGGGAACTTTGCAGGAGTTTGCACAGGAATTATTCGGACCTGAGACAAAAACTAAGTTCAGACCACATCACTTCCCGTTCACAGAGCCAAGCGCAGAGGTGGATGTATCCTGTTTCAAGTGTGGTGGTAAAGGCTGCCGTTTCTGTAAAGGTTCCGGCTGGATTGAAATCCTTGGCTGCGGTATGGTTCATCCGAATGTATTGAGCATGTGCGGAATTGATCCGGAAGAATACACAGGATTCGCATTTGGCGTAGGTCTTGAACGTATTGCACTTCTGAAATATGAGATTGATGACATGAGACTGCTCTATGAGAATGATATCCGTTTCCTGAAACAGTTCTGATGAAATGACTGTCTGAAACAACAGAGCTATGCAGCCAAGAGGAAATTTCTGTCCGGGAAAGCTGCTATAAGTCTGAGCTATAATATAGAAAGAGGATTAACAAAATGAATACTTCATTATCTTGGATTAAAATGTATGTGCCGGATCTTGATGTGACAGCACAGGAATATACAGATGCCATGACACTGACAGGAACAAAAGTGGAAGGCTTTGAAAAACTGGACGCAGATCTGGATAAGATCGTGATCGGTCAGATTGAAAAAATTGAGAAACATCCGGATGCAGATAAACTGATCATCTGCCAGGTGAATATCGGAACAGAGACTGTACAGATTGTTACAGGCGCTCCTAATGTAAAAGAGGGAGATAAGGTTCCTGTTGTTCTTGACGGCGGACGTGTTGCCGGTGGACATGACGGAAAGAAAACACCGGGTGGAATTGAAATCAAAAAAGGAAAACTTCGCGGAATCGATTCCTATGGTATGATGTGTTCCATCGAAGAGCTGGGAAGCACAAGAGAAATGTATCCGGAAGCACCGGAATACGGAATCTATATTTTCCCTGAAGACGCTGTTGTAGGCGAGAGTGCGATCAAGGCACTGGGCCTGGATGATGTTGTCTTTGAATATGAAATCACATCCAATCGTGTTGACTGCTACGGCGTACTGGGAATTGCAAGAGAAGCGGCAGCTACGTTTAATGAGAAATTCTGTCCTCCTGTTGTAGAGTGTAAGGGAAATGATGAAAAAGCTTCTGACTATGTAAAAGTAACGGTAGAAGATCCGAAACTTTGTCCACGTTACTGCGCAAGAGTCGTAAAGAATGTTAAGATCGGACCATCTCCGAAATGGATGCAGAGATGTCTGGCTTCCAATGGAATCCGTCCGATCAATAATCTGGTAGATATTACAAACTATGTAATGGAAGAATTTGGTCAGCCAATGCACGCATATGATCTGGACAGGATTGCAGGAAAAGAAATCGTTGTACGTCGTGCAGAGAATGATGAGAAATTTGTAACGCTGGATGGACAGGAACGTACCATGGATGATCAGGTACTGATGATTTGTGACGGTGAGAAAGCAGTTGGTATTGCCGGTATCATGGGTGGAGAGAATTCTATGATCACAGACGATGTAAAAACTGTTCTTTTCGAGGCTGCATGTTTTGATGGAACAAATATCCGCCTTTCTTCCAAGAGAATCGGTCTGAGAACAGATGCTTCCGGTAAATTCGAAAAAGGTCTTGACCCGAACAATGCGCAGGCAGCTATCGACAGAGCATGCCAGCTGATGGAGGAACTTGGAGCAGGTGAAGTCGTAGGTGGAATGGTAGATATCTGCAATGAAGTAAGAGAACCATCCAGAGTTCCTTTCAAACCGGAGAAGATTAATGCTCTTCTTGGAACTGACCTGACACCGGAAGAAATGCTTGCTTATCTGGCAAAAGTAGAACTGACCTATGACGAAAAAACAAATGAGATCGTAGCTCCTACTTTCCGTCAGGATATCCATTATGTAGCTGATGTTGCAGAAGAAGTTGCAAGATTTTTCGGATATGATAAGATTCCGACTACTCTGCCTACAGGTGAAGCTACAACAGGTAAGCTTCCGTTTAAACTTCGTATTGAAGCAGTGGCACGTGATATTGCGGAATATTGTGGTTTCTCTGAAGGAATGACCTATTCTTTCGAAAGTCCGAAGGTATTTGACAAATTAAGACTTCCGGCTGACAGTAAGCTCCGTCAGGGAATCGTGATCAGCAATCCTCTGGGAGAAGACTACAGTGTCATGAGAACAACTACTTTAAACGGTATGCTCAGTTCTCTGGCTACGAACTATAACAGAAGAAATAAAGATGTACGTCTCTATGAACTTGGTAATGTATATCGTCCGAAAGCACTTCCTCTTACAGAACTTCCGGATGAGCGTATGCACTTTACACTTGGTATGTATGGAAACGGCGATTTCTTTGACATGAAAGGTGTATGTGAAGAGTTCTTTGAGAAAGTAGGAATGAGAGATAAAGTAGATTATGATCCAAACAGCGGAAAGACTTACCTTCATCCCGGAAGACAGGCAAATATGGTTTATGATGGTAAGGTTGTAGGCTATCTGGGAGAGGTTCATCCTCTGGTTGCAGATACTTATGGAATTGGTGATAAGGCATATGTGGCAGTGATTGATATCCTTACGGTTCTTGAATTTGCAAGCTTCAACCATAAATACACAGGAATTGCAAAATATCCTGCAGTAACCCGCGATTTAAGTATGGTCGTTCCGAAAACCGTTCTTGCAGGACAGATTGAACATATTCTGACTCAGAGAGGCGGAAAGATTCTGGAGAGTTATCAGTTATTTGACATTTATGAAGGAAACCAGATTAAAGGAGGATATAAATCCATGGCTTATTCTCTGGTATTCCGTCACCATGACAAGACTCTGGAAGAGAGCGAGATTACAGCTGCAATGAAGAAAATCCTGAATGGTCTGACAGACCTTGGAATCGAGTTGAGAAGTTAATGCTGATTTATGTATTAAGACATGGGATAACTCAGTGGAATAAACTGAAAAAAGTGCAGGGGGCAATGGATATTCCCCTTGCACCGGAAGGAATTGAACTGGCGAAAAGAACAGGAGAAGCATTAAAAGATGTTCCGTTTGATATCTGTTTTACCAGTCCTCTGACAAGAGCGAGACAGACAGCACATTATGTGCTGGGAAACAGGCAGATTCCCGTTATTGAGGATAAAAGAATCCAGGAAATTGATTTCGGAGTTCTTGAAGGAAGCCGGTTTAAGGATGAACAAGGAAGATCATCAGCCATGAAATGGAAATTTTCTTTGAAGAGCCACAGAAATTTGAACGTCCTCAAAACGGCGAAAACATTTCTGATATCCTGAAACGCACCAGAGAATTCTGGGTGGAGAAAACGACAGATCCTGCTCTGGCAGACAAAACAATTCTTGTTTCTTCTCATGGATGTGCAGTTCGTGCACTGCTTCAGAATGTCTATCAGGATCCGGAACATTTCTGGCATGGATGTGTGCCTCCAAACTGCAGTATCAATCTGCTTGAAGTAAAAGATGGAAAAGCCAGATTTCTGGAAGAAGATAAAGTTTATTCTGAAATATAACAATTCTGTAAAATAATCCGGTGGAAAACTGTGCTTTGAGTACAGCTTTTCTGCCGGACTTTTAATATATTTTGTTATTGTTTATACACCACTATCCCGAGACATACAAGCCAAAATTCCATTGCCGCAGGCAATCTGGAATGAATTTTGGCTACGTTACTGTGAACAGTAACTATATTTTTACTTGTGACAGATATGACGTTGTGATATGATATACGAAAAAGAAAATTGTCTGTAATTTTGTGCAGAATCTGCAAATAATCACAGGAGGTGTATTATGGGCAAAAAAATTATGAATACGGTTCTTTTTCTGGTGGTGCTTGGCGGATGTGTTGCCATGACGCTGCTGACCGGGAATGGTTCATCAGGCACGATGATTTATAACTTTGCATTCCTCGCTGTTATGGCTGTGATCTATCTGGCCGGACTGTTTGGCGGTATGTTTCGGGTAGACAGCATTGGAGAGGCTCTTGCAAGAGGAACGCAGGAGCTTTCCAGTATATTCAAAGTACCCGGAAAAGCCAAAAGCGAAGATCTTTCCTGCCTGAAGGGGATGTTTGAACATAAATATCTGGATGACAGAATGGACAGCTTTGTAGATGCCATGGAGAAAAACCAGGAAGGAATCGGAGATGTTGAAGATTACATAAATGAGGACGAGATTGATCTTCATGTACATAAGAAGATTCTGGAAATGGCACCGGATATTTTTACCAGCCTTGGTATTCTTGGTACTTTTATTGGTCTGGTATGGGGCTTAAGAGTTTTGAGCCATCCAGCTATGAGACAATGACTACCTCTGTATCTGCCCTGGTAGATGGTATCAAAGTAGCATTCCTTACTTCTATCTATGGAATTGCATTTGCACTGATCTACAGTTCCGGAATGAAAAGCGTTTATTCCGGAATGGATGCGAAGCTTCAGGGATTTCTGGAGAGATTTCATCTTTATGTACTTCCGGCGGCTGAGAGCGAGTCAAGAAACCTGATGCTTGCAAGTCAGAAGGTTCAGACAAAAGCCATGAAACAGATGGCAGAGCAGCTTACCTCACAGATGGCAGAGAGTTTTGAGAAAGCAATCAATCCTACTTTCCAGAAGATGACAGAATCTCTGGAGATTCTGACAGAATCTGTAACAAAATGTCAGGAGGATGTGGTTCAGGATATCCTGCGTACTTTTTTGCGGGAGATGAACGGTTCATTTAAAATGCAGTTCACAGATTTCAATGAAGCTCTTGTACAGCTGAAGGAAGCGCAGAAAGAAAATATTGATTATACTACAAGGCTCTATCAGACGATGAGTAATCAGCTGAATACCTCATATGCAAAACAGAGCGAAGCTATGAAAGACCTTGTAAATGAACTGGGACAGGTTCAGGGCCGTTATATGTCTACGGCAACAAGAATCACACAGGATAATCAGGAAATCCAGAAGCTTCAGCAGCAGGATTATCAGCGCATTGCGGATTATCTGCATGAATCCGAGAAATCTTCTGCCAAATTCTGGGTTGCCTGCAATCAGACAATGCAGAAATATGTGGAAGCTGCCGCGCAGGGAATGGAAAAGGTTTCGGCTGCAAATCAGGCAGGAAAAGATGTGCTTGAGGCTAACCGTAACTGGTAGAACAGTTGGATGTAAAGATGAAAGACTTTGTATCTTATCAGAAGATGACTTACGAGACAATGGAAGAGGTACGCAGACTCTTTGCAGATATTTCTGTTCAGAAAGAAGACAACAATATTTATCTCTCAGGCGGAAAATCAGCTCAGAGTGCGGCACAGAAAGAATCTGTGGAGGAAGTACGCAAACTTCTGGAGGAACAGAGCGAGCGTCAGGAAGCACTTCTGGAGGAGATGAACAAAAATATGAAGAATATTTCCAAAAACCAGAAAGGTAAATTCAGCTTATTCAAATAAGAAAAGGAGAGAAATATGCGCAAAAGAAAGAAATCAGAAGAGGGCGGATTTAATGTCTGGCGGTCTTATTCTGATATGATGGCCGGTGTGCTGCTCCTTTTTATACTGATTATGTGTGTGACTCTTTTTCAGGCTCAGAAAAGTTATAATGAGAGTATTAAGGAGAGAGATGACAAGATAGCTCTTCAGGAGCAGTATACAGCGGAAATTCTGGCACAGCAGAGTGAGCTGGACGAGAAAAACAGCAAGCTGAGTTCCCAGGATGAACAGCTTGACAAGCAGAAAAAGCTTCTTGCAGAACTGGCAGCACAGTTAAAGGAACAGCAGGCCAGCCTTGATGAAAAAACATCTCTTCTTGCAACACAGCAAAAGAAAATTGATAATATCATCGGTGTCAAGGCAGATGTTATTGAAGCATTGCAGAAGGAGTTTTCCAAAAACAATGTAAGTGTTGATATTGATGCTCAGACAGGTGCTCTTACCCTCAATGCAAATGTATTATTTGACTATGATAAGTCAGAACTGACAGATGAGGGCAAACAGGAACTTGCAGATATCCTTCCGATCTACTGTAAGGTGCTTCTTCAGAAAGATTATAAGAAGTATCTGGCTGAGATCATCATTGATGGTTATACAGATACAGACGGAGACTATGATTACAATCTGGAGCTTTCTCAGAAACGTTCTCTCGCAGTTGCACAGTATCTGACGGAAATCAGGGAGAACTTCCTGAGTTCTGATGAGATTTCAGAACTTCAGAATTATCTGACCGTAAATGGTCATGGTTCAGCCAATCCGGTTCTGGATTCCGATGGGAATGTAGATAAGGATGCATCCAGACGAGTGGAAGTAAAGTTTCGTCTGAAAGATGATGAGATGATAAATGAACTTAATCAGATTATGAATACAGATAAGACTTCTGATTCTGAAAAATCCGGCAGCAATTAAACTGCCGGATTTTTCAATTCCGGAGTGTGTTTGAAAAATGCTTTGATGCAGAGCTTTTTCTTACAATTCACGAAAGATAACGAGTAATTTTACCAATAACAGTTCACATTTCCGAGAGAAAATGTGGTATGATAAAACAGTACACAGTTTCCTGTAATGGTGATGATGCGCTGTACCCTACATAAGAAAAAAGAAAGAGGAATTATCATGTCTTTGAAAATTGGAAGAAACGATCCATGCTGGTGTGGAAGCGGGAAAAAATATAAAAAATGCCATGAGGCATTTGATGAAAAAATGGAAATAATGAAGCAGAAAGGATATGCAGTGATCGATCATGATCTGATCAAAACACCCGAACAGATCGCGAAAATAAAAGAAAGCTGCAAAATCAATATCGCAGTTCTTGATTATGTGGAAGAGCATATTAAACCAGGTGTATCCACTGAAGAGATTGACAGATGGGTACATGAAGAGACTGTACGGCATGGGGGAATCCCGGCACCGTTAAATTACGAAGGATTTCCAAAGAGCGTGTGTACTTCTGTAAATGAAGTGGTATGCCATGGAATCCCGGATGAAGAGCAGATTCTGAAAGAGGGAGATATTATCAATGTTGATGTATCTACAATATATAATGGTTATTATTCTGACTCGTCCAGAATGTTCTGCATCGGTAAAGTGAGTCCGGAGAAAGAAAAACTTGTCAAGGTCACAAAAGAATGTGTTGAGATTGGTATTTCCCAGGTGAAACCATGGACTCCGATCGGAAATATGGGAAGTGCAGTTCATAAACATGCAGTAGAAAACGGATATTCTGTAGTCAGAGAAATCGGTGGACATGGTGTGGGAGTTGAGTTCCATGAAGATCCATGGGTAAGCTTTGTTTCTGAAGAGAATACAGGTGTCCTGATGGTTCCGGGTATGATGTTTACCATAGAGCCGATGGTAAATATGGGAAGCGATGAAATTTATACGGATGAGATTGACGAGTGGACAGTTCGTACAGAGGACGGACTTCCTTCAGCCAGTGGGAAGTAACTGTTCTGGTTACGGAAACAGGATGTGAAGTAATCTGCTGGTAAAAAATTTGCAAAAAGTATTGCAATACATCAGGCTATATAGTATAATCACAACTGTTGTGAAAAAAGATGGTCCTCTGTTACAGGATATGTATTAAGAACATCCATATAAGAATAGGAGAAAAATACAATGAACGAAATTATCAAAAACATCGAAGCAGCTCAGTTAAAAGCTGAAGTACCGGCATTCAACACAGGTGATACTGTAAGAGTACACGCACTGATCAAAGAGGGAAACCGTGAACGTGTTCAGGTTTTTGAAGGAACAGTTCTCAAGAAACAGGGCGGAAGCAACAGAGCTACATTTACTGTAAGAAAGAGCTCTAACGGAGTAGGCGTTGAGAAAACATGGCCGCTTCATTCCCCACATGTAGTAAAAGTAGAAGTTATCCGTCGTGGTAAAGTACGTCGTGCGAAACTGAACTACTTAAGAGATCGTGTAGGTAAAGCAGCTAAGGTTAAAGAGCTTGTTAAATAATTTCATGAATTAGCAGAAGAAGGGACAATAACTTGTGTATTGTCCCTCTTTTTCCATCTGTCAGGAGATTTGGATGAATATCAGAAAATGGAAAGATAGTCCGGCACTGAAAGAGACCAGAGATATGCTGGAAACAAAACTTGAAGATAAAAAGTCCGGGGAATCCTTAACTGGATATTTCAGATAGCGGTAGTGCTCATTTTTGGCATTCTGGCGGGAATTGCGCTGTTTCAATCAGTGACTGTACAGGAGAGTACCATGGAGCCCACACTGCAGGTTGGAGAACGCTTTTTTGTAAACAGGGCTGTTTATAAAGTATCCTCACCTGAACGGGGAGATATCATTGTATATAAAACCAGTGGAAGTGATGATGCGGCTCTGCATATCGGCCGCGTGATCGGTCTGCCCGGTGAGACTGTACAGATATCCAACGGAGCAGTATTGATCAACGGAGAAGTATATAATGAAAATAAGAATTTTCCTGAAATCAGTAATGCGGGATTGGCATCCGACGGAGTGTCTCTGGAAAGCGGTGAGTATTTTGTACTTGGCGATAACAGAAATAACAGTGAGGACAGCCGGTATGGTGATATCGGAAATATCAATAAGAAATATATTGTGGGAAAGGTATGGTTTGTCATTTCCCCGAAAGATAAATTTGGATTTTTGAAAGGTTAGGTGTATATGAACGTACAGTGGTACCCTGGTCATATGACCAAGGCAAAGAGACAGATGCAGGAGGACATTAAGCTGATCGATCTGATCATTGAACTTGTGGATGCCCGCGTACCTCTTTCGAGCAGAAACCCGGATATCGATGAACTGGGAAAAAATAAATCCAGACTGATTCTTCTTAATAAATCAGATCTGGCTGACGAGCGCCAGAATGAAGCCTGGAAAACTTATTTTCAGGCAAAGGGATTTTATGTTGTAAAAGTAGATTCCAGAAATGGTTCTGGAATGAAAGCAATCAATAATGTGATCCAGGAAGCATGTAAGGAAAAGATAGAAAGAGACAGACGCCGCGGTATTAAAAACCGTCCGATCCGCGCTATGGTAGTGGGAATCCCGAATGTAGGAAAATCTACATTTATCAATACCTTTGCAGGACGGGCCTGTGCAAAGACCGGAAACAAGCCGGGAGTTACGAAAGGAAAACAGTGGATCCGTCTGAATAAGGGAGTAGAACTTTTGGACACTCCTGGTATTTTGTGGCCGAAATTTGAAGACCAGCAGGTGGGAATCCGTCTGGCATGTGTAGGTTCTATCAAAGATGACATTCTGAATATGGAGGAACTGGCACTCTGGCTGATCGATTATCTGCGCGAAAATTATAAAGGGATTCTGGCAGAGAGATATCAGATCACAGAGGAGGGAACTTCTGTGGAAGTTCTGGAGGCGATTGCCAGAGCCAGAGGGTGTCTGAAAAAGCAGGAAGAGCTGGATTATGCCAAAGCTTCGCTGATACTGTTTGATGATTTCCGTTCCGGAAAAATGGGGCGGATCACATTGGAGTGGGCGCCATTATGAAAACAATAGCTGAGATTAAAGCCGAGTTTGCTGCAGCAGATATGAGCAGCTACCCGGCTTTATATGAAATTTATAAAGAAGATACAAGAAGTGGTGTGCAAAAGCTGATCGCACAGTGCCGCAAAAAGGAAGCAGCTCTGGAAGCGGAGAAGCAGCGTATTGAAAATATGAAGGTATATGAGCATAAATATGAACATCTTGGTTATTTATGCGGAATTGATGAAGTGGGAAGAGGCCCCCTTGCAGGCCCGGTTGTGGCATGTGCAGTAATTCTGCCACAGGACAGCCGGATCCTTTATCTGAACGATTCCAAGAAACTCAGTGCTTCCAAAAGAGAAGAACTGTATGATGTGATTATGAGGGAAGCGGTTTCAGTAGGAATCGGTATGCGCAGCCCGGAGCGTATTGATGAGATCAATATCCTTCAGGCTACTTATGAGGCAATGCGGGAGGCGGTAAGTAAACTGGAAGTGGTTCCTCAGCTTCTTCTCAATGATGCAGTCACGATTCCTCAGATCACCATTCCGCAGGTTCCCATTATTAAGGGAGATGCAAAGAGTGTTTCCATTGCAGCAGCAAGTATTGTTGCAAAAGTGACAAGGGACAGAATGATGGAAAATATGATAAAGTGTTCCCGGAATATGGCTTTGCATCAAATAAGGGATATGGTTCTGCCGATCATATTGCGGCACTGAAAAAATACGGAGAAACCCCGATCCACAGAAAGACCTTTATTACACATTTCATATAAACAGTCGCAAAAGGGTTACTATCCTTCAGTACACAGCAATACACTGAGTGATGCACAGTAACAACAAAAGATGCCTACATATAATATAAAAAGAAATGGATGGAAGAATTTGCATAAAAATACCCGGTCTACCGGAAGCTGTTACGAACGAAAAGCTGCTGATTATCTGAAACAGCAGGGATTATTTATTCTGAGATATAATTACAGATGCAGATTTGGAGAAATCGATCTGATTGCCAGAGATGGAGAATATCTTGTTTTTGTTGAGGTAAAATACAGGAAAGACAATAGTTCCGGTTATTCGCTGGCTGCAGTAAATACTGCTAAACAGAAAACCATATGTAAGGTGGCAAGGTATTTTCTTACAGTGGAATATCACAATGTGGATATCCCATGCCGTTTCGATGTGGCAGGAATTGACGGGGATGAAATACACTGGGTTAAGAATGCGTTTGAATATATTGCAATCCTCTAATAATTATAGAAACTGCTTTGATGAATATTCTGCCATACAGCAGGAAGGGAATAATGAAATATGAAGATAAAATGGAACAGTGAACAGATTCCAAAGATGAATGTAAAAAACAATAAAGATGTTACATTTCTTACATATCCCGCATATGAAGAAATGAATTGGCTTGTTCATGGATTCAGCACCCGCTTTGGCGGAATGAGCAGAGGAATCTACAGTTCTATGAACCTGAGTTTTACAAGAGGTGATGATGAGTCCTGTGTGAAAGAAAATTACAGAAGGATTTCTGATGCTATGGGATTTGATATGAACAGCATCGTTACATCTGATCAGACTCATACCAACAATGTGCGGAAAGTAACAGAGAAAGACCGCGGAAAGGGAATTGTGATCCCACGTGATTATACAGATACAGATGGAATGATCACAAATGTTCCGGGGCTGGTTCTCGCAACCTTTTATGCGGATTGCGTTCCACTGTATTTTGCTGATCCGGTGAATCACGCGATCGGACTGTCTCATTCGGGATGGAGAGGTACGGTTCAGAAAATCGGTGCAGTTACCATAGAAAAGATGTCTGAAGAGTATGGAAGTAATCCGAAAGATCTGAAAGTGGCCATCGGACCGTCTATCTGTCAGGAGTGTTATGAAGTCAGCGAAGATGTGATTGAAGAATTTGAAAAGGTTTTTGATAAGAAATACCGGAACAGGCTGTTTTACAGAAAAGAAAACGGAAAATATCAGTTAAATCTGTGGATGGCAAACAAGATTATTTTTCTGGAAGCGGGAATCCCGGAAGAAAACATTTCCATGCCAAATCTCTGTACCTGCTGTAATCCTGAGTTTCTCTTTTCTCACAGGGCTTCCCATGGAAAAAGGGGAAATCTTGGGGCTTTTCTTGGCATACGTTCATAAAACCTGAAATTGTTATAAGCACAACAGTGCGAAGTGAGTAATCCTGAATTTGCAGATTAACTGTACAATACGAAAGAGGGGGAGCTAGTTAACAGCTCCCCTTTTCGTATTCATCTGCCGGAAAAACTATCTGGAATTTACTTTTTCCATAAGAGACATGATCTTTTCGTTGCTGGAACGAACCTTCTCAACGGAAACATCATGATTGATGATATCAATGATGCTCGCAAGATATTTACTCATATTTGCTTCTACATAATATGGTCTTTCGAGAAGTTCCGGAATGCGGTAATTCAGGTTGGTTGTGATCACTCTGTCAAGCCAGCCTTTCTCGTAATATTCATCAAATTTATCCAGACCGTCTGTGAACAGACCGTAGGTAGTGCATACAAATACTCTCTTTGCGTTGCGTTCCTTTAACTGTTTGGCAACATCCAGCATACTTCCGCCGGAGGAAATCATGTCATCGATAACTACAACATCTTTGCCTTCTACGGAATCTCCGAGGAATTCATGTGCAACAATAGGATTCTTTCCATTGACGATTGTAGAGTAATCACGACGTTTGTAGAACATACCCATATCTACTCCAAGGATGTTGGAGAAATATACAGCTCTTGACATGGCACCTTCATCAGGGCTGATGATCATCAGATGGTCATTGTCAACACGAAGATCCGGCACACTCTTGATCAGAGCTTTTAAAAACTGATAAGTAGGGAAAAAGTTATCAAAACCATTCAGCGGAATAGAGTTCTGGACACGTGGATCATGGGCATCAAAGGTAATGATATTGGAAACTCCCATATCGCTTAATTCCTTCAGTGCCAGTGCACAGTCCAGAGATTCTCTTTTAGTACGTCTGTGCTGGCGGCCTTCATAAAGGAACGGCATAATTACATTGATACGGTGTGCCTTGCCTGTTGCAGCGGAAATAATTCGTTTAAGATCCTGGAAATGGTTGTCAGGAGACATATGGTTCTCGTGTCCGCATACAGTATAAGATTCACTGTAATTGGTCACATCAACCATAATATAAAGGTCAGTGCCACGAACGGATTCTTTAATATAACCTTTACCTTCACCGGTTCCGAAACGGGGGCATTCACATTCTACAATAAATGATTCTTCGCTGTATCCCTGAGGAATAACACTGAGCTGTTTGCGTTCAACCAGCTCATTACGGAATTTAACAAGTTTTCTGTCAACTTCTTCTGCAAGTTCTCTGCATCCAAGAGCTGCAATACGGATAGGTGCAACCGGCATGGATTTTTCCAACAATTCTATGTTTGGCATAATACTCCTCCTAAGTAGTGATTTTATACTCAAAAAATAGATTTCAATATAATATATAACATTTGCCCTAAAATACGTCAAGGAATTTATTGATTTTTTCTTTTACAATTGTTATGATATAAAAGATAGTGGATTCTGGGCGCAGGTATATTTTGCCCGGAATTACTGTCATATGATATCAGGAGTAAATGTCAGAAAGTTACTGTGCCTGCACAGTAAATAAATCAGCGGCTCCTGAATGATCGAGAAACAAAATGTGCCGGAAAAGTTTATCCCACACACAATTTCCGGTTACATTCCAATGGAGTAAAATTCATGAAAAAAAATTTACACATAATATCCAAGGTTCTTCCGGACAGTATCGGAGAAGAACTGGAACTGGAACCGGGAGATGCGTTGCTTTCCATTAACGGCCAGCCGGTAGAGGATGTGTTTGATTATCGTTATCTGATGAATGACGAATTTGTTAAGCTCCTTATCCGAAAGAAGAATGGCGAGGAATGGGAACTGGAAGTAGAAAAGGAATATGAAGATGATCTTGGCGTGGAGTTTGAGAACAGTCTTATGGATGAGTACCGCTCCTGTTCCAATCACTGTATTTTCTGCTTTATAGACCAGATGCCGCCCGGTATGAGAGAAACTTTATATTTTAAAGATGACGATTCCAGACTGTCATTCCTGCAGGGAAACTATGTTACCCTTACCAATATGAGTGACTATGATCTGGATCGTATTATCAAGTTTCATCTTTCCCCGATCAATGTATCGTTTCAGACTATGAATCCCAAACTTCGCTGTAAAATGCTCCATAATCGATTTGCCGGAGATGCCCTTGCAAAAGTTGACAGGCTTTATAAAGGTGATGTGACCATGAACGGGCAGATTGTGCTCTGCAAGGGGATTAATGACAGGGATGAACTGGAATACAGTCTGGAAAAACTGTCGGAATATGCGCCTGTACTGCAGAGCGTTTCAATCGTACCTGTAGGCCTTTCCAGGTATCGAAAAGGTCTGTATCCACTGGAATCTTTTGATAAAGAGGATGCAAGGTATCTGATCAGTCAGGTAGAGCGGTGGCAGAAGATCATGGTGAAGAAGCATGGTATTCATTTTGTACATGCTTCGGATGAATGGTATATTCTTGCAGGATATGAACTTCCTGAGGAGGGCAGATATGACGGATACCTTCAGCTGGAGAATGGTGTTGGTATGATGCGTCTGCTTGAAACAGAGGTAAAAGAGAGACTTGAGCAGCTTGAAGGCGATGACAGAGAGGTAAATGCCACTGTTGCAACAGGACGGCTGGCAGCGCCTTATATAGGTAAAATGATAAAACTGGTACAGAAGAAATTTCCGAATGTCCAGGCTGAAGTATATGCAGTAAAGAATAATTTCTTTGGAGAGAAGATCACAGTTTCCGGTCTGATCACAGCTACTGATCTTATGGATCAGCTTGCGCAGAGAAATCTGGGAGAAAAAGTACTGATCCCATGCAATATGCTCAGAAGCGGCGAGGATGTTTTTCTGGATGACCTGACGGTGGAAGATGTCAGACAGGCTCTTAAGACGGAAGTTGTAGTGGTAGATGAACCGGGTGCTGACCTGGTAAACTGTCTGATCGAAGCACCAGACCATAAAAAGATAAGAAGGAGACAGATATATGAGCAAACCGGTAGTAGCGATAGTGGGCAGGCCTAATGTAGGTAAATCCACATTGTTTAATGCGCTGGCAGGTGAGAAGATTTCTATTGTAAAAGATACACCCGGCGTTACAAGAGACAGAATTTATGCAGATGTGACATGGCTGGACAAGACATTTACCATGATCGATACAGGCGGTATTGAGCCGGACAGCAGTGACATCATCCTTTCTCAGATGAGAGAGCAGGCACAGATTGCCATTGATACGGCAGATGTTATCATCTTTATCACAGACGTTCATCAGGGACTGGTGGATTCCGATGCGAAGGTGGCAGATATGCTCCGACGCAGCGGCAAACCGGTTGTCCTTGTTGTGAATAAGGTAGACAGTATCCAGAAATTTATGATGGATGTTTATGAGTTCTATAACCTTGGTATCGGTGAACCGATTCCGATTTCTGCGGCAAACCGTATGGGGCTGGGTGATATGCTGGATGAAGTGGCAAAACATTTCCCTGAGGATGCAGATACAGAAGAAGATGATGAAATCCCGAGAATTGCCATTGTGGGAAAACCAAACGTAGGAAAATCGTCATTGGTAAACAAACTTCTGGGAGAAGACCGTGTGATTGTTTCTGATATTGCCGGAACTACAAGAGATGCGGTAGATACCAGAGTAAAATGGCAGGGAAAGGATTATATCTTTATTGATACTGCCGGACTTCGCCGTAAGGGAAAAGTCAAAGAGGAGATTGAGAGATACAGTGTGATCCGTACAGTGACTGCAGTAGAACGTGCGGATGTTGTCATTGTAATGATCGATGCGTCAGAGGGTGTTACAGAACAGGATGCCAAGATTGCAGGTATTGCCCACGAAAGAGGAAAGGGTGTTATCATTGCCGTAAATAAATGGGATGCCATTGAAAAGAATGATAAGACTATTTATAAGCACACAAACAGAATCCGCGAGGTTCTGGCATATATGCCATATGCGGAACTGGTATTTATTTCTGCAAAAACAGGACTCAGGATTTCCAGAATGTTTGAAACGATCGATGCGGTTATCGAAAACCAGACACTGCGTATCCAGACGGGTGTCCTGAATGAAATCCTTTCTGAGGCAGTGGCAATGCAGCAGCCTCCGTCTGATAAGGGAAAACGTCTGAAGATTTACTATATGACACAGGTGCTGTCAAACCGCTACATTTGTTATCTTTGTAAATGACAAAGAGCTGATGCATTTCTCTTATACCAGATATCTGGAGAACAAGATCAGGGATGCCTTTGGATTTGCGGGAACATCACTGAAATTCATTATTCGTGAACGAGGTGAAAAAGAATAATCATGGAACGCCTGATTTGTATTGCAATTGGATATGCATGTGGACTTTTTCAGACCGCATACATTTTAGGAAAAATTTATCATATTGATATCCGCAAACAGGGAAGCGGAAATCTGGGTTCTACAAATGTACTGCGTACACTTGGCAAAAAGGCCGGGGCATTGAATCTGTTGTGTGACTGTCTGAAGTGTATTGCGGCCATCCTGATCGTAAGGGCAATATTCGGAAATTCTTATGGAGATATTCTGCCGCTGCTGAGCCTTTATGCAGCAGCTGGGTGTATTCTGGGGCATAATTTTCCGTTTTATCTTAATTTTAAGGGCGGGAAGGGCGTAGCTGCATCTGTAGGACTTGTGATTGCTTTTGACTGGCGGATTTTTGTGATCTGTGCAATTGTATTTTTCGGACTGTTTTTCCTGACACACTATGTTTCTCTGTGTTCGGTAAGTGCATATCTGGCTGCATTTATCAGTATGATCGTATTTGGACAGATGGGTTCTTATCATATGGATTCTTATCATATGATCGAGCTTTATATTGTTATGGGACTCTTGACAGTACTGGCATTTTACAGACATAAAAAGAACATAAAACGGCTTCTTGACGGGACAGAAAGTAAAATTTATTTAAGCAAAAAAAATAAAT
>ENA-OQJH01000048-OQJH01000048.1-human-gut-metagenome-genome-assembly--contig:-NODE-48-length-61449-cov-3.794283_pt1 | contig 61449 bp, 85 predicted proteins | sample MGYA00242597_ERZ504763 | MGnify/ENA primary metagenome ERZ504763 (study PRJEB26092, sample SAMD00036359) | human gut metagenome | host: Homo sapiens | study: EMG produced TPA metagenomics assembly of... | reverse complement strand
AATTTGTTTACAATCACAAACTTATGTGATATACTATAACAGTTGTGAATAAAAATAGATGGTCCTCTGTTACGAATTCGCGTATTAAGAACATCCAAATTATCAGGAGGTCACAAAATGAACGCAAGTGAAATCATTAAGAACATTGAAACAGCACAGTTAAAAGCAGAAGTACCGGAGTTCCGTGTTGGTGATACTGTAAAAGTTTACGGTAAGATCAAAGAGGGTAACCGTGAGAGAATCCAGGTATTCGAGGGTACTGTACTTAAAAAACAGGGCGGAAGCAACCGTGAGACATTTACTGTAAGAAAAATCTCTAACGGTGTCGGCGTAGAAAAAACATGGCCGTTACATTCTCCGAACGTTGAGAAAGTAGAAGTAGTTCGTCAGGGTAAAGTAAGACGTGCAAAATTATTCTACTTAAGAGATCGCGTTGGTAAGAAAGCAAAAGTAAAAGAGTTAGTAAAATAGTAGATGTAAGCGAAAAGCTGCAGTGGAGACACTGCAGCTTTTTTTGTGATTAGATGAAAAGCCGTATTTGGGTCAGTACAGGGAATGTGTTGCACAGGCAAAAGTTCGAAAGTAGAACTTGAGGCGTGGATGAAGCAGAATCTTTGATAAGTGATTAATACCCCCAATTGATTATTTTCTTTGTGATACTTTTCAATTTCTTCTGCAAATCTGTTTTCAACATCCTTGTCATAGCGAAGTTCTGTAAGTGTGCAACCTTCAAAATCTTTTGCAAATTTTTCTCTATGACATCAAATGCTTCATTGATTGAATTTTCACCATAGAGTGCAGAGTAACCAACAACACGATTAACATTTGATACATTTCCTCTGTTTCCAGTCAATACAAGGACTGCTGCCAAAACTAAAATTACTAATACAGCACATATTGCAATTATGCTTTTCTTCTTCATACAATCACATTCCTTTGTCAAATTCCAATCCGTCAGATTATTTCTTATTGTACCATATAGCAGGATAGAAGTAAAAAGTTATTATCTGGTATCAGAGCATAAGATAACATTCTTTTAAACGAGTCTCTTGAATGGAGGGGATAGGACTGCTATAATCCTACATAGAAAATGTCTGGTTACACAATAGGTGTGAACAGCAGCAATGTCTGAAATTTTATAATCAGGAGGAGAACCAACGATGAAATACATCCAGCAACTAAGCCGCCAGCTCGCCTTAGACTACTGTTGCACCCCCGCAGACATCCTCGACCAAGGAAACCACTTCACCGAATACCGCAGTCTCGAAGGACGGCGCAGATTCGAAGACCAGGACAACTGTGCCCTGAAAATAACCGCAGTCAACAGAAAACTGATTTTCACCGGAAAAAAGGAGATCATAGAACTCTGCCGCGAAAAATACGAAACCTGCCCCGGCGCATGGTTTATGGATGTCGCAAACTTCCGGGAACTGGATCACATCTTAAAACCATACGGCTGCCAGTTAAAAACAGCACATCCGTTTTCCTGCCGGAGACAGAGAGTGTTGCAAAAGAAACGGGGTTTGAGATCCGAACATATGACCGTGGGGAGATCCTGCAGTTTGCAGGGGACAACCGGTTTGACGAGGCATTCTGCTTTGACGAAAAATCACCCGATATGCTGGGAGTGGCAGCGATTTCAGACGGAAAGATCATCGGCATGGCGGGGGCAAGCGCAGATAGTCCTTTGTTCTGGCAGATCGGGATCAATGTGGAAAAAGAGGCGGAGTGCAGACATATCGCGTCCACTTTGGTCACAATTTTAAAAGAAGAGATAGAGAAATTGGGAAAAGTGCCGTATTATGGAACCAGTATGTCAAATCTTGCGTCACAGCGGGCAGCGGTGAATGCAGGATTCGCGTGGCATGGGTGGAACTTCTGGCGGAAGCTAAAATATGAGATAAGCTGTAAAATCAATGATTTTGGGACCGGAATTATGGATAAAAAAATCAGATTAGGTGAGACAATATTTTTTGATTCCAGGTAAACAAAAAATGCTTGCATGACCTATCACACAATGCTATACTGTATGACAGTTAGATAACGTTAACTTGTATTTTGAATGCAAAGTGAGGAGTAAGGACATGTTTAAAATTAATGACAATTACCAGAAACTTCCGGGAAGCTATTTATTTTCTACCATTGCAAAGAAAGTAAACGCATATTCTGCAGCAAACCCGGAGAAACAGATCATCCGTCTTGGTATCGGTGATGTAACACAGCCGATCGCTCCGGCTATTATTGATGCAATGCACAAAGCAGTCGATGAGATGGGACATGCAGAAACGTTCCATGGCTATGCGCCGGATCTTGGATATGACTTTTTAAGAAATGCCATCGTGGCAAATGATTATAAAGCAAGAGGATGTGATATTTCCGCAGATGAAGTTTTTGTATCTGACGGAGCAAAGAGTGATTCCGGAAACATTCAGGAGATTTTTGCGCAGGATAATAAGATCGCTGTCTGTGATCCTGTTTATCCGGTTTATGTGGATTCCAACGTTATGGCTGGAAGGACCGGCACTTATGATGCAGATACACAGATGTGGAGTGATGTGATCTATATGCCATGTACCAGCGATAACAACTTTGTACCGGAGCTTCCAAAGGAAACACCGGATGTTATTTATCTGTGCCTGCCGAACAATCCGACCGGAACAACGATCACCAAATCACAGTTACAGGAATGGTAGATTATGCAAACAAAGTCGGTGCAGTGATCATCTACGATGCAGCTTATGAGGCATATATCAGTGAGGATGATGTGGCACATTCCATCTATGAGTGTGAGGGAGCAAAGACCTGTGCGATTGAGCTTCGCAGTTTTTCTAAAAATGCAGGATTTACCGGAGTACGTCTTGGATTTACGGTTGTTCCAAAAGAATTAAAATGCGGGGATGTCTCCTTAAATGCGATGTGGCAAGACGCCACGGAACAAAGTTTAACGGTGCACCTTATATTGTACAGCGTGCCGGTGAGGCAGTTTACTCCGATGCCGGAAAAGCACAGTTAAAAGAGCAGGTCGGTTATTATATGAAGAATGCAAAAGCCATCAAGGAAGGTCTGACGAAAGCCGGCTATACTGTATTTGGCGGTGTAAACGCACCATATATCTGGTTAAAAACACCGGATCAGATGTCTTCCTGGGATTTCTTTGATTATCTGCTTGAAAATGCCAATGTGGTTGGTACACCGGGATCTGGATTTGGACCGAGCGGTGAAGGATATTTCAGACTGACAGCATTTGGTACTTACGAGAATACACTTGCAGCTATGGAGCGGATCCAGACACTGTAAGATTTAATGGTAAAATAAAAACGGGCAGAACCACCTTTGGTTCTGTCTGTTTTAGCATATTAAAACAAAAGAATGATCCACAATGGTGGACAGGAGACGAAATGGAATACTGTAAATTACAGATTGGCTGCATGATCATTGTCCTTTATGTGGCGTGTATTTATATCAGAGAAAAACAGATTTATCAGATGAAACGGAAAAACGTGTTGTTTGAGACAATTTTGGCTGCAGGGATTGTCGGTATTTTCTTTGATGGAGCAACTGCCTATACTGTCAATCATTTAGCGGAGATACCGGCTTCTGTCAACACATTTTTACATCTGTGTTTTCTTTCTTTTCTGGATATTTTTGTGTTTTTGATGTTTTTATATATGTACGATATTACAAGAGGACTGCCACAGAAAAGAGGGGAACGCATCGGACTTTTCCTGCCTCTTCTGATCAATATTGTGGTTGTGATCGTATTTATGCCACAGCTTGAGTATCGCAAAGGAACGTTTACCAACTATTCGATGGGAATGTCTGCATATACCTGTTTTGCGATGGTGGCGTTGTATGTACTTGCTGCGAGTGGTATTTTTCTGCACAGCTGGAAGAATCTTGAGAGACATAAACAGATTGCGATATCTACTTATTTGTTAGTGACAATCGGGGTGACGGCATATCAGATGTTTTTCCCGGAGGCACTGCTGTCGAGTCTGGTTCCGGCGGTTGTGATCGTGGGAATTTATCTGAATCAGGAGACACCGCTCTATGCGAAACTCCAGAAAAACAATGAAGAGATGGTGATGGGGTTTGCAACACTGGTGGAGAACCGTGATGACAATACGGGAGGGCATATCCGCCGTACAACTGCGTATGTGAAATTGCTGGCAGAGGAACTTCGAAGCCGCGGTTTTTATAAGGAGCAGCTTACAAAAGATTATGTGGCAAATCTTGTGATGGCGGCACCAATGCATGATGTCGGCAAGATCGCGATACCGGATGCAATTTTGCAGAAGCCGGGGAAACTGACAGATGAAGAGTTTGAAATTATGAAGACACATGCCCAAAAAGGCGGAAAGATCATCCGGGAGACATTCGGGCATCTGGGAAATGATGCGTACGAAGAGATGGCATATGAAGTGGCAGCACATCACCATGAGAAATGGAATGGGCGCGGATATCCGGATGGACTGAAAGAGACAGAAATCCCATTGTGCGCCAGGATCATGGCTGTCGCGGATGTATTTGATGCAGTATCGGCAAAACGTTGTTACAGGGATGCAATGCCGCTGGATCAGTGTTTTCATATTATAGAAGAAGGACGTGGCAGGGATTATGATCCGGTTTTAGTGGATGTCTTTATTGAAATTGAGGATAAGATCAGAAAAGTTTATGAGGAAAGTAAGGCAGAATAAGAGGGGGTTTTTGCAGAAAGATGGATCGGTCGATTTTTAGGATCAAAAGGACAAAGACTCTGCATCAGGATTGGAAACACAAAAAGTCTGCCGAGTTAGAGAAGCAGAGGCGGGATTTTTTAGAAGAAAAGAGAAAATTAGAAGAGGATCGTCGAAACTTCGAGCGGGAAAAAAGAGAATTTTCCACACACTGTCAGCTTGAAAAAGACAGTATGAAGCGGGAAAAACAGTTGTTTGAGACAAAGTGGAAGATTTTAGAGGAAGAACTTTCCCAGCTTGCGGATGAAAAAAACAGATGAAAAAAAGCGTGACTTTTATAGATATGTCAGAGAACAGGAAGTGCGTGATATGCTGACGGTGGGGACGGAAAATGTGGTACGCGGGGAATTGTTTTCATCGGTGTGGAAAGTAAGAGTGCCTTAAAGAAAAGGTATAAACAGCTGCTAAAAATCTATCATCCGGACAATCTCTGTGGGGATACGGAAACACTTCAGGAGATCAACCGTGAGTATGACAGGCTGTTGAAGCAGTATGAGCTGAAGCAGGAACAGAGTGATACATAAATGTTTGCGTGGGGCGGTTACTGTTTACTCCTTACCAGTCGCTCCGGTAATGTGGGGCATTTTGTTGTTTCTGACAGTGGAAAACAGGAATTGCATCGTGGAAAATAATATGTTAGTATAACGAAGTAAAGTGATACAAAACGAAAGTAAAAGCGGAAAACAGGAGCTGTATTTACAGACCTGATAAGCGTATTGAGGGCGCAGGAAAGGAGTTTTATGTATATTACATGTTTGGATGTAGAGGGAGTATTAGTACCGGAGATCTGGATCGCATTTGCAGAGGCAAGCGGAATTCCGGAATTAAAGAAAACAACCCGTGATGAGCCGGATTATGATAAACTGATGAAATGGAGACTTGGAGTTTTAAAAGAACACGGACTCGGTTTAAAAGAGATCCAGGACGTTATCAGAACGATCGATCCGCTGCCGGGTGCGAAGGAGTTTTAGACGAACTCCGCTCTTTCACACAGGTGATCTTAATCAGTGATACCTTTACCCAGTTTGCATCTCCTTTGATGGAGAAATTAGGCTGGCCGACGTTATTCTGTAATTCTTTGGAAGTTGCAGAAAATGGTGAGATCACAGGCTTTAAGATGCGTGTGGAACAGTCAAAATTAACAACAGTAAAAGCATTGCAGTCGATCGGATTTGACACGATCGCAAGTGGAGATTCCTATAACGATCTTGGAATGATCCAGGCGAGTAAGGCAGGATTTTTATTCCGTTCCACCGATAAGATCAAGGCGGATTATCCGGATATTCCGGCATATGAGACCTATGAGGAACTGCTCAGTGCGATAAGGAAAGCAATGGTGGATTAGAGAAGTGGTAAAAAACAGCATTGGAGAGGAGAATTTGTATGAAAAGAACAATTCATGTGAAACCGGCTGCACCGCAGTATTCCGTGATTACAAACATCACATTTGCACAGACAGATGCATGGTTCGGACACACCACGCAGGATCTTCGTATGGATTTGATTTATCCGGAAGATACGGCACACGATTATCCCTGTATTGTCTGGATCTGTGGCGGTGCATGGCTGAGCATTGACAAGTCTGCACATCTGGCATATCTGAGCGAACTTGCGAGAGCAGGTTTTGTGGTGGCATCCGTACAGTACCGGACCAGCAACGAAGCAAAATTTCCGGCACAGCTCTGTGATGTAAAAGCGGCGATCCGCTATCTGCGTGCGCACGCCGCAAGGTATCACATCGACGAAGCACATATTGGGGTGATGGGAGAATCAGCGGGGGGATATTTAACCTGTATGGCGGCATTATGCGATGATCCGGCATATGAGGTGGGAGAATATCTTTCTTATTCCAGCAAAGTGCAGGCAGCGTGCCCATGGTATCCTCCGACAGACTTCAGAGGTTTTCTATACGAAAACGAGGAACAGTGTGCAGCATCCCCAGAGTCATTGCTGATGGGAAAAAATGCGATGCGCAATCCCAGGGAGCGCTTGCATGCTGCCCGGTCAGCTTTGTGACCAAAGATGCTCCGCCATTTTTTATTATCCATGGAAAATGTGATAAGACGGTACCATTTACACAGGGAGTGGAACTGCATGATGAACTTGAAAAAGAGGGCAGTGATGTCACACTTTTAGAGATCGAGGACGCAGACCATGCGGATATCCGTTTCTTCCAGGAAGAGATCTGGCAGGAAATCATAACTTTTTTTAAAACAAAATTATAAAAAGAAAACAGCAGCAGATTCTTCAAAGATGGAAAAATGGAGAATTTTACTGTCTGAAAAAATGGGCATATAGCAGAAAATTGTTTGCTATATGCCATTTTCAGCCCATTTGCGTCTATAAATTACCGCCTCGATATTATTCACAAGGTCTGGCGAAATTTATTAAGCTGGATAAACAAGATGTGCATCATCAATGTCATACAGTGTGTTCTCTAAATAACGCTGGCAAGATAATTTGCCATGCCAAGGTTCATATCTAAGTAGTTACCGCAGTCCTTTGGAGAGGCACCAGGTACTTCGTCATGAAAATCGCGGATAAATTCAAACATTTCTATGATGAGCCCTACGATATCTTTGGATGTGTAATTGCCTGCGAGCAGCAGATAAAATCCGGTGCGGCATCCCATCGGTCCGAAATAGATCGTTTTATCCTTATAAAGAGGATGATTTCTTAAAAATGTGGCACCAAGATGCTCGATCGTGTGTACTTCTGCGGTATTCATAACCGGTTCATCGTTTGGGGAAGTCATGCGCAGATCGAATGTAGTGATGACTTCGGAGCCGACGGTATCTTTTCTTGATACATAGACACCAGGTTCTAATTTAATATGATCAATCGTAAAACTTGCTATTTTTTCCATAAGATTCCTCCATGTTTGCGTTTAAAATATTGTTACAGTAATGACCTGACCGGAAATGTGCAGCAGTAAAAGTAATTTTTATCTTCTTTCTATTGCTTTTTTTGCGGCGGACAATGTATTATGAAACTACCATAAAACAGATATTATAGTTCGTCAAGAAAAATTAAACAGGAAAAAGGGAGAAAATAAATACGATGGGTAATTATGATTTTACAAAACAGCCATCTCTTCTGATCCAGGGAGCCATGGATACAGAGACGGCATATTTCATAGAACATTTAGAGGAACATGAGTGCGTCACGATTGGAAACTGGAAGTTTCACACGGGATTTCTCGGTGCAAAAAGAGAGCCTGTCATCATTTCAAAGACATTTCAGGGAATGGTCAATGCTGCGGCAGCGACAAGCCTTGCACTGGCATACTTTAAGCATGGGCGGTGGATCAATCAGGGAATCGGAGGAGGCCACGATAAAAAATTTCACAGAGGGGACATCGTGCTTGGAGAAAAGGTCGTTCCGATGGGAGCAATCGCATATGCATTTTCTGAGGAGGGAGCGGGAATTGATGGAAAAAGTTTTTTTCACTGCTTCCGGTGGAAATTTTTTTTACCGCGAAACGGGAAAGACAAAAAAAGTGACAGAGTATCCGTGTGACGGAAAACTGCTGAAAGCGGCGGAGCAGGTAAAAACGAAATATCATACCGGCCGTGGGGTGATTGGTTCCGGGGATGAGTGGAACAACCAGCTTGACCGGATCGCACTTTTAAGAGAGCGGTATCATACAGCCGTGGAAGATATGGAGTCGGCGGCGGCAGCCCAGCTTTGCCTTTCTTATGGAGTACCGTTTCTTGGCGTGCGGATCCTGTCAAATTCTATCGTAAATGGAGAAAAGTTTGATGAAGCGGTCGGAATCGACGGACAGAAATTCATGTTATCACTGATAGACCAGATGAGAGAATATATGTAGGAATACAGCAAATATACGGCAATACTTCTTTTGACAAAAAAGTGTGCTATACTACCTACTCAGAAAAATGAATATTTATACACGAAAACGAGGAGAAAAAGACCATGAAGAAAACAGGTAAACGTTTACTTGCAGCCATGCTTTTATTCTGTACCATACTGATCGGTGCAGCAGGCTATGAAGTGATGGCAGCAGATGAGGCACAGAGCACGGAAAGTACATCTGAAACCGTGAATTCTGCAGATGATCTGCCGGGAAAAAGAATCGGTGTCCAGCTTGGTACTACAGGAGATATTTATGTCAGTGATTACGAGAGCGATGGCTCCGGCACCGTGGTGGAGCGTTACAACAAAGGTGCGGATGCGATCCAGGCATTAAAACAGGGAAAGATTGACTGCGTTGTCATTGATGAGCAGCCTGCGATTAAGTTCGTAGAGCAGAACACAGGAATCCGTATCTTAGATGAAGAATTTACCCTTGAGGACTATGCGTTTGTTGTTGCAAAAAGTAATACAGAGCTTTAGATAAGGTCAACAGTGCTCTGGAAAAATTAGAAGCAGATGGTACGATCGCAGATATTCAGAAAAATTATATCGGCACTGAGGATGAGATTGGAAAGTTTCCGTATGAATCTAAAGATGTCAGCCATGAAAATGGAACTCTGACGGTTGGAACAAATGCAGAGTTTCCACCATATGAGAGCTATGAAGATGGACAGATCGTGGGAATCGATATGGATATCATGCGTGCTGTCAGTGATGAACTTGGTATGGAATTAAAGATCGAGGATATGGCGTTTGACTCGATTATTCCGGCAATCTCAACAGGCAAAGTTGATATCGGAGCTGCCGGCTTTACCGTGACAGAAGAGCGGAAAAAGAATGTTAATTTTACGGATACTTATACGACATCAAAACAGGTTATCATTGTAAAAGATGATACGGTAACTTCTGAAAAAGCGGGACTTAGTGAGAAATTTTATGACAACTTTATAAAAGACAGCCGCTATGTGTACCTGTTAAAAGGTCTTGGAAATACACTTTTGATTACAGTGCTGGCATTGTTAGTCGGTGTTGTATTTGGATTTCTGATCGCAATCGTCCGTACCAACCATGACAGAAACGGTGGGCTGACGATCTTAAATGCACTCTGTAAGCTTTATCTGACCATTGTGCGCGGAACACCTGTCATGATCCAGCTTTTGATCATTTATTATGTTATTTTCCAGAGTATTGACACCGGAAAAATTGTTGTGGCAGTCATTGCATTCGGTTTAAACTCTGCAGCATACGTTGCTGAGATCGTACGTTCCGGAATCATGGCAGTGGATATCGGACAGTTTGAAGCCGGACGAAGCCTGGGTCTTAATTACAAGCAGACCATGATGTCGATCATCCTGCCGCAGGCGGTAAAAAATATCCTGCCGGCACTCTGCAATGAGTTTATCAGTCTTTTAAAAGAGACGTCCATCAGTGGCTACATCGGCCTTATGGATCTGACCAAAGGTGGAGATATCATACGAAGTGTAACTTATGAGGCATTTATGCCGCTGATCGCAGTTGCCCTGATTTACCTTATCATGGTAATGGGACTGAGTAAAGTGGTAAATCTGTTAGAAAGGAAGTTAAGAAGCAATGAGCGATAATACAGTCATTCTTGAGGTAAATGATCTGCATAAATCCTATGGAGATCACGAAGTATTAAAAGGTATCTCCACAACCATCAAAAAAGGAGACGTTCTGGCACTGATCGGTCCATCCGGCTGCGGAAAATCAACTTTCCTGCGTTCTCTAAATCTGCTTGAGGTTCCGACAAGTGGTCATGTATTGTTCGAGGGCACAGACATGACAGACGCATCCGTGGATATCAATCATGTCCGTGAAAAAATCGGAATGGTATTTCAGCAGTTTAATCTGTTCCCAAATATGACTATCCGTGAAAATATTATGCTGGCTCCGGTCAAACTCGGAAAAATGACCAAAGAGGAAGCTGCGAAAAAGGCGGAAGACCTCTTAGCACGCATCGGACTCGCTGACAAAGCAGATGCCTACCCGGCGCAGCTTTCCGGTGGACAGAAACAGCGTATTGCCATCGTGCGTTCCCTTGCCATGAACCCGGACATCATTTTATTCGATGAACCGACATCTGCACTCGATCCGGAGATGGTCGGCGAGGTACTTAACGTTATGAAAGAACTTGCGGCAGACGGCATGACCATGGTAGTCGTCACACATGAGATGGGATTTGCCCGCGAGGTTGCAAACCGTGTCATGTTCATCAATGATGGTGTTATCCAGGAGGAGAACACTCCACAGGAGATCTTTTCAAATCCGAAGAGTCCGCGACTGCAGGAATTTTTATCCAAAGTATTGTAATCCAATAGACCGGCTGGGGTATCCCTGCCGGTTGTTTTACTTTTACAGGGCATTAGCGGAGCGTGCATTCTATGATTTGAGCAATATCGTCGGTAGATCTTGCAGCCTGAGCCTGTCTGATCACATCTTCTTTCTCCGTGTCTGTCATTCCGGAAAAACATTTCATCGCATTTTCGTTTCGTCCTAACAGCATTCCAAATCCCGGTGGGATATCGTCTTTTTCGAAGTGCATTGCGTGTTTCCTCCTTTTTTTGGGGTTATGAGTCAAAAGGTGTATGGGGGTAGTGAGTGGTAAATTGCGCAAAGCTGATTCTGGTTTTGTTTCCGTTGTACGAAAATAAGAAAAACCATTCTCAGCTTTGCGCGATTTACCACCCCGGACCGCTACTGCCACAAACTACTGATCCTCTTTTTCCTAACACCCCACAGTATCCCCACCCCCAAAAGAAAAAATACGTTTATTTTGCCAAATCCCCGATTTTGTGTTATCATACCAGATAGCTATGTGTAAACGGAAATATACTTTATGGCATACAGCCTGACAGCAGATATCAGGCTTGTGTCTGAATAGTAACCATGGAGAAGCAGCACAGAAATGGAGAATTTGTATGAAGTGGAATAAATATACAATAGAAACGACAACTGCAGCGGAAGATTACATGAGTGCCATGCTGGCAGATTTAGGGATCGAGGGAGTGGAGATTGAAGACAATATTCCGCTTTCCAAGGAAGACCAGGCGGATATGTTCATCGACTTTCTGCCGGAACTTCCACCGGATGACGGTGTGAGTCACGTCAGCTTTTATTTGGAGGATAATGGAGAGGACTACACGGAATTATTAAAACAGGTCAAAATCGCACTTGAAGATCTCCGCAAGATCGTGGATGTCGGAAGCGGCGTCATCACCTCTGACCAGACGGAAGACCTTGACTGGATCAACAACTGGAAAAAGTTTTTCAGCTCATTTACATTGAGGATATTTGATCAAACCAACCTGGGAAGAATTAAAAGAGGAAGATAAGGACAAATTCTTAATTGAGATCGATCCTGGTGTTTCTTTTGGAACCGGAAAACATGAAACAACGCAGCTGTGTATCCGCCAGCTTTTAAAATATATCCGTGGTAATGCGGAATATACACCGGAGAATAAAACACCGAAAGTATTAGATGTCGGCTGCGGAAGTGGAATTCTTTCCATCGTGGCATTAAAACTTGGTGCATCCGAGGTGGTTGGAACTGACCTTGACCCGGATTGCATGACTTCGACACATGAGAATTTTGAGGTTAACCATTTAGACAGCAGACTTGGAACATTTTATGTCGGCAACCTGATCGACGACGTAGAACTGCAGGAGAAAGTCGGTACAGAGGAGTATGATATTGTTGTTGCAAATATTCTTGCAGATGTCATTATTCCAATGGCTCCGGTCATTCCGGCGCGCCTGAAAAAAGGCGGTTACTTTATCACTTCAGGTATCATTGATTTCAAGGAAGATCAGGTGAAAGAAGCGATTGAAAAAGCAGGTCTTACCGTGGTTGAGATCAATCATCAGGGTGAGTGGGTCAATATCACCGCACAGAAGAGATAAGCAGCGTAATCAGCAGCAACGAACAGAAAGGCATTAGAAAAATGTATCAGTTTTTTGTGGAGAGCGGACAGATCGGGAAAGATTCTGTGATGATCGAGGGCAGTGATGTCAATCATATCAAAAATGTACTGCGCATGAAGCCGGGAGAAAAGATCCGCATCAGCGGACCGGCAGGGGAAAATTATTTCTGTGAAATTGCAGAAATCGAGGATTCCTTTGTGCGCGCGTCGATTTTAGAAAAAGACGAGACCGGAACCGAACTGCGAACCGGATCTATCTGTTTCAGGGACTGCCGAAAAATGACAAGATGGAACTGATCATACAAAAGGCGGTCGAACTTGGTGTGTATGAGATCATCCCGGTTGCAATGAAAAACTGTGTGGTGAAACTGGATGCAAAAAAGGCGGCGGCAAAGACAGCACGCTGGCAGGGCATTGCGGAGAGTGCAGCAAAACAGTCAAAGCGCAGTCTGATCCCAAAAGTTTCAGAACCTGTGAGCTATAAAGAAGCTGTGGCATATGCAATGAAACTTGACCAAAAGCTGGTTCCCTATGAAAATGAGCGCGGCATGGCGGCAACGAGAGAGGCGGTAGAGGCGGTCAGACCGGGAGAGTCCATCGGTATTTTTATCGGACCGGAGGGCGGTTTTGCACCGGAAGAGATCGCGATGGTAAAAGATGAGATGAATCTGATCTCACTTGGCAGCCGCATTTTACGCACTGAGACGGCAGGATTTACCACATTAGCGATTTTGATGTATCATATCGAAACGTCGTGCACTGAAAAATCAAATTAGCCGGACTGTGATTTGGCGGGCGGATGAATTTGTTTCAAAATTGATGGGCGCGGACATACACAGAATGAAAACAGTGCGATGAGATGGCGCAGAAATGAAGATTAAAATGCAATATATATAAAGTTTTGTGCACACAGATGAAAATGTGCGGAACAGGAGTAACAAAAATGCAGGCATATCTGGATAATTCAGCAACAACACGCTGCAGTGAACGTGCGAAAGATCTGATGGTAAAAGTTTTGATGGAGGATTATGGCAATCCTTCTTCCCTTCATACAATGGGAGTTGTGGCGGAACGTTATATCAAAGAGGCAAAAGAGCGGATTGCAAAAACACTAAAAGCGGATGAAAAAGAAATCCTTTTTACCTCAGGTGGTACAGAATCAAATAATATGGCACTGATTGGAACGGCGCTTGCAAATAAACGCGCGGGAAACCATATTATCACAACATCGATCGAGCATGCATCGGTGCTTTCACCGCTGGCATATTTAGAAGAACAGGGTTTTCGTGTGACTTATCTTACGGTAGACGAAAACGGACAGATCTCACTGGATGAACTGCGCGATGCAGTCTGTGAGGACACGATCCTTGTATCCATGATGATGGTCAATAATGAGATCGGTGCGGTAGAACCGATTGCAGAGGCTGCAAAAATCGTAAAAGAAAAGAATCCGAATACGATCATCCATGTGGATGCGATTCAGGCATATGGAAAATACCGTATCTGTCCGAAAAAACTTGGGATTGATCTGCTCTCGGTCAGCGGTCACAAAATTCATGCGCCAAAGGGAACCGGATTTTTATATATCAAAGACAAAACAAAGATTAAACCGATTATTTACGGCGGCGGACAGCAGAAAGGCATGCGCTCCGGCACAGAGAATGTTCCTGGAGCAGCGGCACTTGGAGAGGCTGCCATGGAGATCTACGAGAATTTTGATGAAAAGATTGCACATATGTATGCGTTGAAAAAGCACTTTATTGAGGAAGTGACAAAGATCGAGGGTGTGACGATTAACGGAAAGACCGGTGAGGATTCTGCACCGCAGATTGTAAGCGTCACGATCCAGGGCGTGCGGAGCGAAGTCATGCTGCATTCACTTGAGGAAAAAGAAATTTATGTCTCCGCGGGAAGTGCCTGCTCATCAAATAAACCGGCACCGAGTAAAACCCTGCAGGGAATCGGACTGAAAAAAGCGGATTTAGAGGGAACGATCCGTTTCAGCTTCTGTGTCAATACAACGGAAGCGGAAATTGGTTATGCGATCGAACAGTTAAAAGAAATCATTCCGTTCCGCAGGAAATTTACCAGACATTGATCGTAAAGATAGAAAGGGAAAAAATATGTACAAAGCATTTTTGATAAAATATGCAGAAATTGCAATCAAAGGAAAAAACCGTTATCTGTTTGAGGATGCATTAGTCAGCCAGATGAATCATGCGTTAAAGAAAGTAGACGGAACTTTCCGCATCCGCAAGGAGCAGGGAAGAATCTATATCGAGATGGATGGCGAATATGATTACGACGAGGCGGTAGAAGCATTAAAATGTGTATTTGGTATCGTCGGAATCTGTCCGGTTGTTATTTTAGAGGACGAGGGATTTGACAAATTAGCAGAAGAAGTGATCCATCATATTGATGAGGCTTATCCGGACAAGCATTTTACCTTCAAGGTAAATGCGAGAAGAGCGCGCAAAAATTATCCGCTTGAGTCCATGGAGATCAATGCACAGCTTGGAGAGCGCATTTTAAATGCATTCCCTGAGACACGCGTGGATGTGCACAAACCGGAAGTTGTGATCAACGTGGAGATCCGTAATCAGATTAATGTATATTCAACGGTTATTCCGGGACCGGGCGGTATGCCGGTCGGCACAAACGGAAAGGCAATGTTACTGCTTTCCGGTGGAATTGACAGCCCGGTTGCAGGTTATATGATCGCAAAACGCGGCGTGACGATCGATGCGACTTATTTCCATGCACCGCCTTATACCTCAGAGCGTGCAAAACAGAAGGTTGTGGATCTTGCAAAGATCGTTGCAAAATATTCCGGACCGATCAACTTGCATGTTGTCAACTTTACGGATATCCAGCTTTATATCTACGAGCAGTGTCCGCATGAGGAGTTAACGATCATTATGCGCCGTTATATGATGAAGTTAGCAGAGCATTTTGCAAAAGAAAATAAATGTCTGGGTCTGATCACAGGAGAAGTATCGGTCAGGTGGCAAGCCAGACTATGCAGTCGCTTGCAGCGACAAATGAGGTCTGCACGATGCCGGTATACCGTCCGTTAATTGGTTTTGACAAGCAGGAGATTGTTGAGATCTCTGAGAAGATCGATGCATATGAGACATCGATCCTTCCGTTTGAGGACTGCTGTACCATTTTCGTTGCAAAACATCCGGTCACAAAACCGAGCCTGAATGTGATTCATAATGATGAGAAGAAACTTTCTGAGAAGATCGATGAATTGATGCAGAAAGCGATTGATACGGTCGAAGTGATCCATATCGAAGCGTAGAAAACGGGTTCCGGGGCGAAAGATGTGTCAGAAATGCAGGCAGTTTATTTTTCGATACATCTTTTGATCAGGGCACCACAATAAAAGGACAACAAAAAACCACAGGTATATAACCTGTGGTTTATGTTCCATCTATGTGACACCGTAAATGGTATGACATCTGATCTGTGATTAGATTAAGTATGGTTTTAATGTTTCCATAATCTCATCAACATTAGCTTCAGCATGGATTGCTAAATCGATCGGTTTGGATAAGTCTAAGCTGAAGATACCCATGATGGATTTTGCGTCGATAACGTATCTACCGGAGATTAAATCGAAATCATACTCATACTGTGTGATCGCATTGACAAATGATTTCACTTTGTCGATAGAATTTAAAGAAATCTGTACTGTTTTCATGATAAAAACCTCCTTAAAATTAGCTGTTAAAGTTATTTTTATAGTAATGGTTTTTCGTGGAAAAGTCAACAAGTAAATAGATATTATGGAGGTAAAAAATGAAAAAAGCAGCACTGCACAATCTGGGGTGTAAAGTAAATGCATATGAGACGGAAGCTATGCAGCAGATCCTTGAAAATGCAGGTTATGAGATTGTTCCTTTTACGGAAATTGCAGACGTATATGTGATCAATACCTGTTCCGTAACCAATATGGCAGACCGTAAATCAAGACAGATGTTCCACCGTGCAAAAAAGATGAATCCGGATGCCATTGTAGTGGGAGCCGGCTGTTATGTGCAGACAAAAGAGGCACAGGCATTGGTGGATGAAAGTATTGATATCGTGATCGGAAATAACCAGAAGCATGAATTGGTTACACTGTTGAATGAGTATGAAAAAGAACACACAAAACAGGCACAGATTGTTGATATCAATCACGAAAAACAGGAGTATGAAGAACTGCATTTAAAGAAAACGGCAGAGCATACACGTGCGTTTATCAAGGTACAGGATGGCTGCAATCAGTTCTGCAGTTACTGCATCATTCCGTTTGCAAGAGGACGTGTCAGAAGCCGCAAAATGGAAGATGTGTTAAATGAGATAAATGAACTTGCAAAAAGTGGATATAAAGAGGTCGTGTTAACCGGGATCCATTTAAGTTCCTACGGAGTCGATACCGGAGAAACGTTACTTTCCCTGATTGAACATGTACATGAAATCGAGGGAATCGAGCGTATCCGTCTTGGCAGTTTAGAGCCGCGTATTGTGACAGAAGACTTTGCAAAACGGTTATCGGAGCTTACAAAAATATGTCCACATTTCCATCTGTCTTTACAGAGTGGCTGTGACAGTGTCTTAAAGCGGATGAACCGCAGATATGATACGGCAGAATATGAGGCGGGCTGTGATCTGCTGCGCAAATATTTTACGCATCCTGCGATCACGACCGATGTGATCGTTGGTTTTCCGGGAGAGACGGAAGAAGAGTTTAAAATTACAGAAGAATATCTGAAAAAAATACATTTTTATGAGATGCACATTTTTAAATATTCGGTGCGTGAAGGTACAAAGGCAGCAGTCATGCCGGATCAGGTGCCGGAGCAGAAAAAGACAGAGAGAAGTAATATTCTTCTGTCACTGGAAAAGAAAATGTCTGAAGAATTCCGGAATTATTATGTCGGAAAAGAAAAGACGGCACTGTTAGAGGAAGAACTTGTGGTAGACGGAAAAACGTATTTTACCGGATACACAAAAGAGTATGTCAAAGTGGCATTTGAGACAGAAGAAAATATGACCAATCAGTTTGTGACTGGAAAAATAAAAGGAAAATTAAAAGACGATATTTATCTTTTGGTTGAATTTTAGGACAAACTATATTAAAATAAAAACAAGCAATGCTTTTTATAGCAGGTATAAGGGCGTGAAAAATATGCAGAATATCAATAATACACAATATTTCAGAGTGGAGAAAGAGCCGGAGTTAAAGGTTGGTGACGTGCTTACGATCGTATATCGTGCACTGAGCGAGAAAGGCTATAATCCTGTGAATCAGATTGTTGGATATATTATGTCTGGAGATCCCACATATATTACCAGTCATAATAATGCAAGAAGCCTGATCATGAAAGTGGAACGTGACGAACTGGTCGAAGAAGTTTTAAAGGCTTACATCAAAAATAATCATTGGGAATAGGAAGTTTATGCGGATTTTAGGTTTGGATTTTGGCTCTAAGACTGTCGGTTTGGCAGTCAGCGATGAGCTTTTATTAACTGCGCAGGGACTGGAGATCATAAGACGCCAGTCCCCTAATAAACTACGCCAGACTTGGCGAGGATCGAAGCGATTATCGCGGAATATCAGGTGGAGTGTATTGTTCTGGGTTATCCGAAAAATATGAATAACACAGAGGGAGAGCGTTGCGAGAAGACAAAAGAGTTTAAAGAGATGTTAGAGAGACGGACAGGTTTAGAAGTCATATTGTGGGATGAGAGACTGACGACTGTTTCCGCAGATAAACACATGATGGAGTCCGGTATCCGCAGGGAAGACCGCAAGAAGTATGTCGATGAGATTGCGGCAGTCTTTATTTTGCAGGGATATCTGGATTATCGGAGTATGCACGTAGAAAAGTAAACAGGTTCTGACAAAAACCGCAGGTTTTCGAATGCGGTTTTTGTGTTATGCATGGAGGATGCACATGGAAAAAGTAACATTTGTGGACCCACAGACAAAAGAGAGTATTGATTTTTTTGTTGTGGAGGAGACACAGGTAAACGGTACGCGTTATTTTTTTGTCACGGAAGAGGAAGATGGCGACTGTGATGCGTACATTTTGAAGGAGGTCGCCACAGAGGACGATGACGTTGTGTGCGAGATGGTAGACGACGACACGGAACTTGCGGCAGTAGGTAAAATATTTTCAGAATTGATAGAGGATGCGGACATTGAATATGAAAGAGAATAAGGAGCAGGAATCAGCCAGAATGATTCAAAAAAGCAGAGAGACCGGAACGAAAAAAGAGAACCAGTGTAAAAGAGAACAAAAAAGAAAAAACTTCAAAACTTAAGATCATTCCGCTTGGCGGCTTAGAGCAGATCGGAATGAACATTACAGCTTTTGAGTATGAGGACAGCATTATTGTTGTGGATTGTGGTCTGTCTTTCCCGGAAGATGACATGTATGGAATCGATCTTGTCATTCCGGATGTGACTTATCTGAAAGATAATATTGATAAAGTCAAGGGATTTTCATTACACACGGACATGAGGATCATATCGGAGCGATTCCGTATGTCTTAAGGGACATCAATGTTCCGATTTATGCGACAAAGCTTACCATCGGTATCATTGAACATAAGTTAAAAGAACATAATATGCTGACAAAAGTGAAACGCAAGGTGGTAAAATACGGACAGCATATCAATTTAGGCTGTTTCCGCGTGGAGTTCATCCGTACGAACCACAGTATTCAGGATGCAGCAGCGCTTGCCATTTATTCACCGGCAGGTATCGTTGTGCACACAGGTGACTTCAAGGTGGATTACACACCGGTATTTGGAGATGCCATCGATTTACAGCGTTTTGGTGAGATCGGTAAAAAAGGTGTACTTGCACTGTTATGTGATAGTACCAACGCAGAGCGCAAGGGATTTACCATGTCAGAAAAGACAGTCGGCAAGACCTTTGATGAGATCTTTGCAGATCACAAGAATACGAGGATCATCATTGCAACATTTGCGTCTAACGTAGACCGTGTGCAGCAGATCATTAATACAGCTTATAAATACGGCAGGAAAGTTGTCGTGGAAGGACGCAGTATGGTGAATATCATCGGCATTGCGTCGGAGCTTGGCTACATTAATATTCCGGACAATACGCTGATCGATATTGAAGAACTGAAAAATTATCCGGATGAGAAAACGGTTATGATCACGACCGGAAGCCAGGGAGAGTCCATGGCGGCATTGTCCCGTATGGCATGTGGCATGCATAAAAAAGTTACGATCAAACCTAACGATACGATCGTGCTCAGTTCCAACCCGATCCCGGGAAATGAAAAGGCAGTTTCCGGTATTATCAATGAGCTTTCCATGAAGGGTGCAAACGTTATTTTCCAGGACGTACATGTATCCGGTCATGCCTGTCAGGAAGAGATCAAACTGATCTACTCCCTGGTAAAACCGAAGTATGCCGTTCCGGTACATGGAGAGTACCGTCATCTTTTGGCACAGGCGAGAGTGGCAGAAGAACTTGGCATCAACAAGGACAATATCTTTATCCTGACCTCTGGTGATGTGCTTGAGTTAGATGACGAAAAAGCAGAAGTGACAGGAAGAGTCCATGTAGGTGATATCATGGTCGACGGACTCGGTGTCGGTGATGTCGGCAACATCGTACTCCGCGACAGACAGCATCTTGCGGAAGATGGAATCATCATTGTCGTTCTGACATTAGAGAGCGGTTCCGGACAGGTGCTTGCGGGTCCGGATATCGTATCCCGTGGATTTGTCTATGTCAGAGGTGCAGAGAGTCTGATGGAGGATGCAAAGCATCTGCTTGAAGATAAGATGCAGTATTGTATGGATAAAGGAATCACCGACTGGGGCAAGATCAAAAATGAGATCAAGGATTCTTTAGGTGATTTCGTGTGGAAAGAGACAAAGCGCAGACCGATGATCATGCCGATCATTATGGAAGTGTAGGAAGGACAGATGTATCATGAGCAGAATGGATGAAGCCATGCAGGAACTGGTGGATGCAATCAAATTCAGCGAGGAATATATCAGATATCAGGATATCAAAAACAGAGTGCACAATCAGCCGCAGTTAGAGCAGCAGATCCACGCATTCCGCCACAAAAATTATCTGTTACAGAACAGTGATGGAAATGTGGATCTTTATGATGCGACGGATAAGATGGAACAGGAATACCGTGAGTTTCGGAAAAATCCACTTGTCGCAGAATATCTTGCAGCAGAAAATGCTTTTTGCCGTGTGGTGCAGAAGGTCAACTGGACGCTGATCGAAGAACTGGATTTTGAAGTTGGATTTGAGGAATAGTCTGGAGGATTTCATATGAAGCTGAATAAACTGGTATTAAAATTTGTCAGCATCAGTTTTTCGATTCTGGTCATGTTACTTGTTGTGATCGGTTTGATAAAGCTGGGCAGTTTTTGCTATGATTTCGGCTATCGGGTGTTTACCGAAGGACCGGTGGAAGAAAAACCTGGAACCGATGTGACCGTAGATGTGACGGGGGATCTGTCAGAATATCAGATTGGTAAGCTGTTAAAGAAAGAGGGCTGATCCGCGATGCGAATCTGTTTTATGTACAGCTTCGTATGTCAGCGTATCATGGAAAGTTAAAAACAGGAACCTACACGTTAAATACATCCATGACAGCGAAAGATATGATGGTGGTTATGGCGGCAGAATCTGAGGAGAGTACGGAAAGCACAGAGAGCACAGAACAAAGAACAGATCTGGATTCATCGGACGGAACATCTTCGGATGATACCGGGGCGGATGATGCCGGAGAAGAAGGTCAGAACACAGATGAAAATGAACAGGCAGGAGCAGTCGAGTGATAGTAGATGAACGTCTGGTCACCTATATCAATTCGCTTGATACGGGGAATACCAGTATTTTAGATCAGATAGAACAGGAAGCACTAGATAGTTATGTGCCGATCATAAGGAAAGAGATGCAGCAGTTTTTAAAGCTGCTTCTTGCAATGAAACGTCCGATGCGGATCCTTGAAGTGGGGACCGCAGTCGGATTTTCTGCCATTTTGATGGCGGAATATGATCCGGTGCCGTGTGAGATTACAACGATTGAGAATTATGAAAAGAGAATTCCAATTGCAAAAGAGAATTTTATCCGTGCAGGGAAAGAAAAACAGATTATGCTGTTAGAAGGAGATGCGGCGCAGATTCTTCCGACATTGACGGAAACCTATGATTTTATTTTTATGGATGCCGCAAAAGGACAGTATATTCATTTCATGCCGGATATATTACGGCTGCTTGGACCGGAAGGAACACTGGTTTCTGATAATGTGCTGCAGGATGGAGATATCATAGAGTCCCGTTTTGCAGTTACGAGGAGAAACCGCACGATTCATAAGAGAATGCGCGAATATCTGTATGAACTGACACATGACGAGCACCTTGTTACGGCAGTTTTGCCGATTGGTGACGGAGTTACGGTCAGCACATGGAAGAAATAGAAAGGGCGTATCTGAGAAAGATACGAAAGGATAGATAAGTTATGAGAAGACCGGAGCTTTTGATACCGGCAAGCAGCCTTGAGGTATTAAAAATTGCAGTGATCTATGGTGCAGATGCCGTGTACATTGGTGGCGAGGCATTTGGACTTCGTGCAAAAGCAAAAAATTTTTCCATGGAAGAAATGAGAGAGGGAATTCGTTTTGCACACGAGCATGAGGTGAAAGTATATGTGACGGCAAATATCCTTGCCCACAATGACGATTTAGAGGGTGTAAGGGAATATTTCAAAGAGCTGGATTCCTTTGCAAAAGAAGAAAAACCGGATGCACTTATCATCGCAGATCCTGGTGTGTTTATGATTGCAAAGGAAGTCTGCCCGGATATTGAGCGCCATATCAGTACACAGGCGAATAATACCAACTACGAAACATACCGTTTCTGGTATGGACTCGGTGCAAAGCGTGTGGTATCGGCCCGTGAACTTTCTTTAAATGAAATTAAAGAACTTCGTGCAAATATACCGGATGACCTTGAGATAGAGACGTTTATTCACGGTGCAATGTGCATTTCTTATTCCGGAAGATGCCTGTTATCTAACTATTTTACCGGACGTGATGCGAATCAGGGAGCATGTACACATCCGTGCCGCTGGAAATATTCGATCGTGGAGGAAACGAGACCAAACGAGTATATGCCAGTTTATGAGAATGAGCGTGGAACTTATATTTTTAACTCCAAAGATCTTTGTATGATCGAACACATACCGGAATTAATGGAATCGGGTATTGACAGTTTTAAAATAGAGGGTAGAATGAAAACAGCACTATATGTTGCGACTGTGGCAAGAACTTACCGCAAAGCAATTGACGATTATAAAGAGTCGCCAGAACTTTACAAAAAGAATCTGCCATGGTATTTAGATCAGATATCCAACTGTACCTACCGCCAGTTTACAACCGGATTTTTCTTTGGGAAACCTTCGGATGAAGCACAGATTTACGACAATAACACCTATTTAAAAGAGTACACATATTTGGGAATTGTTGGAGAGCAGAATGAAGAAGGACTTTACCGGATCGAACAGCGCAATAAGTTTTCGGTTGGTGAAGAGATTGAGATTATGAAGCCGGATGGAGAAAATCTGACGGTGACTGTGAAACGGATTGTGGATGAGGATGGAGCAGATATGGAATCAGCACCGCATCCAAAACAGGTTTTATATATTGATCTGGGGCATCCGCTTGAGAAGTATGATATTTTACGAAGAAAAGAGTAGGGAGGAAAATACTCTGCCCCGAAAAATAAGGAGGATAAAAGTATGAAAAAGGAAAATATGTGGCTTATGTAGGTACATATACTCATGAAAACAGTGTCGGAATCCATATTTATGATGTGGATGTGGCAAATGGCAGTATGAAAGAACGTAAAGTAGTACCAATCAATAACCCGTCAGATCTTGTTGTTTCAAAGGATAGAAAGTTCCTTTATTCGATTGCTGATGAAGGTGTGGAAGCATTTAAGGTTCTTCCGGATGGAGATCTTGAGGCTGTGAATAAACAGTGGATTGGCGGCATGAGAGGATGCTATGTGGAAGTGGATGATGAGAATCGTTATCTTTTCGTTGGTGGACATCATGACGGACGTGTGACGATGATGCATCTTGAAAAAGATGGAAGCATCGGAGCTATCGCAGATGGTATTTTCCATATAGGTATGCGCGCGGAAGCGACAGACGTACCAACACACCACATGTTGACTGTGTAAAACTGACACCGGATCAGAAGTTTTTGTGTGCAGTTGATAACGGATTAGATCAGGTTAAGATCTATCGTGTGGATTATACTTATGGTAAATTAAAACTGGTGGATATCATTCGTGGACCGCTTGAGTCTGCGCCGAGAATGATCCGTTTTTCCAGAGATGGAAAATATGCTTATATCCTGTATGAGTTGACACATGAGATCGAAGTGTACAAATACTCCGTTGAAAATGAACAGCACAGTTTGATAAGATCCAGACGATCACAACACAGGGAAAGAAAGAGGAAGATATCTGTGCCGCATCCGGTATGGAGATCACTAAGAGCGGAAAATATCTCTTTGTTTCCAATGCCGGTGTGAACACAGTGGTTGCATATGAGATCGATCCTGCAACAGGTATGCTGACACAGGCATTCCGCACTAAAGTAGACAGTGATTATCCGAAAATGCTTGCAATTTATCCGGATGAGAAACATTATCTTACTGTAAATAATACATCCAATGATATCGTATCTTATACGATCAATTATGAGAAAGGTTTTTCTCTGCAGAACGGTGCACCAGTCAAGGTTGACAAACCGAACTGTATTTATATTTTAAATTAGAAGAATAAGAGAGATTCCGTGCATCTTATGTCACGGTAAAATACCCGCAGTATGCCAGAGATGATATGCTGTGGGTGTTTTTTATTTGTGCAATTTACCAATCAAAAAACCGGAAGCCACCTTTCGACATCCGAATCCTTGAAGGAAATAAAAATATTTCATAAATAAGAATGAGATTGCCCAAAGCGGATATAGATAATAATAGTGGATGAAAAAGATACAGAAAAGGAAAAATGGTGGGCGATGAACAGGGAAGAACGATTGAGGCGGCAAAAGGATTTTCTGACCGGATTTGCATTCTGGGTGGTGTGGCTTGTGATTTTGTGGGTAGTGCTTAAGGCGGCAGGTTCTGTGCTGTTTCCGTTTCTTGCGGCGTTTGCGGTGGCGGTACTGCTGTCGGGAGCGGTACAGTTTATTGCGGAGCGGATGCATATTCAAAGAGGGATCGTGGCGGTCGCGGTTGTTCTTTTCTTTTATATTATTTTAGCGGTATTCCTTTATTTTGCGGGCAGTTATCTGGTGCGTCTGATTTACGATACGGCAAGGGAATTATCCGTATTTTTTTCAGATACGATCGTCCCGGTCATGCAGCGCTTTTACCAGTGGTTAGACCGCTTTGTTTCTGTATTTTATCCGACAGAACTGACAGGAAAAACATCCGGTTTACATGGAGTTGGGGAAGAGTCCGCACAGACACTGAAAAATGCAGGAAAACTGATGTCGGGGATCTCGGATGGTGTCATCGACGGGGTATCCGGGATGGCAGCAGGAATACCGGGATTTTTTATGAAACTTCTGATCACAGTGATCGCAACGGTATTTATGGAACTGGAATTTCCACAGATCAGGGCATTTTTAAAGCGGCAGATTCCGGCGGAATACCAGCGTGCGTTCCGGGATGGAAAAAATTATGTGACAGGGACGATGGGAAAATGCATTATCTCTTATTGTCTGATCTTCGGGATCACGTTTGCGGAACTTGTGGCAGGACTGTTTTTACTTGGCATAAAAAATGCATTTGCCATCGCGTTTATCATTGCAGTGCTTGATATTCTTCCGGTGCTTGGAACAGGAACAGTGCTGATCCCGTGGGCAGTTCTTGCTTTTGCATCTGGAAGGATTTCTACCGGAGTTGGCGTGTTTGGACTTTACCTTGTGATTACGGTCGTGCGGAATCTGATCGAGCCAAAACTGGTTGGAAAGCAGATGGGGTTATCACCGGTGATTATGCTGCCGTGTATGCTGATTGGCTTAAAATTTTTTGGAATTATCGGCCTGTTTGTGGTGCCGCTTCTGGTTTCATTTCTAAAACAGTTGAATGACAGAGGAATTATAAAAATCTTTCGTTAAGGCATTTGAAAACATAAATGGCAGAAAATAGAAAATTCCATAAGTTCCTGGAATGATAAAAATAACCTCCGCTTATAAATGAAAAAAATTTTGCGTTAAAAATTGAATTTTCCGGGAAATACGACGAAAATTGCATTGACGGAAAAATTCTCTATGCTAAATTTACTCATGTATTTCTATTAAGTAGTGATACAGGAGGATGAAAAAAATGAAAAAAGCATTAAGCGTATTATTGACCATGGGACTTACCGTTTCCATGCTGGCAGGATGTGGCTCAAATGGAACTGCTGACAACACATCAGCAGACAATGCATCAGATAATAATGCAGCAGACAGTACTGTAGCTGCAACAGAGAGTGGAGCAGCGGCTGGCGAGGCAAAATCGGCATCGGATATCAAGGTAGGTGTCATGTACATTGGTGATGAGAACGAAGGATATACAGCAGCACATATGGCTGGTATCGATCAGATGATGAGCAATCTTGGATTATCTGAGGATCAGGTCGTAGAAAAAACTCTGATCCCGGAAGATGAATCTGCTTATGATGCAGCAGTTGATTTAGCAGATCAGGGATGCAACATTATTTTCGGTACAAGTTTCGGACATGAGAGTTACCTGCTTCAGGCAGCAGCAGAGTACCCGGATGTTCAGTTCTGCCATGCAACCGGATATCAGGCAGCGTCTTCCGGACTTTCAAACATGCACAACTATTTTGATTCTATCTATGAGGCACGTTATGTTTCCGGTGTTGTTGCAGGTATGAAATTAAATGAGATGATCGCAGACGGAACAATCACAGAGGATACAGCTAAGATCGGTTATGTTGGTGCATTCCCGTATGCAGAGGTTATTTCCGGATTTACTTCTTTCTATTTAGGAGCAAAGAGCCAGTGTCCTTCCGCAACTATGGAAGTACAGTATACAAACAGCTGGGCAGATATGTCTGGTGAGGCAGAGGTAGCAGCAAAACTGATCGATGACGGATGTGTCCTGATCAGCCAGCATGCAGATACCACTGGTGCTCCAAGTACCTGTGAGGATAAGAAAGTTCCATGTGTCGGCTACAACGTTGATATGACAACTGTTGCTCCGGATGCAGCACTTACTTCTCCGACAAATAACTGGGGTGTTTACTATACACATGCAGTACAGTGTGTATTAGACGGAACAGCAATCGAGACTGACTGGTGTCAGGGATTTGCAGAAGGTGCAGTTGACATTACACCGATCAACGAGGCAGTTGCAGCAGAGGGAACAGACGCAAAAGTAACAGAAGTTGAAAATGCAATCAAAGACGGATCACTTCATGTATTCGATACATCCGCATTTACTGTAAATGGTTCTTCCTTAGAAGACCTGATCGCAGAAGGTGGCGATTATGCAAAATATGCAGATTATGTATCAGACGGATACTATCATGAGTCTGAGCTGGCATCTGCTCCATCTTTCGATATCATTATTGATGGTATCACTTCTGTGACCAACTAAGAGCATCTGCGGTGCAGAATGATTGATTAAGATTTTTAGCAGAATATAATTCTGCCATAATGCAAAAGAGCATGTCTGAATGAATGCTTTTTGTATCATAAATAAGCGGAACTGTGAAAGGACAGACCTTTTATCACAGTTCCGCAGTTTACGTTAAAGGAGGACTGTTTGTGGAACCGGTAAATGCGATTGAACTTTTGGGGGTCACCAAACGTTTTGGAGAGGTTGTCGCAAATGACAATGTAAATCTGACAGTGAGAAAGGGAGAGATCCTTTCTATATTAGGAGAGAATGGTAGTGGAAAGACTACGCTGATGAACATGCTCTCCGGTATTTATTTCCCGGATGAGGAGAAATCCGTGTGAATGGGAAAACCGTGACGATCCGGTCCCCGAAAGATTCCTTCGAACTCGGAATTGGAATGATTCATCAGCATTTCAAGCTGATCAATATCCTGACAGCCGCCGAGAATATTATTTTAGGTCTGCCGGGAAAAGAACGCCTGAATTTAAAACAGGTGGAAAAAGAAGTCAAAGAACTGACAGACCGCTATGGTTTTGACTTAAATCCATCCCAGAAAATTTATGATATGTCCGTTTCCCAGAAACAGACCGTTGAGATCGTAAAGGTTTTATACCGTGGCGCGGATATTCTGATCTTAGATGAGCCGACTGCCGTTTTAACACCGCAGGAGACTGAAAAATTATTTGCGGTATTGCGCAACATGCGTGCCGCAGGAAAATCCATCATCATCATCACACACAAGTTAAACGAAGTATTAGAGCTTTCTGACCGTGTGGCAGTGCTTCGAAAAGGAAAGTACATAGATACGGTGGAGACAAAAGGTGCAACGGTAGAGTCTCTAACTGAGATGATGGTCGGTGAAAAAGTAACGCTTGATATCAACCGTACCGAACCGGAAAATGCAAAAAAACGAATTGAGATGCGCGGTGTGACATGCCGGAACAAGGAAGGTTTAAAAGTATTAAAAGAGGCTTCCTTTACCGCATACAGCGGCGAAATCCTCGGTATTGCAGGCATTTCCGGAAGCGGACAGAAAGAACTTTTAGAGTCTGTGGCTGGTTTGCAGCCGATCGAGAGTGGTGAGATCCTTTATGAGTCACCGGAGGGAAAGGTCGAAAAAATTTCCGACATGAAAGCGGAGGATATCAAAAAACTTGGTATTGCATTATCGTTTGTCCCGGAGGACCGTCTCGGAATGGGATTAGTCGGTTCCATGGATCTGACTGATAACATGATGATCCGCAGCTACAAGGAAGGAAAACATTTCTTTGCAGACCGTAAGGCACCGAAGAAACTGGCACAGGAGATCGTTGACAAACTTGAAGTCGTAACGCCGGGTGTTGAAACTCCGGTCAGCCGTCTTTCCGGTGGAAATGTCCAGAAAATTCTGGTAGGACGGGAGATCGCAAGCAATCCGAATGTGCTGATGGTAGCATATCCGGTGCGCGGACTTGATATCAATTCTTCCTATACGATCTATAATCTCTTAAATGACCAGAAGAAAAAGGGAGTTGCTGTCATCTGTGTCGGCGAGGACTTAGATGTGCTCTTAGAGCTGTGCGACAGGATACTTGTGTTAAATGGCGGAAGAGTTTCCGGTATTGTGGATGCGAGAAGTACCACAAAAGAAAAACTCGGACTTTTGATGACAGGTTCGGGAGAGGAGAAACAGGCAAATGAGTAAAGAAGTAAAAGAACCGGCAGTTCGTATGATAAAACGGGATACGATAAGCACTGCTAAAGCATGGGGAATCCGTCTTATAGCTGTTGTATTATCGCTGATCGTTGCAGGACTTGTGATCGTTGCGATCACAAAACAGAATCCGCTTCAGGTATATCTTGGTATCGTAGATGGTGCGGTTGGAAGCAGCCGTCGTGTGTGGGTGACGATCCGCGAGACATTAGTACTTTTATGTATTGCGATCGGACTGACGCCTGCATTTAAAATGAAGTTCTGGAATATCGGAGCTGAGGGACAGATCTTAATGGGAGGTATGGCAACCGCCGCACTGATGATCTATGCGGGGGATGCAATGCCAAACTGGCTTCTTCTGATCCTGATCTTTGTTGCCAGTGCAGCGGCAGGTCTGATCTGGGGACTGATCCCGGCAGTGTTTAAAGCATATTTCAATACAAATGAGACATTGTTTACATTGATGCTCAATTATGTGGCAATGCAGCTTGTCACATTTGCCATCGTATTCTGGGAGAATCCGTCCGGTTCTAACACGGTCGGCATCATCAATGCAGCTGGACAGAAAGGATGGTTCCCATCCATTTTTGGAAATATGTATGGACTGAACGTGATCGTTGTTCTGATCATCACACTCGGCATGTATGTATACATGAAATACAGCAAACAGGGATATGAGATCGCAGTTGTCGCGAGAGCCAGAATACTGCGCGCTATGCCGGTATCAATGTAAAAAAAGTAATCATCCGCACGATGATGCTCTCCGGTGCGATCTGCGGAATCGCAGGCTGCCTGATCGTCAGTGGTGCGAGCCATACGATCTCCACAAGTACAGCCGGTGGACGTGGATTTACCGCCATCATTGTTGCGTGGATGTCAAAATTTAATCCGTTTGCAATGATCTTAGTATCTGCATTTCTGGTATTTATGCAGCAGGGATCCATCCAGATCGCTTCCCAGTTTGGTTTAAATGAGAATGCGTCGGATATCATTACCGGTATTTTACTGTTTTTCTTAATCGGCTGTGAGTTTTTCATCAATTATAAGCTGGAATGGAAAAAGAACCATAAGGAGGGAAAATAAATGAATCTGCTTATGACATTCATACAAAAAGCGATCGGACAGGGGGTTGCAATTTTATTTGGTGCAACCGGAGAAATCGTGACAGAGAAATCCGGCAATTTAAATCTTGGAATCCCGGGTATCATGTATATGGGCGGTATTTCCGGTCTGATGGGGGCATTTTTTTATGAGAATGGCAATGAAAACCCGAATGGATTCATTGGTCTTCTGATCGCCTTATTTGCAACACTGATCGCATCTGCATTGGGTGGGCTGATCTACAGCTTCTTAACGATCACACTGCGTGCAAATCAGAATGTTGTTGGTCTGGCTTTAACAACGTTTGGAGTAGGTTTTGGTAACTTCTTCGGCGGTTCTATTTCAAAACTTGCCGGAGGTGTCGGACAGATTTCCGTACAGACTACGGCGGCAGCGTTTCGTGCAAAAATACCGGGACTTTCTGCAATCCCTGTGATCGGAGATTTATTATTTTCCTATGGTTTTCTGACCTATTTATCCGTGATCCTTGCCGTATGTATGACTTATTTCCTGAAAAAGACCAGACGCGGCTTAAACTTACGCGCAGTCGGGGAGAGCCCGGCGACTGCAGATGCTGCAGGTATCAATGTATCAAAATACAAATACATTGCAACTGTGACAGGAGCAGCAATCGCAGGTCTGGAGGACTTTATTTTGTCATGGAATATCTCGGAGGAACCTGGTCTAACAACGGATTTGGTGACCGTGGATGGCTGGCAATCGCACTGGTTATTTTAGCACTCTGGAATCCGGATCATGCAATCTGGGGATCATTCCTGTTTGGCGGACTTTATATTTTATATATCTATCTGCCGGGACTGACCCGTGCAACACAGGAACTCTGCAAGATGCTTCCTTATGTGGTGACGATCATTGTACTTGTGATCACAAGTAAACGAAATAAACAGGAAAACCAGCCACCGGCAAGCTTGGAGAAGCATACTTCAGGGAAGACCGATAATGGTTTAAAGAAAAGAAATTACTTTGCGGACAGCAGCACTCATCTGGGTGCTGCTGTTTGTGACTAAACAGATTTCACGTTCCGGTATGGGTTCGACGAGACGGATCGCGTAGGCGCTGCCGCGTGCGATCGCCTCTGCAGCGAGCTCCTCCGGGTAAAAACCGATACCGAGATTGTGTGTGATCATAGGAAGGATCTGGTCGGTGGTGGCAGCCTCCATATCAGGTGCGAACATCAGACCATGACTTAAGAAATAACGGTGATACAATTCTCTGGTCCGGTGCCGTCGGCAAGCCCTATAACCGGTATTCCGGAAAGATCATTTAAGCTTCGGATCTGTGAAGCCAGTTCTTTATATTTTGTTCCTCCGATCAGAATTTCGCGGTAGGAGGCAAGGTGTGTTTTGTGCAGTGGCTTTTGGATGGTAAGTGGTGAGGTGACTGCTGCAAAATCGACGACCTTGCTCTCTAATGCTAAAATTGCCTGTGGTGTGGAGTGATTGAAAATACGGATGCGCACATGTGGATATTGTTCGTGAAAACGTTCTAATACCGGAAGCAATAGCAGGCGCAGCGCATTTTCACTGGCTCCGATGGAAACCAGTCCATTTTCGAGATCCCTATTCTGACGGATCTCATCTTCCCCAAGCGACAGCTGCTCATAGGCAATCGCAACATGTTCATATAATCTTTTTCCTTCGGGAGTCAGCGTTATCCCCTTGTTAGAGCGCAAAAACAGTGTACAGTTTAATTCCGATTCCAGATTATTCATGCACCTTGTGATATTTGGCTGGTTATTGTGCAGTGCCTCTGCAGCTCTGGTAAAACTTTTATACTGTGCAACATAGTAGAAAATACGGTAATAGTCGTAAGTGATCATGCGGTGTTTTATCTCCTTTTATTTATTATATAAAATCATATGATGGATATATCAATAATACTTTTTACATCTGATAACAGGGATACTATAATACAGTCGATGTAAGAAATCAATGAGAAAAAACGGGAATAAGAGGTGAGAACATTGGCTTTGAATCAAAATGAGCCAAGGAGTACGAAAGTGCAGATGTCGGAGGCGTTTATCACGAGTGTGTTTCTGGCACTGTCCGGTGGGTTCCAGGATGCATACACTTATTTTACGAGAGATGGCGTGTTTTCGAATGCACAGACCGGAAACGTGGTACTCATGAGTCAGCATTTTATGATGGGAGAGTGGAGTGAGGGATTGCGTTATCTGTTCCCATTGCTCGCATTTGCAGTCGGTGTGTTTGTGGCAGAGAGGATACAGGGAAGTTTTAAGTATGCGAGAAAGCTGCACTGGAGACAGTCAGTGTTACTCTGTGAGATGGCAATCCTGGTGTTTGTGGGATTTCTTCCGGAGAATCTTAATATGGCAGCAACCGTGTTAGTTTCTTTTTCCTGTGCCATGCAGGTGCAGACATTCCGGAAAGTCGGCGGATATTCCTACGCGAGCACAATGTGCATCGGAAATCTGCGGAGTGGGACGGCAGCGTTTTCACTGTATCTCAGGGAAAAAGACCGGAACAGATCAGACAGGCACTTTACTATTTTGGAATCATTTTATTCTTTGCGGTTGGTGCGGGAATCGGAGGAAATCTGTCTGTGAGGTACGGGTTTCATGTGATCTGGATATCCGGTGGACTTCTGTTGATCAGTTTTCTGCTGATGTTCTTAGAAAAGATTAGATAATGGAGGGAAAAAGGATGGAGACAATATTTCCAAGAGAAGAAAAAGCAGATCTGTTGTTTGATAAAATCTTGAAAGATCCGGAAGCCTGTGAGCGTCTGATGCAGACTTTTTATGGAGAAATTGATTCGGATCTTGAACTGGTGGGAGGATATCTTCCACCGGAACAGTTTGCTAAGGCATTGTTTGATGCCTATAAAAACCGGGATCTGACAGCATTTTTGATGGCAGTCTGTAAAAACAGCATGTTTGACTTACTGCGCAACTCATTTTTGGCACCGTTCCGCTTTAATGCGGACGGACAGGTCAATCCGTATCTGCTCACGGACGAGGATGGAAATCTGATCCAGACAAAGGAGATCCATGTGAGTGAAAAAGATTATAACCGGTTTAAAAAGGTATTCCGGAAAGAGAAAGGTGTAAAGATGTATCTTGCATACGGATACCGCAAGCGTCACAGCTATGATGCGGATACGATGGATGTGATGGAATATAAGATGGGTGAGCACATCGGTCTTTTGCTTGTCTATGAACTGCCGGATACGGTAAAACAGCAGAGGACGGAAGCACAGGCTTATGCAGCAGTGTGGGATATCATGATGAAACTGCAAAAGGACCTGCCGCGTTCCTTTGTTTATTACGGACAGGATTCTTTGGAAGATGAAGGTCAGAGGTTTGATGAACTGGGCGTATTTTTACCGATCCACCGTTTTTCGGAACGGTTGGAAAAGAGTATTGATACAGCAGATAAGATTGTACATGCACAAGCATAAAAGGAGTGTGAATATTTATGTTAACAGCAGTAACTGGTATTAACTGGGGCGATGAAGGAAAAGGACGTGTCGTAGATTTATTAAGTGAACACGCCGATTATGTGGTTCGTTATCAGGGAGGAAACAATGCAGGACATACCGTAGTGACAGATAAAGGTAAATTTGTTTTGAATCTGCTGCCGTCCGGTATTCTGCATCCGGAGGTTGTCTGTGTACTTGGAAACGGAATGGTCATTGATCCGGATCACTTAAGACATGAGATCGAGATGATGCGTTACATGAATGTAAAAATCAGTCCGGAAAATTTAAAGATATCGGAAAAAGCAACCGTCTGCATGCCATTCCATGTCAGACAGGACGTTTTAGAGGAGGAGAGACTCTCTAAGACCGGGGAGGCATTTGGCTCCACAAAAAGAGGAATCGCCTATGCCTATGGCGATAAATATATGAAGAAAACGCTTCGGATGGGAGACCTTTTATATCTGGATTCGGAAGTGATCAAAAAACGGATCGCAATGATCGTAGAGAGCAAAAATCTGATTCTTGAAAAGGTATATGGCCAAAAACCACTCTCAGTAGAAGAGGTCATGGACTGGTGCAAGGGACAGGCAGAATTTTTAAAGCCGTATATTACCGATACGGGGGTGCTGTTGGAAAAGGCAGCCGCAGAAGGCAAAGATATCCTCTTTGAGGCACAGCTTGGCGCATTGCGTGATATTGATTACGGAATTTATCCCTACACATCAAGCTCTAGTACGATTGCAGCCTATGCAACGATCGGAGCGGGTATCCAAAAAAGAAAACCGGAGCGTGTCGTAGGTGTCATGAAGGCATATTCTACATGTGTTGGTGAGGGACCATTTGTCGCTGAGAAAGCCGCTGACGGGGAATGGAACGATAAATTAAGAAAGGCGGGAAATGAATTTGGGGCTGCAACCGGACGTCCAAGAAGAGTCGGGCCGTTTGATGCAGTTGCAAGCAGATATGGACTGCAGTGTCAGAATGCAGGAGATATTGCCCTGACCAAACTGGATGTATTGAGCAGCTTTGAAAAGATCCCCGTTATCACGGGATACCGTGTGAACGGAAAGCTCATCACGGATTTCCCGACAAATGTATTGCTTGATGCTGCAAAACCGGAGGTTGAGATGTTAGATGGTTGGAACTGCGACATCTCATACTGCAGAAACTGGAATGATCTTCCGGAAAATGCAAAGAAGTATATCGAGAGGATCGAGGAACTGATCGGACATTCCATTTACCTTGTTTCCACAGGAGCAAAGAGAGATGAATATTTATTGAAAGAATAAAATATCAGGTACAGTACCGGAACATCTTATCGGTCAGTATTCTTGCAAAGATCAGTCCGAGAGGCAGGCATACGATGATAAGGATCGCAGAGGCAAACCAGGAGGCCGATGCATCCAAAGACATGATGCCGAGATTATAGATCGCACGGTACAGGTATAATCCGGGAACCATGATAACGATAGATGGAACGGTGATCGCAATCCTTGGATAACCGACATGGTTTTTTAAAAGGGATGCGAGCAGTCCAGCGGTCAGTGCACCTAAAAATGCAGCGGCCGCGGAAGGTGTTCCGAGAAGATCCACAAGTTCTAACCGGAATGTATTTGCAATGGCGCCGATCACGGCTGCGGCTGCTGCAAGCTGTCTGGGACTGTTAAACATGATTGAAAATCCGAATACGCCGCAGAAACTTGCAAGCAGACGGAAGATGATCTTTTCTGTCAGAGTAAGGTTTAAAGGAAGAAAATCTACAGGCTGCAAATGAAGTAAAAGGGCTACCATCCAGGCAAACATAGTGGCGACGGCAATAATGATCAGTGCGTAGGCGAGACGCTCAAGACCGGAGCGCATATCAAGTTTTGCGAGGTCGATTCCGCTGGTGATAAATGGAAAACCGGGAATGATAAAGAGCATGGCACAGATATAACCTGCTTCATGCTGAATGGAGATTCCCCACAGCAGCTCTGCAATTTTTAACAGTCCGGCATAAACCAGGCAGGCACTTGAGACGGATGCTGCAATGCAGAGAAACAGTGTAAAATGATGTTTTGTCAGTTTGCACCGCAGATAATTTCCAATGCCGGCACCAAAGAAGGCACAGAGCATTTCAATAGGTCCGCCGCCGAGTAAAAATGTAAATGCGCTGCATGCAAGCGCTGATGCACATCCAAGTGCAAATGGGGAGTAAAGCCCATGGATCTGTTCAATCTGGTCTAAATAAGTATGGATCTGTTCGCCGGACATTGTGCAGCATTCATGGTCAAAATCATTGACGAAGCGTTCCAGCCGGTTTAATTTTGAAGTATTGACACCGGTATTTGTCAGGCAGAGAGACTGCGAGTAACAGTCGGTTCCGTCAAAGCAGGTATATTCGATCGACATCAGTCCAATGTCAGCGGTACAGGTAACACCGAGCAGAGTGGCAAGACTGTTCATGGAACTGCGCACACGCCATGCTCCGGTACCGCAGGAGAGCATCATAAGACCGGTACGACCGATCACTGAAGCTTTTCAGTCAGTCCTGTCTGGGTGATCGGGAGTGATTTATCCGATCCCGTAAACTGGTGCCAGGAATATCCATATGGTTTTTTGGTATCTGGTTCTGCATCATTTGTAAACACTTCTTTCTGAATAATGTCATGTAATTTGCTGTTATAAAGTGTATCTGTTCTTCCAGAAAAGTCAAGTATGTATCTGTATAAATTAATCCCAAAATGAGCCGATAACCATAATAGAAACAAAAATTGCCGGATAAATGGAATTAGAAGGCGAAAACAAATTTTTCAGGGAGGATAAAAACATGAGTGAGATCAGCAGCAACAGTGCATTAAATTCTTATGCAGCGGACTATTCTTACCGCACAGAACACAACAAAAAAACAGACAGCAATAAAAAGGCCGACGTTACAAAAGAGGCAGACAAGACCACAAAGAAAAGCAAGGTGAGCGGCAGAACCATAGGTGATCCGGTCCTGAGCGATAAGGCCCAAAAGTATTATGAAAAATTAAAAGCAAAATATTCTAATATGGATTTTATTCTTGTCTCTCCGGAGAAAAAAGAGGAAGCGGAGAGCAAGAAAGGCATGTACCAGAGTTCCAAGGAACTTCTTGTTTTAATCGATTCCGACAAGATCGAAAAGATGGCGGAAGATGAGGAGTATCGTGCAAAATATGAGGGGATTTTAAACAATGCAGCTTCCCGGCTAAATCAGATGAAAGATAGTCTTGGCTCGAAAGCCGATTCGGTAAGCTCTTTTGGAATGACCTTTGATGACCACGGAAATGCATCATTTTTTGCGGTTGTGGACAAATCTCTTGCATCCCAGAGAGAGCGTATCGCGGACAAAAAAGAAGCTGCGGCAAAAGAGAAAAAGAAAGCGCAGAGGGAAGCACAGGAAAAACGTGCGGAGGAGAAAAAGGCGGACCGGACAGATAAGAAGGGAAAGACAGATGGTACCGGTAAGGCGAAAGATACAGAAAAGACATTGGATGCGGATAAAGTGACCGTTTCCGCTTCCTCCTGGGAAGAACTGCTGAAAAAAATAGATAACGTGATTTATGAAAGCAGGGCAGATTCCGTGATGACAAAAGAAGAAAAAGCAGTCGGACAGTCTTTTGATTATTCCATATAAAAATACTGGGAAAAAAGGACAGTTGAACCACAGGTCATTCTATGGCAGAATAAAAGAAAATACAGAAGAAAATATGCATAGGTGACATTGTGAGATATACAGTATTGATTGCAGATGATTCAAAACTTCAGAGAGTGATTGTAAAAGAAAATTTAAAAGATATCTATGATGTGGCAGAGGCATCGGGCGGACAGGAATGTCTCGATCTGGTAGAACACAGTGCCGGGAAGATCGATGCAGTACTTTTGGATATTGTGATGCCTGGGATGGATGGATTCGAGGTGCTGCGGAGAAGGCAGGAGTCCGGGGTGTTTCAAAAGATTCCGGTGATCGTACTCACTATGAGTGACAGGAAAGAGGATCAGGAACTTGCAGAACAGTTAGGCGCAGATGGATTTCTGCTAAAACCGGTCGATGCAAAGCAGGCGCGTCTTCAGATCAGCCGTGTTTTAAGGGAAGACTGACAGAGATTACCCATATGTAAAAGAATAAATTGAATCACGGAAACAAAACGTGTATAATAGACACAGAAATATGTTTGACAGGGGAAAAAATATGGCACAGAAAATTATTTTAACGGGCGACCGCCCGACAGGCAAATTACATGTGGGACATTATGTAGGCTCTTTAAAGCGGAGAGTTGAACTTCAGAATTCCGGTGAATATGACAAGATCTTTATTATGATCGCAGATGCACAGGCACTTACCGACAATGCAGACAACCCTGCAAAAGTGCGCAGTAATATCATGGAAGTGGCACTCGATTATCTTTCCGTAGGAATTGATCCGGCGAAGTCTGATATCTTTATCCAGTCTTATGTAACAGAATTGACGGAACTGACATTTTATTATATGAACCTCGTTACGGTATCAAGATTACAGCGCAATCCTACCGTGAAATCAGAGATTCAGATGCGTAACTTTGAGACAAGCATCCCAGTTGGATTTTTCTGTTATCCGATCAGTCAGGCGGCAGATATCACTGCATTCCATGCAACGACAGTTCCGGTCGGTGAAGACCAGATGCCGATGCTTGAGCAGACAAAGGAGATCGTGCACAAGTTTAATGCCGTATACGGCGAGACACTGACCGATCCGCAGATCTTGCTGCCGGAAAATAAGGCGTGCTTGAGACTTCCGGGTACCGACGGAAAGGCGAAGATGAGTAAATCACTCGGCAACTGCATCTATCTCTCCGAGCCGGAAGCAGATGTCAAGAAAAAGATCATGTCCATGTATACCGATCCAAATCATATCCGTATCGAAGATCCGGGTAATCTTGAGGGCAACACGGTATTTACCTATCTGGATGCGTTCTGTAATGACGGACATTTCGCAGAATATCTTCCGGAGTATTCCTGCTTACAGGAGTTAAAAGACCACTATACACGCGGTGGTCTCGGTGATGTCAAGGTGAAGAAATTCTTAAACAATGTTATGCAGGAAGAACTTTCTCCGATCCGTGCACGCAGAAAAGAATACGAAAACCGTATCGGTGATGTGTATGACATTTTAAAGAAAGGCAGCGAGACAGCAAAACATGAGGCTGAGAAGACGCTCGCCGAAGTAAAACATGCGATGAAGATCGACTATTTTGATACACCGGAGTTTTTAGAAGAACAGGTGGAAAAATTTAAGTAAAAAATATGAAAAAGCTGCCCTGCAGGTGGAAACACAGCGGGGCGTTTTTTATTCTCCATGTATATGGTTTACGAAGTGCAGTATTTTGTGATAAAGTATATAGGTACATCTTTGTGAAAGGAAAACGGACGTGGTAAGACGAAGAAAAAGTGGTTTAAACTTTGGAAGACGGAAGAAGAAAATCAATTTTGCAGTGGTAAAAGAAGTTTTGTCGTGGACAGTAGAAATAGCACTCACGTTACTCATTGCGTTTACGTTTGTTTATTTTATCGGACTTAGAACCAGTGTGGTAGGACAATCGATGTCTAAGACATTAAATGGCGGAGATCAGATTTTAGTAAACCGTTTTGTTTATAAAGTGACAGATCCGAAAACGAATGATATTGTCGTATTTTTGCCAAATGGAAATGAAAAATCCCATTATTATGTAAAGCGTGTCATAGGTGTTCCGGGAGATACCGTACAGATCAAAAATGGAACGGTATATGTCAACGGAAAAGCGTTTGATGAGGAGACGGATGTGGCATCCATTGAGGATGCGGGACTGGCAGCGGAGGAGATCACACTTGGAGCAGAGGAATATTTTGTTTAGGAGATAACCGCAATAACAGTGAGGACAGCCGTTATGCAAATATCGGAAATATCAAAAAAGATTATATTATAGGAAAAGCCTGGTTTCGGATTGCACCGTTTTCGGAAATTGGATTTCTGTAAAAAGATACAGATGTTAAAAAATATTGATAGAAATGGAGAAAAATATGCAATTTCAATGGTACCCTGGACATATGACGAAAGCAAAACGTCAGATGCAGGAAGATATAAAACTGATCGATTTAGTGATTGAACTGGTGGATGCAAGAATACCACTTGCAAGCCGTAACCCGGATATTGATGAACTTGGGAAAAATAAGGCAAGATTGATCCTGATGAATAAATCGGATCTGTCGGATACGGGAAGAAACCGTGAGTGGTCGGATTTTTTCCGTGAAAAAGGTTATTATGTTGTGTGTCTGGATGCAAGGAGTAAGGCAGGAATGAAAGATGTCACAATGTTGTGATGGAGGCTTGTAAGGAGAAAATTGAGCGTGACCGGAAAAGAGGAATCAAAAATCGTCCGGTGCGTGCAATGGTTGTAGGTATTCCGAATGTCGGCAAATCAACATTTATCAATTCCTATGCTGGAAAGGCATGTGCGAAGACTGGAAATAAACCGGGTGTGACTAAAGGAAAACAGTGGATCCGGCTCAATAAGAATGTGGAACTGTTAGATACACCTGGAATCCTCTGGCCAAAATTTGAAGATCAGAGAGTTGGTCTTTATTTAGCTCTGATCGGTGCAATCAAGGATGAGATCTTAAACATTGATGAATTATCATTAGAGTTGATCAAAATACTGTTAAGCGATTATCCGACCGTACTAAAGGAACGTTACGGTGTGGAGGAGGACGCAGAGCCGCCGGTGATCTTAGGACAGATCGCAGAAAACAGAAAGTGTATCTCAAAGGGCGGAGAGTTAGATTACAGCAAGGCGGCAGCACTTCTGATCGACGAATTCCGGAGTGGAAAACTGGGACAGATCACACTGGAACGTCCGAAGATACAGGATGGCAGTGCAGAATGAGACAGACAGAGATCAGGGCAGTGTTTGAAATCATTCTGTATTTTGCACTTGTGGCGTGTATCACTTTTTGATCATTCATTTTGTAGGGCAGCGTACGGTTGTAAACGGTGTTTCCATGCAGCCGACACTTTCTGATGGAGATAATCTGATCGTGGATAAACTGTCCTATCGTTTTCATGATCCGGACAGGTTTGATATCATTGTGTTTCCTCAGGAAGATGGCAGATATTTTATCAAGCGGATCATCGGACTGCCCGGAGAAAATGTGCGGATCGATGAGGACGGATTCATTTATATCAATGGCGAAAAGCTGCAGGAATCATATGGAAAAGAAGTGATGCTGGATCCGGGACTGGCAAAAGACGGGATACAGCTTGGAGCAGATGAATATTTTGTGCTGGGTGATAACCGGAACGACAGCATGGACAGCCGTATGGCGGAAGTGGGACCGATTGCGGGAGAAAGGATCATAGGACGTGCGTGGCTTCGCATCTATCCGTTTGATCAGATCGGTTTTTTAAAACATGGCTCATGACAATAGATTTGCCTGCGGAAGGTGTAGTCTATTGAAAAAAATACAGACAGCAGAAATGGAAGTGTCAGAGATGGAAGAACGAAAAATAGGACAGATCAAAGAGGAATTAAAGGCGGCAACGGAAGCAATGCTGCCTTCTTTTATTATGGCATATGAGTCAGATGAGAGAAGTGGTGTCATAAAACTTGTAGAGCAGGCAAAAAAAGACTGCAGAAATTAGAGGAAGAACGAAAAAGAATCTGGAAACTGCAGGAATACGAACGAAAATATGGTCAGTACACCTATATCTGTGGGATTGATGAAGTGGGAAGAGGACCGCTTGCCGGTCCTGTTGTTGCCGGGGCAGTGATCCTGCCGAAGACTGTGATATTCTTTATATCAATGATTCTAAGAAACTTACGGCAGCAAAGCGGGAGGAACTCTATGATGAAATCATGGAGAAGGCGGTTGCAGCAGGGATCGGAATGGTATCCCCGCAGCGGATCGATGAGATCAATATTCTGCAGGCAACCTATGAAGCGATGCGCGAGGCTATAAGCAAATTAGAACCGGCACCCGATATATTATTAAATGATGCGGTGACGATACCGGAAGTTACCATTCCACAGGTACCGATCATCAAAGGAGATGCAAAAAGTATTTCGATTGGTGCAGCGAGCATTATCGCAAAGGTGACAAGGGACAGGCTGATGGTAGAATATGATCAGATCCTGCCGGAATACGGGTTTGCGTCAAATAAAGGGTATGGTTCGGCAGAGCATATTGCGGCATTGAAGAAATATGGTCCTTCCCCGATCCACCGCAGAAGTTTTATCCATAATTTTATAGAGGAATAAAGTGTCAGACTTTTTGGAATGAGGGTTTGTTATGCAGATCAGAGATATGTTGGGGCAGTACAGCCAGAATGTCAAAAATGGAACAGAGGAGCTTATGAGTGCGCAGGGAACGCAGAAACTTGTGTCGTCCATGCAGGAATTAGAACCGGGAAGCACGTTTGAGGGAACGGTTAACAGTGTCAAAAACGGTAAGGTTGTTTTAGCACTTGGAAACGGGCAGACGATCACGGCGAGGCTGGATGGAAAAGTGTCCATTCAGCCGGGTGAATCCATGTTTTTTCAGGTTCGTTCGAATGACGGGACGACGATCGCACTCCGTCCCTATGTCCAGGCGGGCAATATCAATAATCCGATTTTATTAAATGCGCTGACTGCGGCTGGAGTTCCGGCAACAGAGCGGAATATCACAATGGTGGATTCCATGATGAAAGAGCAGATGTCGATCAGCAGACAGAGCATCCTTGACATGGGCAGAGTCGTTGGAAGCAATCCGAATGTCAATGTAAATACAGCCGTCCTTATGACAAAGATCGGATTGCCGGTCAGTGCGGAAATGGCATCACAGTTTGAAAATTATATGGTGGACCAGCATGCGATTGTGGATGAGATGGATCTTGCAATGAACCAGCTTGGACGTCTTTAGGAGATGCAGATTCAGGAGAAGAACAGTCCTTTGAATTATATGGAAAGGTTTTAGACATTTTAAACGGAGAGGGAGAAACGCCGGCACAGACGACGGACGGATTGCAGCAGAACGATACAGGAACGATGGTAAATGCCGGTGAGAATATAGAGATGGAAGCGGCAGTGCAGCAGAGCAAAGATGGTGCTGCTGCAGAAGGTGTGCAGAAACAGGTACAGCAGCAGAATACGAAAGACCTGATTTCAATGGGAGCAGCCGGGCAGGAACAGAGTGCCGGTGTGGCAGAAAACACAGAAAATATTGTGGGGGAGCAGACAGCGGGAAATGCAGCGCAGAGTATGCAGACAGGCATAGATGCAGCGGACGTGAAAAATACACAGGCGGATACGGCCGCAGATTTCAAAAATGTGCAGGGACAGACGGACACCTTAGAGCAGATCTTAGACCAGAACGGTCTGGATCATTTAAAACGTTTATTGCAGAATATACCGACGCTCACCGGAAATACAGATCTTTTTGAAGTGCAGGAAGAGGAAGATGTATTTGTGGACACAATGTCGGGGGACGATGCAGGTAAGAAGGCATTTGAACTTGCACAGGCAGAACCGGAAGTGACATTAAAGCAGTCCATGACGGCGGAAGATTTCCTGAATACGCTTCGTGATGCGTTAAAACAGAATCAGGAGTATGGATTTGCCGGAATGACAAAGCTGTTTGGAAGTAAGGAATTTGCTGCAATCTTAAAGAACTGTGCCGAAAAACAGTGGCTGCTTGAACCGGAACAGCTGAGAGAAGCATCAAAAGTAAGCGACCTTTATGAGCGGCTGGATCACCAGATGAAACAGATGGAAAATGTGATGAAAGCTGCCGGAGTCACACAGAATTCCTTTATACAGACGGCAGCAGATATCCGCAGTAATGTAGAATTTATGAATCAGATTAACCAGGTCTACACATATGTACAGCTTCCGCTCAAATTGTCAGGGCAGAATGCATCGGGAGATCTGTATGTATACACAAACAAAAAGAATCTGAATGATCCGGAAGCGGAACTGACTGCATTTTTACATTTGGATCTTGAAACTTAGGTTCCACGGATGTTTCCATACGCATGAAAGATAAAAATGTAAAGACGAATTTTTACATTGCGGATGACGCGTCCTATGACCTGATCGAAAAACATCTTCCGGTGTTGGAAAAACGGCTGGCACAGAAGGGGTACCGATGCAGCATTACGATGTCAAAAGAAGAAAAAAAGGTTGAATTTGTGGAAGATTTCCTGCAGCGGGACATGCCACAGGCAGGAACGCTTCACAGATATTCGTTTGATGTGCGTGCATAGACAGCGCAGGAGGCAGATATGTGGTTGATGGAAAAAACAAAGAACAGGAGAAAAAACAAAAAACTGCAGTAGCGGTGGCATATGAGCCGGGGGATGCAGCACCAAAGATTTTAGCAGCGGGAAAAGGCGAGGTCGCAGAGCGTATCATTGAAAAGGCAAAAGAAAATGATGTACCGTTTTATCAGGATAATAAGTTAGCCGAAACACTCTCAAAACTGCAGATCGGGGATACGATACCGCCGGAGCTCTATGATGTTGTGGCAGAGATTCTGGTGTTTGTGGATGATATGGATAAAATGAAAGCTAAATTAAGCAGGGCAGGGTTACTTTGATCAGATCTTGTTTTGATGCACTGGAAATGTAAAATAAAATAGTATAAAAACGGGGGAGAAAGTACGGAGAAAGTAAACAGGCGTGCAGTGGGGACTGCATATGAAAAGATGGCAGGTGAATATTTAAAAACACAAGGATATGAGATCCTGCAATATAATTTCCGCTGCCGTATGGGCGAGATCGACATCATTGCAAAAGATCACGGATACCTTGTGTTTATAGAGGTAAAATACCGCAGAGACAAAAGCTGCGGACATCCGGCGGAGGCAGTGACACCAAGAAAGCAGCGTACGATCAGCAAAGTTGCATCGTATTATCTGCTGACCCATGGATGCGGGATGGATACGCCGTGCCGTTTTGATGTTGCGGCGGTGTCCGGTGACGGGGTGGAACTCATAAAGAATGCGTTTGAGTATCAGGGGTATCTTTAGAAAAAAAACAGGAAGGGCAACAGTGTGAATCTAAAAAAGAAAAATAATGACATTGTGTTAGAAGAAGTATGGTGTGAAAATGGAGCGGGCAGCACATTACCGCTCCTTAAATATCCACTGCTTGAGCAGACGGGCATCGTAGAACATTGTTTTACCACACGGATTGGTGGTGTGAGTAAAGGGATTTATGAATCCCTGAATTTAAGTTTTACGCGCGGGGATGAGGATGCAGCCGTAAGAGAAATTCAGGCGGCTCGCCGGCGCAATGAAAACAGATGTTTCAAAGTTTGTGTTTACCGATCAGACACACACGACAAATGTGCGCAGGGTGACGGCGGAGGATGCCGGAAAAGGGATTGTAAAAGAGAGGGATTATACGGATATTGACGGACTGATCACAAACGAACCGGGACTTGTACTCTCGACGTTTTATGCAGACTGCGTGCCGTTATACTTTGTGGATCCGGTGCACCGTGCGATTGGCATGAGCCATTCCGGCTGGAAGGGAACGGTCGGAAAAATGGGAGCGGCCACGATCACAGCGATGAAACGTGAATTTGGCACGGAGACGAAAGATTTAGTCTGTGCCATCGGTCCGTCCATCTGCCAGGACTGCTATGAGGTCAGTGAGGATGTCGCAGATGCTTTTAAAGAGGCGTTCCCGGGGCATGCAGATGAGATCTTGCTCGATAAGAAAAATGGCAAGTACCAGCTTGATCTCTGGAGGGCGAACGAGATCGTCCTGACAGAAGCAGGAGTTTTAAAAGAAAAGATCGCAGTCACGAACATCTGCACCTGCTGTAACCCGGATCTTCTGTTTTCCCACCGTGCAAGCCATGGAAAACGCGGAAATCTTGGCGCGTTTATTTATCTGAGAAACGCATAAATACAATGAACGCAAACAGTCATTGGAATATAAAATAAAAAAGAGGAAAAGAAAAAATGGAAAAGAAAAATTATATTGATTATATCGTGGAAGAGACAAAAAAGATCCTTGCGATCGACAGTCCGTCCGGCTACACCAAAGAGGTGGCAGAGTATGTCTTAGGCGAATACCGTGCATTGGGATATGAGCCAAAACTTACCGTAAAGGGCGGCGTCCTTGTCGCATTGGGCGGCAAAAATAAAGAGGATGCCGTGATGTTAGAGGCACATATTGACACCTTAGGTGCGATCGTAACGGAGATCAAGTCAAACGGAAGATTAAAGGTATCTCCGATCGGTGGTATGAATGCCAATAATGCAGAGGCGGAAAACTGCCGTGTGGCAACCAGATTTTCCGGTACATTTGAGGGAACCTGCCAGCTTTCAAACGCTTCCGTCCATGTGAACGGGGATTACAGTGATACCAAGCGAAGCTGGGATGAGATGGAGATCGTGCTTGATGAAAAAGCAGATTCCAGGGAAGAAACAGAAAAACTTGGCATTATGGCAGGGGATTTTGTATGTTTTGATCCGCGCACCACAGTGACAAAGACCGGTTATATCAAGAGCCGTTTCTTAGATGATAAATTAAGTGTCGGCATTTTACTTGGATATGCAAAATATTTAAAAGAAGAAAATATCACAACGGAGCGTATGGTATACCAGCATATCACAGTTTACGAGGAAGTCGGACACGGCGGTGCGGCATCTATCCCGGAGGGAGTGACAGAGGTGATCTCCGTGGATATGGGATGCGTGGGAGACGGACTTTCCTGCAAAGAAACACAGGTTTCCATCTGCGCAAAAGACAGCAGGGGACCTTACAATTATGATGTAGTCACAGGTCTGATCAAAGCTGCAAAAGACAACGATCTTGATTTTGCCGTGGACGTTTATCCATACTACGGTTCAGATGCGGATGTGGCACTGACGGCAGGTTATGATGTGCGCCACGGTCTGATTGGCGCAGGAGTGTATGCCTCCCACGGATACGAGAGAAGCCATAAGGACGGCGTGAAAAATACATTTGAGTTACTGCGCGCTTATTTGGGTTAAAGAATCGGGCGTACATTTTTACAGGAACTTTGAGCAGGCTTCATAAAATCTTCATAATATCATAGGATTATCTTTATTGTATCAGCAGATACCCCGTGTTATAGTGACCGTATGATAGAAAATAGTACGGTTAGTACAGACAGGGGGTATCTGATTGATACAGTTAAATTATCGTGATTCCAAACCGATCTACGAACAGATCAAGGATGGACTCAGAAAACTTGTAATATCAAATTCTCTTTCTGCGGATGAAAACTGCCATCGGTCCGGGAACTTGCGGCGAAGCTTGCAATCAACCGAACACGATCCAGAAAGCATACCGGGATTGGAAAGTGAAGGCTATATTTATACGGTCACTGGAAAAGGAACTTTTGTTGCAGAACGAAAAGAAGTTTATGATGCGAGGGCGAAAGAGTTACTGACAGAATTTGATGAGATCGTGGAAGAATTATTCTTTTTGTCTGTAAAGGAAAAGGAATTGGTCGAACGTATGGATAATCTGGCAGAAGGAAGGTGGACCAATGATACAGGTAAATCATCTGGAAAAGTCTTTTGAGGGATTTCATGCATTGAAAGGCGTGGACATGCATGTGGAAAAAGGTGCGATCTATGGACTGGTCGGACCGAACGGAGCAGGAAAATCGACACTGATCCGCCATATTACAGGGGTGTATAAACCGGATGCAGGAGAAGTCCTCATTGCGGGGGAACCGGTGTATGAGAATAAAAAAGTAAAAGCGAAATTTTCTTATATCCCGGATGAAATATTTTATTTTATGCAGGCAGACACGATGGAAATGAAGCGTTTTTATCAGGGGATTTATCCCACATTTGATGAAAAACTTTTTTACCGTCTTCAGGAGTTCTTTCCGAATATTGACGTAAAAAGAAGTATTCGCCGTCTGTCAAAAGGTATGCAGAAACAGGTTGCTTTCTGGCTTGCAATTTGTGCAAAGCCGGAACTGATGATCTTAGATGAGCCGGTAGACGGTCTTGATCCGGTTATGCGCAGACAGATCTGGAGCATCATCATGTCGGAAGTTGCAGAAAATCAGATGACAGTACTGGTATCATCCCACAATTTAAGAGAGCTGGAGGATGTCTGTGATCATGTCGGCATTATGCATCAGGGAACGATCATGATCGAGCGGTCTTTAAGCGATCTGCAGGGCAGCGTATCAAAAATCCAGGTTGCATGCCAGAATGGTGTGCCGAAGCTGCCGGAAGAATTTGAAGTCCTTCATATGTCCAATACGGGACGTGTATACACGCTGATCGTAAAAGGAGATCCGGAAGATGCCAAAAAAGCTTTAGCGGCAGCAAATCCGGCAATCGTGGATGTCCTTCCACTGACATTGGAAGAAATCTTTATCTATGAAATGGGAGGTGCTGATTATGAAGTCAAAGACATCCTCTTTTAATACAACGATATTTAAAAAGAATCTTACACATTACTGGCCGATCTGGATCGTATACCTGTGCTATCTGATCGTGGTAGTGCCGCTCAGTATCTGGCTTTATGCAAATAATGAGAGTAATTATATCGGAAACGTGCCCCTTACACAGAAACAATATTATGTGATTGGGTCGGCGTTAGCAGGTGCGGGATCGGTAATACCGGTTTTTATTGCAGCGGCAGCGGCAGCACTTGCAGTGTTTTCTTATTTATATAATCCCAGAAATGCCAATATGATACACTCCCTGCCGTTAGACAGGCGGGAACTTTATATCACCAATTATGTTTCCGGTTTTGTTTTTCTGTTTGTCCCGGAACTGATTGCATTTATTGCCGGTGTACTGGTCTGCCTGGCAAACCAGATTACCTGTATCCAGTATCTGTTTTACTGGTTTTTATACATGGCAGGCGTATCTTTTTTCGCATATGCGCTTGCGGTATTTGTGGCTATGCTGACGGGAAATATTTTTGCCATGCCGTTTTATTATCTGGCAGTCAATTATCTATGGATCGGCTGTATGAAGATGGTGCAGAATATATCAAGTCTGATCTGTTACGGTGTATCAGATACATGGACTTCGAGTCAGACCAGTAGATTGTCACCGCTTGATTATCTGATCCGTAATCTGGTTATGGGAGTAAAATACGATAAGGACTATGTGCAGGCAGTCGGAGTTACGATCAGTGGCGGAAAAACAGTTGCAGTTTATGCTGTGGCAGCAGTTGTGATCACGGTTTTTGCGTACTTTTTATATAAAAATCGTAAAATCGAAACAACCGGAGACGTAGTCAGTATTGCAGCTTTAAGACCGGTATTCCGCTGGATATCCGGTATCTGTGGCGGCGGACTGATCGCACTTGCCGTATCTGCTCTGGTACTTGAATATATCAAAGTGAATGAATTTATCAGCCTTATGATTTTTATGGTCATTTTTGGAAGCATCTGTTTTTTTGCGGCAGAAATGGTTTTGCAGAAGAATTTCCGTGTACTGTGCAAAAGAATTGCAGAGTGGGCTGGTTTTGTGGCGGTTGTGCTGATATTACTGACCTGTTTCCGCGTGGATGTCTTTGGCATTGAGCGCAAGATCCCGGATGCATCTGAGATTGAAGCTGCATTTGTGAATATGGATTATCCGGTCTGTGTTTCAAAAGAGCAGATCCCGGAAGTACTGGAATTACAGAAACAGTGTATTGACAGCAAAGATGAATATTTATCTGTCTATAAAAAGGGAAAAAATTATTATTATACATCGTTCCGGTATTACATGAAGGATGGCTCTGTGTTTGAGCGGAGATATCCGGTTTCCGTTACGGAGAAGGCATTAAAAGACAAAAATTCAGTTGCATTTAAACTGACTGCCTGGAGACAGATCCGGATAACATGATGAAACAGGTTCTTGGAAACGGATATAAAGAGAATGATTATTATTCCGGTTATTTAACAATTTATAAAAGTGATGGCGAATCGGATGTATATACATTTTCCAGACAGGAGAGCAACATACTGTGTGATGCTATCAAGCAGGATGTAAAAGAGGGCAATTTTGATTATTACCAGCTTCCGGCGGTTTATAAGGATGGACAGGACGAGATGTATACCAATTCATTTTCGATTTCTTATTATGGAAAAGGAAATGATTACCAGACCTGGGATTACTATTATAATTATTATGATTACCGGAATGCGCGAAATGATAATGTTGCGTATGGCGATGCATCCGGAAACAGTTATATCCAGTTTGGACCGAAGTGCGAAAATACGGTAAAGGCATTGGAAAAGATGGGTGTGCTCAGTGACACCTGGCATCTGTATAATTATGATGAACTTGATGAGATCCAGAAAAAGACAGGTGTGACAGAATAAATCAAAAATTCGTGAAATGTTCTGTAAAAGCCCGCAATGGAAAATATCTTTACAAGAACCACAGGATATTGTAAAATCAAAATAATGTTCAGAGCGTAGTATCAGCCGCTCATGAAGTGAATGAGATTTGAGAATAAAAGGAGTACAGGAAATTATGAGTAAACCCGTAGTGGCGATTGTTGGTCGTCCGAATGTTGGAAAATCGACGTTGTTTAATGTGCTTGCAGGCGAGCGGATTTCCATCGTAAAGGATACGCCGGGCGTGACCAGAGACAGGATCTATGCGGATGTGACCTGGCTGGATTATCATTTTACCATGATCGATACCGGTGGTATTGAACCAGACAGTAAAGATATTATTTTATCCCAGATGCGTGAGCAGGCGGAGATTGCGATCGCAACTGCGGATGTGATCATTTTTTTGACAGACGTGAGACAGGGACTGCAGGATTCGGATTCTAAGGTGGCAGATATGCTGCGCCGTTCCGGAAAGCCGGTTGTTTTAGTTGTCAACAAAGTGGACAGTTTTGAAAAATTTATGCCGGATGTGTATGAGTTTTATAATCTGGGTATCGGGGATCCGTATCCGATTTCTGCATCCTCCATGTTAGGACTTGGAGATATGCTTGACGAGGTGGTAAAGAATTTCCCGGAATACAACAAAGATGAGGCGGAAGATGAGAGACCGAAGGTTGCGATCATCGGAAAACCAAATGTTGGAAAGTCATCCCTGATCAATAAACTGGCACAGGAGGACCGCGTGATCGTGTCCGATATTGCAGGTACGACCCGTGATGCAATCGATACGGATATCCGGTACAACGGAAAGGAATATGTGTTTATCGATACAGCAGACTGCGCCGTAAGAATAAGATCAAGGAAGAAATCGAGCGTTACAGTATCATCCGTGCCGTGACGGCAGTGGAGCGCGCCGATGTGTGTATCATTGTGATCGATGCGACCGAGGGTGTGACCGAACAGGATGCAAAAATCGCAGGAATCGCTCATGAGCGTGGAAAGGGTATCATTATTGCAGTCAATAAATGGGATGCCATTGAAAAAGACGATAAGACAATCTACCGCCATACGGAGAAAATCCGTCAGATTTTAAGCTTTATGCCATATGCAGAAATTTTATTTATCTCTGCAAAATCAGGACAGCGTTTAAACAAACTGTTTGACATGATCGACCTTGTCATTGAGAATAACAGCATGCGTGTTGCAACCGGTGTCTTAAATGAGATCGTTGCGGAGGCAGTAGCAATGCAGCAGCCGCCTTCAGACAAAGGAAAACGTCTGAAAATCTACTATACCACACAGGTTGCGGTAAAGCCGCCAACGTTTGTTATTTTTGTCAACGACAAAGAATTGATGCATTTTTCTTATACCCGTTATCTGGAAAACCGTATCCGTGATACATTTGGATTCCGTGGAACGGCGTTAAAATTTATCATTCGTGAGAGGAAGGAAGAACAGTAATGCTTGGGGCAAGAGTCATAGCAGTGGCAGTGGGGTATTGTTTTGGGTTATTCCAGACAGGATATATTTATGGAGAAAAGCACGGCGTGGATATCAGAACACAGGGCAGCGGCAATGCGGGAACGACAAATACGCTGCGCGTGTTAGGCTGGAAGGCTGGATTAATCACTTTTCTGGGTGATCTGTTTAAAGCGATTTTTGCGGTGCTTCTGATCCGTTTCATTTTTATCGGAAAATATCCGGATGCGGTCAAGATCTTAGAACTTTACGCAGGGTTCGGAGCAGTTTTGGGACACAACTTCCCATTTTATCTGAAATTTAAGGGTGGAAAAGGGATTGCATGTACGTCCGGTATGATCCTTGCAGTGTGTCCGCTTGCAGCGCCAATCTGCCTGATACTGTTTATTGGATCAATCGCGATTACAAGATATGTATCGTTAGGTTCTATCCTTGTTGTGACAAGTTATCTGATCCAGGTACTGATATTTGGCCACATGGGATATCTTCATGTGGATACGGCATATCTGCCGGAATTTTACATTGTCAGTGCATGTTTTACAGCGATGGCATTATGGAGACACAAAGCCAATATTAAGCGTCTGCTTACTGGAACAGAAAACAAATTTGGAATGAAAAAGAATTAGGAGGAATGACAGAATGGCAAAGACAGCCGTTATTGGTGCAGGAAGCTGGGGTACGGCACTTTCTCTGGTATTACATACAAATGGAAACGATGTGATAGTCTGGTCGATCGTGGAGCAGGAAGTACAGATGCTCCGTGAAAAACACGAGCATGTGGATAAACTTCCGGGAGTGAAATTACCGGAAGATATTACATTTACCACAGATTTAAAAGAGGCGATCGAGGGAAAAGATTATCTGATCCTTGCGGTGCCGTCTGTTTTTACGAGAAGCACGGCAAAATCTATGGCACCTTTTGTAAAAAAGGGACAGGTAATCGTCTGTGTGGCAAAAGGTATTGAGGAAAATACCCTGATGACACTTTCTGATATCGTAGAGCAGGAAATTCCTGCTGCTGACGTGGCAGTGATGTGCGGACCGAGCCATGCAGAGGAAGTTGGAATCGGACTCCCGACCACAGTCGTTGCGGGTGCAAGAAAGAAGTCTGTGGCTGAGGGTGTGCAGGATATTTCATGAATGAAGTATTCCGTGTATACACAAGTCCGGACGTCCTTGGAATGGAACTTGGCGGATCTTTAAAAAATGTGATCGCACTTGCAGCAGGTATGGCGGACGGACTTGGATACGGAGATAATACCAAGGCAGCGTTGATCACACGCGGTATATCTGAAATCAGCAGACTTGCAATTAAGATGGGTGCAAATGCAGAAACATTGAGCGGTCTGACTGGTATTGGTGATCTGATCGTAACCTGCGAGAGCAAACATTCCAGAAACCGCAAAGCCGGCATGCTGATGGGACAGGGATATACGATGAAGCAGGCGATGGATGAGGTAAAGATGGTCGTTGAGGGTGTTTACTCTGCAAAAGCAGCAATCGCGCTTGCAAGAAAGTATGAAGTGGCTATGCCGATCATCGAGGAGATCAATCACGTTCTGTTTGATGATAAACCGGCAAAAGACGCAGTGCGCGAGCTGATGCTGCGTGACCGCAGAGAAGAACACAGCAGCTTAGAGTGGGAAGAATAGACAGGAGTAAAAATGGAACAGCAGACGATCAGAATTAAATATCATTCAAATGAAATAGAAAAACTTACCTATATTGACGGAAAGAGTGACTGGATCGATCTTCGCTCAGCAGAACACGTTGTATTAAAAAAAGGCGAATTTAAATTGATTAAACTTGGCGTGTCCATGCAGCTTCCGGCAGGATATGAGGCAGTTATTGTACCGAGAAGTTCTACCTACAAGAATTTTGGAATCATTCAGACAAACCACATGGGTGTTGTAGATGAAAGCTACTGCGGAGATGATGATGTGTGGATGATGCCGGCACTTGCAATGCGTGACACGGAGATCAATGTCAATGACCGCATCTGCCAGTTCCGCATCCAGAAACATCAGCCGGTCATCCGTTTTGAGGAGACAGATACACTTGGCAATGAAAACCGCGGCGGTATCGGAAGCACCGGAAGAGCGTAAATTATGATATATATATTTTGTGCCTTATACCATGAGGCAGAACCACTGATTCGTGAATATGGATTGAAGAAAAAGACAGATGAAACTTGTTTTCCTGTCTTTTTCTGAGGAAGAAAATATTCTTCTTACGGTAACGGGATGCGGAATGAACGCAGCGACGGCGGCCGTGGCGAGAATCTGTACGAAAAGAACTCCACAGCCGGCGGATTTTCTGGTCAATATCGGTACTTGCGCAAAGTTTCTTACTCAAAAGGATCCGGTCAAACTTGTAGAAATGTATCGGAAAAAGAAACCGCAGCCGGAGATGGTCTACATTCTTCCGACAAGAGAAAAACAGTACAGGAACAGTCAGTAAAGGCAGGAGAAGTGTATCTGTGCAAAAGATCATGGAGCATGTGACAGGGCGTACATTTTATCCGGATATTTTATACAGACATCCTTTTGAGGAAGCTGAAATTGTGACAGGTGCAATGCTTTATCATACAGAAAACAAAACAGAGTTAATCCCAAAATACGAAACGGCCATAAAAAATAGTGTGGCAGACGGTTTTCTTTATGATATGGAGGCCTCTTCCATATATCAGGCAGGAGCATATTTTTTCGGCCCGCATCAGATGTCTTTTTTAAAAGTTGTGACAGACGAGGGAAATGTGCAGGAATTGTCTGCAGAAATGCTGAAACAGGGCATTGCGGGCGCAGTTCCCGGAATCCGGAGTTACCTGGATGAACTGAGGAAGATCGACGGGATAAAAAAGCTGCAGAACAAAAAAGCGATGGGGGAAGTATCGGAGCTTGCACAGAAGTTAAATGAGGATATGCACTGTTCGGCTGTGATGCAGGCCGCAGTAATGCAGCATCTGAAATATGCAGTACTTGCCGGAATTGATTATCAGGGAATCATAGAAGAAATGTATCAGGCGGGGGAGCTGCCCTGTAAGGATAAAAGAGAGGGGAAACGCTGCTTTGAAGAGTTTGGACGAAAATTATTATAATCCGTTTTTTCTCATATTTATGTGGAAGAAGAAATAGCAGAACATCCGCGGGTAAAGCAAATCTTAGCGCGTTTTATGAAAGCAGAGATTGTGTATATCAGACATTACAAAGATGTATTCTGCAGACGCAGACAGGACTATGAAGAACAACATCATGCGCAGAACCTGATCCTGGCAAAAAGACAGGCAGTCTGATCTATCAGGGGCACCGGTGTGCCAGAATTTTGGAAATACTTATTTTTATTATACATCCTGTATGATGAACTGCATCTATGACTGTGAATACTGCTATTTAAAAGGAATGTATCCCTCCGCAAATATCGTAATTTTTGTAAATATCGAAGATATTTTTGAAGAACTTCACCGGATGCTTTCAGAACACCCGGTTTATCTGTGTGTGTCCTATGATACAGATCTGCTTGCATTTGAGGCAATGACCGGTTATGTCAGGGAGTGGGAGCATTTTGTTCTGGAAGAAAATAAAAGATCTACATATCCACTTAAGATCGAAATCCGTACAAAGTCGGCGAATGTAAAGCTTTTTGACAATCTGATACCCGATAAAAATATAATCTATGCGTTTACACTTTCGCCGCAGCAGATCACAAAACAGTATGAGCACAATACGCCATCACTTTTGCAGCGTGTTCGCTGTGTGGCAGATGCGGTAAAAAAAGGATTTCCGGTGCGGCTGTGTTTTGATCCGATGATTTACTGCCCGGACTGGGAAAAAGAGTACCATGAAATGTTAGAACTTGTCACAAAAGAAGTTCCCATGGATCAGATCTTTGATGTCAGTGTCGGCTCTTTCCGTGTATCGCAGGATTATCTGAAAAAAAATGCGGAAAAATGAGCCGTATTCTGCAGTAGTGCAGTTTCCGTTTCAGAATGACGGCGGGGTTTATCATTATGGAAAAGAGCTGACAGAACAGATGGAGAGATTTCTGATCAGACAGCTTTTAGAGTATGTGCCGGAAGAGAAGATCTTCCGGTGGGAGTCGTGAGAGGAAAACAGCTATGACACAGAAATATACAGCCATCGTAACGGGTGCCTCGTCTGGTATCGGACGCGCTATCAGTGAAAAATTAGGTGTGCTCGGATATGAAGTATTTGGGATCGGGCGCAGATTTGATACGGAAGAGGATAGAGACATTGCGGAGTACTTCAGTGTGAAAATGATTTGAAAAATGCCATATTTCATCCAATCATCTGTGACCTCACCGATACGGATAAACTATGCGCTATCGTGAAACAGGTCACATCGGAGCACACGGTAAAAGTCCTTGTCAATAATGCCGGTGCAGCTTACTATGGTCTGCACGAGGAACTGAATCCCAAAAAGATACAGGAAATGGTCCGTGTGAACTTAGAAGCACCGTTGATCTTAACCCAGCAATTATTACGGACGCTGAAAAAAAACGGCGGTTACATTATCAATATCTCATCTGTCACGGCGAAACAGCCAAGTCCGCACGGCTGTGCCTATGCCGCAACCAAAGCAGGACTTGCATCGTTTTCGTCAAGCCTGTTTGATGAGGCAAGAAAATACGGCGTCAAAGTGACGGCGGTTTACCCGGATATGACGGAGACAAATCTGTACCGGAACGCGGACTTTACGGTGGGAGAAGAAAAAGAATCTTATCTTACCCCGGAAGAAGTAGCAGAAGCAGTGGAATATGTGCTGGCACAGCGTGAAGGTATTGTAATCCCGGAACTGGTATTAAGACCGCAGTTTCACCGGATCCGTAAAAAGAAATGATTTCAGCGGAACATAAAATAAACCTTTTATAAAAAAGGAGGAACGTCTGTATCCGTCAATCTGTACAGTTTTTGATGGAAAAGCCGTCAGTTTGACGAAAAGATGGAAAAGATGCACAGAGCACTGTGACATCCTACAAGAAAAAACAAAATTCTTTGTGTAGGAGGCATATGGTGCTTTTTGCATCTTTTTGTATAGTATAGTTATCAAATAACGAAACACAAATATCAGGAGGTATTTAGACCAATGGCAAGTTTATCATTAAAAAACATTTGCAAAGTTTATCCAAACGGTTTTGAGGCTGTTAAGGATTTCAACCTTGAAGTAGAAGATCAGGAGTTCATCATTTTCGTAGGACCATCCGGATGTGGTAAATCTACTACACTTCGTATGATCGCCGGACTTGAGGAGATTTCCTCTGGTGAGTTCTATATCGACGGAAAGCTCATGAACGATGTTGAGCCAAAAGACAGAGATATCGCAATGGTATTCCAGAACTACGCTCTGTATCCTCATATGACCGTTTTCGATAACATGGCATTCGGATTAAAATTAAGAAAAGTTCCTAAGGATGAAATCAAGAGAAAAGTTGAAGAAGCAGCTAAGATTCTTGACCTTGAGAAATTATTAGACCGTAAACCAAAGGCTTTATCCGGTGGACAGAGACAGCGTGTTGCTATGGGACGTGCCATCGTTCGTAATCCTAAGGTATTCCTTATGATGAGCCGTTATCCAACCTGGATGCAAAACTTCGTGTACAGATGCGTTCTGAGATCGCTTCTTTACATAACAGATTAAAAGCAACTATCATCTATGTAACACATGATCAGACCGAGGCTATGACACTTGGTACCAGAATCGTTGTATTAAAAGATGGTGTTATCATGCAGGTTGATTCTCCGCAGAAATTATACAATGAGCCGAACAACTTATTCGTTGCAGGATTCATTGGTTCTCCGCAGATGAACTTCATCGATACAAAATGTAAAGTTGAGGGAGACAAAGTTTCTCTTACATTCGATAACACAACAATCGTATTACCACCAGCAAAAGCAAAGAAACTTGCAGATGCAGGATGCAACGGAAAGACAGTTGTTATGGGTATCAGACCAGAGGATATCGGAGATTCCGAGATTGAGATCGAAGCACACCAAGATTGCGCATTCGAGGCTGATGTAACAGGATACGAGTTATTAGGTTCTGAGGTATTATTATACTTCAAAGTAGCAGGCACAAGCATGACTGCAAAAGTTGATTCCAGAACAACAGCACGTATGGGAGATCACATCAAACTTGCTATTGATCCTGAGAAGATTCATGTTTTCGACAAAGAAACAGAATTGACAATTACCAACTAATTCGGTAAAATTAAACAGAACATCATTTAAAATAAAACTGGGTACAGTGATGTACCAGTTTTTGTTCGTCAGTAAGGATGAAATTATAGATCGGATGATGGGTGGAACTAGACGAAGGGGAGATATCGGAAAGGAAATAGATTATGATTTCAAACCATAAAATACAGACAGCACTTGATGAGATAAAGGATATATCGAGAATTGATCTTGCACTTTACACGGAAAAAGGAAAGCCGGTTGCAGCAACATTTGAGCCGGAGGGAGATTTAGAAGGTGCAATCACATCTTTTGCAGATTCCATGGCTGAGAGCCAGATGCTCTCAGGATATCATTTTTTTAAGGTGATCGCTGATGGAGAGATAGAATATATTCTGCTGACCAAATCACAGGCAGAGGATGCTTATATGGTGGGACGCCTTGCAGTCTGCCAGATCAGAAACCTTGCGGCTGCCTATATGGAGCAGTTTGACCGCAACAATTTCATGCAGAATATCCTGCTTGGAAATATGTTGGTCGTAGATATGTACAATAAGGCGCAGAAACTTCATATCGAGCAGGCGGAGCGTGTGGTTTATGTGATCGATTTAGAAGATAAGAAAGATTCCACCGCAGTGGAGCTTGTGAAAAATCTCTTTGCAACCAAGATGCGTGATTATGTGACAGAAGTGGACGAGCAGAGCATCGTCCTGATCAAGGATGTTCGCGACGTGAAGAATGAAGATGAATTACAGAAGTTAGCCGATATGATTGTGGACAATATGCATACCGAGGCAATGGTGCGCGTGAGGGTCGGCTACGGCAATCAGGTGAATAATCTGCCGGATATTGCAAAATCCTATCAGGAGGCAAAAATGGCTCTTGAGGTTGGAAAGATTTTTTATGCGGAAAAAGAAACGATCGCATACCGGTATCTTGGCATCGGACGTCTGATTTACCAGCTTCCGATGAGCCTTTGCGAGATGTTTATTCATGAGGTGTTTGGGGATGAGATCCCGGATATTTTTAATGAAGAGATAACGACAACGATTCAGAAGTTTTTTGAAAACAATCTGAACATTTCAGAGACAGCCAGACAGCTTTATGTGCACAGAAATACTTTAGTGTACCGTCTGGAGCGATTAGAGAAAATCATTGGACTTGATATCCGTAAATTTGACGATGCGATGACGTTTAAACTTGCACTGATGGTTATTTCTCATATGCGGTATGCGAGACGTCAGGATACGGATCAGAGATAGCAATTCAGTATAAAAGTAATAGATTTAGCAGGAAAGGGAAAAAAGAAATGGCAAAGACAGGCGGCTATGACGAGAGCAGTATTTCCGTTCTCGAAGGGCTTGAGGCGGTAAGAAAAAGACCGGGAATGTATATCGGCAGTGTTTCGCGCAAAGGATTGAATCACCTGATCTACGAGATTGTGGACAATGCGGTGGATGAGCATCTTGCGGGAGCCTGTGATACGATCCGTGTAACATTAGAAGCGGATGGATCCTGTACCGTGGAGGATAACGGACGAGGCGTTCCGGTCGGCATGCACGCAAAGGGAGTTTCAGCTGCGCGTATTGTATACACGACGCTGCATGCAGGAGGAAAGTTTGACGATTCCGCTTATAAGACCAGTGGAGGACTGCATGGAGTAGGTTCGTCTGTTGTAAATGCATTGTCGACACATATGGATGTATGGATCAGCAGGGATGGTTACATTCATCACGATGGTTATGAGCGTGGTATTCCGGTGGTGGAACTGGAAAACGGGCTTCTTCCGACCATTGGAAAAACGAAAAAAACCGGTACGAAGGTCAATTTTCTTCCGGATCCTGAGATTTTTGAAAAGACCAGATTCAAAGAGGACGAAGTAAAAAGCCGTATGCATGAGACGGCATACTTGAACCCGGCACTGACGATTATTTATGAGGATAAACGTGGACCGGAAGTGGAACATATTGTATATCATGAGGAAGAGGGTATCATTGGTTTTGTCAAGGATCTGAACAAAAAGAACGAGGTGCTTCACGATGTGGTGTATTTTAAGGGCGAGCAGGACGGAATCACGGTTGAGGCAGCATTCCAGTATACAAATGAGTTCCATGAGAATATTTTAGGATTCTGCAACAATATTTTTAATGCGGAGGGTGGTACGCATATCACGGGATTTAAGACGGTGTTTACTACAGTCATCAATTCCTATGCGAGAGAACTTGGCATTTTAAAGGAAAAGGATTCTAATTTTACGGGAGCGGATGTCCGTAATGGTATGACGGCGATCGTTCCATCAAACACCCGGATCCACGTTTTGAGGGACAGACCAAGACGAAACTGGACAATCAGGATGCATCGCGTGTCACGGCAAAAGTGACCGGGGATGAGATACAGCTTTATTTTGACAAAAATTTAGAGGTATTAAAGACCGTGATCTCCTGCGCGGAGAAAGCGGCAAAGATCCGCAAGACCGAGGAGCGTGCGAAGACGAATCTTCTGACAAAACAGAAATTCTCTTTTGATTCCAACGGAAAGCTTGCCAACTGTGAGAGCAGGGACGCGTCGATCTGTGAGATATTTATCGTCGAGGGAGATTCCGCGGGAGGTTCTGCAAAGACGGCGCGTGACCGTAATTTTCAGGCAATCCTGCCGATCCGTGGTAAGATTTTAAATGTTGAGAAAGCAAGTATTGACAAGGTGCTTGCAAATGCAGAGATCAAGACGATGATCAATGCATTTGGATGTGGTTTTCCGAAGGATACGGCAATGATTTTGACATCACGAAACTGCGCTATGACAAGATCATCATCATGGCAGATGCCGACGTCGATGGAGCACATATTTCCACACTGCTTCTGACACTGTTTTATCGTTTCATGCCGGAATTGATCTATGAGGGACATGTCTATGTGGCGATGCCGCCGTTATACAAAGCCATCCCGTCTAAGGGCGAGGAAGAGTACCTTTACGACGATGCAGCATTGGAGCGTTACCGCAGGAACCATAAGAGCAATTTTACTCTGCAGCGATATAAAGGTCTCGGTGAGATGGATGCGGAGCAGCTCTGGGAGACGACCTTGAACCGGAAACGAGGATCTTAAAACGCATCGAGATCGAAGATGGACGTATGGCGTCCGATATCACGGAACTTTTGATGGGAAATGATGTGCCGCCGCGCAAGATGTTTATTTATGAACATGCAAAAGACGCAGCACTTGATATCTGATAGAGATGTGGGTGTTACTGGAACGACTGGCAGGGAGCAGACAGTAACATGTGGGCGGAAAGTGAGCAGTGCCAGCTGACTTGTGATGCCCTGAAAAACGGACAGAAATGGAGTATGATATGAATCAGGAAGAACAGATTATCCGCACCGAGTATTCGGAACTGATGCAGAAATCTTATATTGATTATGCCATGAGCGTTATCATCGCGCGTGCACTTCCGGACGTGAGGGACGGTTTAAAACCGGTGCAGCGAAGAACGCTTTATGATATGTATGAACTTGGCATCCGCTATGACAAGCCGTACCGTAAGTGTGCGCGTATTGTCGGTGATACGATGGGTAAATATCATCCGCACGGTGACAGTTCCATCTATGATGCGCTCGTCGTGATGGCGCAGGATTTCAAAAAAGGACTGCCGCTTGTGGATGGACACGGTAATTTTGGTTCCATCGAGGGAGATGGCGCCGCAGCAATGCGTTATACTGAGGCGCGTTTACAGAAGATTACACAGGAAGCCTATTTGGCGGACTTAGATAAGATGTCGTAAACTTTGTCCCGAACTTTGATGAGACGGAAAAAGAGCCGGAGGTGCTCCCTGTCAAGTTCCAAACCTGCTTTTAAACGGTGCAGAGGGAATCGCCGTCGGTATGACGACCAGTATCCCGCCGCACAATTTTGGCGAGGTCATTGACGGTG
>ENA-OQJH01000047-OQJH01000047.1-human-gut-metagenome-genome-assembly--contig:-NODE-47-length-61825-cov-7.319621_pt1 | contig 61825 bp, 73 predicted proteins | sample MGYA00242597_ERZ504763 | MGnify/ENA primary metagenome ERZ504763 (study PRJEB26092, sample SAMD00036359) | human gut metagenome | host: Homo sapiens | study: EMG produced TPA metagenomics assembly of... | reverse complement strand
GCGGCAGTCCGGCAGGCAGGCCGGCCTGCCCAGCGACCCGGCACAAAAAGGGCAGCGGCGCGGGTAAAGCACCCAGCGCAGCTGCCGCAGTGTGCGGCTCAGGCCGCTGTAATAAAGCATCAGTCGTTCTTGACCGCAATGATGACGCGGACCTTTTTCCGGCAGCGCAGCCGAAATTATCGTACCAGCCGGTCAGCTGGTAGCCGTCCGCATCCACCTGAGCCAGCTTGGTGGGGTAATACTGGCCCTTGTACCACAGGTAGACCTGCACATTGTCTGCCATCTCGTAGCGTTCATTGCCCGAGAGCACCGAGGCCGCGCCGACCTTGTCGATCTTCAGGGGCATCAGCTGCATCATGGCCTTGACAGAGCCGGTGGTTTCCTGCCGCACGGCAATGCCGCCCGCCAGCACCGGATACTTGATGGCTGTGGTGTAGCTGGCCGCCGCGCCGTTGACGTAGCAGATATAGGTTGCCCCGCCGCCGATGTAGTTGAAGATCTGCTTGAAGGGGGTGCCCGTGATCTCCGCGATCTGCTGGAAGCCAATGCTCATCAGGGAGCCGGTGTTGCTGGTCAGCTTCTGCCAGGCCGTGCTCAGGATATCGCCCGAAACGATGCCCCACAGGATCTCGCTGGTGGTGGGCACCAGCAGGTTGGACAGGCGGTCTGCCGCCGTGGTACCGGTCACAGTGGTGGTACCCGAGGTAGAGCCGGAGCCGTCGGTGCCGCCCGTGGTCGATCCGGTGGTGGTGCCTGTCGTGGTCGTGGTGCCGGAGGCGGAATCTCCCGCCGCAATGCCGGTGACGAGGCTCTTCAGGTCAGAATAATTCATGGCCAGATTTTTCACATCGTCCAGCACGCCGTAGCTCCACAGGTCGCCGGTCACATCGTTCAGGATGAGCCGGTCGATCTGTCCGGCATCGTTGACGGTATAGTAGCGGACATCGAGGTCACTCAGTGTTACCCCCGATAGGCGCTGGGACGAACCGTCCCAGCCACACCCTCCGAAGTTGTATCCAGAATCTCTACATCGTCGGCCAGGGCGGCAGCGCCCAGCGCAGTGGCATTGGTATTGATGGTGCCGTTGACACAGCGGTCCTCGATGTGCTCCACGCTCTCGCCCTCCGGGGTGACCTTGATCTCTACCAGCCACCCCTGCGGAAGTTCAGGCTCTTGTCCACGTTCACGGTGCGGGCAATGCCGTCGGTACACATGACGGAGACTTTCTGCAGAACATCCGCGCCGTTCTCTTCCACCAGACTGCGGGTGGCGGTCTGCACGACACCGTAAAACACGCTGTCGGCTTCCTCGCCGGTCACGATCCCGGCAGCCTCATTGTTCATGCCCAGCAGCAGGGTGACGACCTCGCCCACGCCGCCGCCGTTGAGGGAGGACACCTGGGAGGCCACCGCAGAGGAACCCAGCGTATAGCTGGTGCCTGCCACCGTTACACTGGTGGGGGCACTGGCACTGGGCGAAACTGCGTGATGCGGCCAGCGGCCCGGCGGGTATAGACCCACAGTGTCTGTAAACTCTCGCTGTAATAATACACGTCGTATTTGTTCAGTTCCGCAGATTCCGACGCTTTATCGTTGCGGTAGACCATCTTGGGAACAAAGGGCAGCTGGACCGTATCGCCCGCCACAAAGGGGCCCTTCAGGCTCTTGAGCATGACGCTGGAGGTATCCACCTGGCCATTGGAGACCGTGAAGCCCAGGCTGCTGCCGTAGGCACTGCCGCTGGCGGCGTTGGCTGTCAGGGCGTTGTAGAACAGCAGGGCGCACTCCTCGTAGTTGAGCGCCTCGCCCTGGCTGCGGTCCACCTGATTGCGCAGGCCCAGCTCACTGGCCTTGTTCAGCTGTGCGTTGGGGAAGGAGCCGCTCAGGTCGGTCATCTTATAGCCCATCAGCTTGAGGATGGCCGTGACCGCCTCCTCCAGTGTCACGGCATTGTCGGGCCGGAAAGAGCCGTCGGTGTAGCCGTTCATCCAACCGTTCTGCACCGCAATGCGGACATAGGTGCATAGGGCGAAGTGCCGGGCAGGTCAGTGAACAGGTGCCCACCGTGCCCTGAGAACCCACGCTCTCGCGGTAGGTGGAGTAGGACACCAGCATCCGGGCCAGTGCACCGCGGGTGACCACAGCGTTCAGAGCAGCCTGCTGGCTGCTGTCCATCGCGTTCAGCGTGATGGACAGCTGGACCGCCGTGTTGGCGTTGCCCGCTGCCGCTGCCGGCAGCACCAGCATCGACACGGCAATGCTTACCGCCAGCAGAAATGCAAGGATTCGCTTTTTCATGGAAAATCCTCCTTAAATAAGGGTTTCATCTAGGCGCTGGCAAAGCCAGACCGAAACGGTAAGAGGTTTAATCATATCTCAGCGCTTCAATGGGGTTCAGCCTTGCGGCGCGCTTGGCGGGCAGGTAGCCGAACAGCACACCGATGCCACCGAGATGCCAAAGGCCACCACGATGGAGTTGAACGAGGGGCTGACGGTCACATCAATGTCGCTGGAGATCATGGGCAGGATGCGGTTTGCCGCCATGGACACGATATAGCCAAGGACGATGCCCAGCACGCCGCCCAGTGCAGAGGTGGTGGCAGCTTCCACCACGAACTGCGACAGGATCACCCGCTCCTTGGCACCCAGTGCCTTGCGGATGCCGATCTCCCGGGTGCGCTCGGTCACCGACACCAACATGATGTTCATAATGCCGATGCCGCCCACCAGCAGCGAGATGCTGGCAATGCCGGTAAGGATAATGATGACCATGTTGATCATCTCGTTCATCTCCTCCAGCCACTCGCTGCGCTGTAGATGTAATAAGCGTTGTCGCTCTTGAGCAGGTCGTACAGGCCGCTTTCCACCACCGCCTTGGCCTCGTTGGCCCGGCTCTCGTCCTTCATAATTGCAACAAAGTTCTTGGCGCTGGACTGGTTGGAGAGCCGCATGGCCGTGGTGTAGGCAGATAGATGCAGTCATCGTCGGAGCCCGGCTGCATGTTCTTGTCCGTCACCTTGGCGTTCAGCACGCCCACGATCCGGAACTTATAGGCCCCCAGCTTGATGGTCTGGCCCACCGCGTTGCGCCGTAGGCGCCCGGTTGAGGTAATCACCAATGATGCAGACCTGCTTGTTGTCCTTGATGTCCATGTACTGCAGGCCGCGCCCCTGGGCGAGGGTATAGTTTTCATCTCGGCGTAGTGCTCGTCCACACCGTAAACGCTGGTGCCGTAACGGTAGGTCGTGGTGCCCACCTTGGGGGTGTTGTTGCTGAAATCGATCTGGGGCGAGACTGCGGAGATGAGCTCCTTGTTCTTATCCGCGATCTTATACACATCCTCCACCGAGGCGGTGCGGGAGCCGTAGCCCCAGACCTGAATGGACAGGGCATTCGTGCCCAGCGCCGAAAAGCTGTCCCGCATGCTCTGGGTCATGCCGTTGCCCAGACCCACGATGACGATGACCGCCATGACACCGATGATGATGCCCAGCATGGTCAAAAAGGTGCGGAGCTTGTTGCTCCACACATTCTGGAGGGCCTGACGGAAGGTCTCAATGATCATTTGTTCCCCTCCTGTTCTGCCGGTTCAAGTTCAGCGTCGGCTGGACGATGGCTTCCGCGCGCGGGAGTCGCATCGTAGACCACCTGACCATCCTCCAGCCGGATGATGCGGTCGGCCTGCACGGCAATGGAGTTGTCATGGGTGATAAGCACCACCGTATGGCCCTGCCCATGCAGGTCCTGCAGCATTCCCAGCACCTCACGGCCGGTGTGGCTGTCCAGCGCGCCGGTGGGCTCGTCGGCCAGAATGATTGCCGGGTTGCGCACCAGCGCCCGCGCGATGGATACGCGCTGCTGCTGGCCGCCCGAAGCTGGTTGGGCTTGTTTTTCAGCTTATCGCCCAGCCCCACCTGCTCCAGCACCTCGCGGGCCCGGCGGTGGCGCTCGGCGCGGGGGATGCCCGCATAGACCAGCGGCACCTCCACGTTTTCCAGCAGGTTTAATTTGGGCAGAAGATTATACTGCTGGAAGATGAACCCCAGCATCTCGTTGCGGATGGAGCCAACTCGTTCCGGCTCATCTTGCCCACATCCCGCCGTTCAGCCGGTAGGTGCCCGCCGTGGGCACATCCAGACAGCCGATGATGTTCATGCAGGTGGACTTGCCGGAGCCGGACTGGCCCACAATGGCAACAAACTCGCCTTTTTCTATTTTCATGGTGATGTGGTCGGCAGCTTTTACCGTGGTGTCGCCCATCTGGTAATACTTGCAGACCGCATCAAATTCGATCAGAGCACTCATTCCATCCTCCCATCAGAAGATCATCATGCCGCTGCCATCGTCATAGTAGCTGTCGCTGCTGACCGAGTTGGGGTCGTAACCAATGGTGTCCCCCTCCTGGATGCCGCTGACGATCTGGGTGTAATCATCATCGCTGACACCGGTCTTGACGGCCACATAGACAAAGCCCTCGGGGGCCTCCATGGTGGTATCCGCCTTGGAGGCGCTGGGGGAATCCTGGGTCACCAGCACATATCCGCCCCGGACGATGGCCGCATTGGGCACGGTCAGGGCATTGGCGGCCTCGGCCACCACGATCTCGGCGTTGGCGTTCATGCCGGGGCGCAGGCCGTCGGTCTCGTCAATGCGGATGGTCACCGGGTAGGTGGTGGTGCCGCCGTTGGAAGTGCCCTTCATGGAGACGCGGGTCACAGTGCCCACATAGTTCTTATCCTGCACGGCATCGGCTGTGATCTGCACCTTCTGGCCCACAGTCAGGGAGCTGATCTGCAGCTCGTCCACATTGATGACCATTTCCAGATAGCTCAGGTCATAGATGACGCAGAGGGTATCGCCGGATTTGACCGCATCGCCCACCTTGGCATCCTTTTCAATGATGGTGCCGCTGATGGGAGAAGTTACGGTATAGTTGGCCATGGTATCCTGCAGGTTCTGCAGGGAGATCTCAGCGCTGCGCAGGGTCTCAGAGGCAGACTGGATGCTCTCGGTCAGGTCATCGCCGCTCAGCTCGATCAGGATATCGTCCTTGGCAACGGTCTGGCCCTCCTGCACATGGATGGAGGTCACGGTGCCTGCGGCCTGTGCGGTCAGGGTACGCTCTGCCTGATAGCCAAAGGTAGCAGAACCGATGGAGCTGATCCCGTTGATGGAGGCGGTGGCCGCCTGCGCGGTGGTCAGGCCGCCTGCATTCCGCACGGCAATGGTCACGGTGCGGGTGAGCAGGTTGCCGGTGCTCAGTGCATCCGTTCCGGTCACGCTGGTCACGGTGCCGTCCAGCTGCTCAAAGGTGCCGTCCAGCGTCACCTGGGCGGTCTGGCCCACGCTGAAATTGGCGGCATCGGCGGCGGGGAATTCCAGCGTCAGCAGCATTTTGGAGCTGTCGCGGATGACGGCGACCTCCTGCCCGCTGGTCACCTCGTCGCCCTTGGCGACCTTCAGGGTGCTCACGGTGCCATCCACCTCGGCACGCACATACTGGCGGTCCACCACCTTGTCATAGCTGCGCTGTGCCTGCTGCATGGCGATCTCAGCCTTTTCAAAATTGGTGGAAGCATCCGAGCTGTCCAGCGTGTAGAGGATGCTCCCCTCATCCAGCACGTCGCCCTCCTCAAACTCGCCGGTGAGCACCTTGCCCTCCACCAGAGATTTCACGGTGTAGGTGTTGGCAGGGTTCAGGGTGCCGGTGCCGCTCAGGGTGTTGGAGACATCCCGCACTTCAGGGCTGGCTTCCAGATAGCTGGGGTCCACGGCTGTGGTGCTGGCGCTCTTGGGCTTGAGCAAAAACACACCGCCCGCGATCACCACACAGACCACCGGCACGAGCCATTTCCAGTTCTTCTGCAAAAACAGCACCGGGGCCTTGGCAGTCTGTGCCGCAGGCGTTTCCGCACCCGGGTTCTCCGCGCCGTCCTTCTTCTTATTCCAGATCATCATGTTCCTCCTATCAGATTCAGGCCCGCCGGAGGGCGGCCTGTCAGATTCCTTTCCTATGTATAGGTGTAGTGTATCGCATTTTGCCCGGATACACAAGCGTCCAAATTTCGTTTGAACGCTTTTCAGCAAATTTTCACAGATTGTAAACCTTTGCGCAAATCGCAAGTTGACCTGCCTGCCGCTTTCTGGTTTAATCGGGACGTTGTTTGTACCAAATCAGAGGAGGATTTTTTCTATGAATCAGAACAGTAAGTTCTCGGTGCGCGATATCTGCTACGCGGGCCTGTTTGCCGCCGTCATCGCCGTGATGGCACAGATCTCCATCCCCATGCCGCTGGGCGTACCCATGACCATGCAGACCTTCGCCATCACGCTGGCTGCCGTGGTGCTGGGCTCCAAGCTGTCCGCCATTGCCACGCTCGTTTACCTGCTGCTGGGTGCTGTGGGCGTGCCCGTGCTGGCCAACTTCTCCGGCGGCATCGACAAGTTTGTCGGCCCCACCGGCGGCTTCCTGATCTCCTTCCCCATCATGGCCTACATCATCGGCCTGGGCGTGGAGCACAGGGATGCCTTCAAGGGTGCTTTCCCCGTGGCGGTTGTCGTGGGCACTGTGGTCAACTATATCGTGGGTGTCATCCTGTTCGTGATCGTCGCCCACAGCACCGTGTCTGTGGCCGTTTCTGCCTGCGTTCTTCCCTTCATCCCCACCGCCATCATCAAGGCTGTGCTGGCCTGCGTGCTGGGCCTGAACATCCGGAAGCGGATCCCGGGGGTAAAAAAAGCATGAGCATCGTACTGCGCCCGCATCACCTGCTCTGCACTCAGGGCTACTCCGGCCATGGCTACAGCGAAGCCTTTGTGGAGCACATGAACGATGTCGTCCACCAGCTGCGGGAGGTGCCCGGGACGAAGATCCAGCTCACCTTCTCCACCGACACCCTCTGTTCCTGCTGCCCCAACAAGCTGGGCACCGACCTGTGCGACACGCAGGAAAAGGTCAAGCGGTACGACCGCAAGACCGTGGAGTATTTCGGGCTGGAGGAAAAGGAATACGACTACCAGGCCTCATCCGGGAGATCGATGCCAAAGCCACCCCCGAGATGCTGGCCGATATCTGCCGGGACTGCTGCTGGTTCCCCATCAGCGCCTGCTGCAAGAATATCTGCGAAGGCAAATACGTGAAATAACATTTTCCCCTATACAACAGGCCGCCGTGCAGGAGATGATCCTGCACGGCGGCCTCTTTGTTTTATTCTGTTTCTGCGGCCTGCACCGTTACATAGACCCCGGCGGGGACACAGGCGGCCCAGGCATCCTGCTCGCTCAGCCAGCCGAATTGCTCGCACACATGTCCGGGCACTGACTGTCGAGGAAGGCGATGGCCCCATCCTTTACCTGCAGATGCACGATGTAATCGCCCACATCATACAGATAATCGTGGTCCTCGTCCAGCGGGATCGTTTCGGTGATGTCGTCGCCGAAATCGACCACGGCCACCAGCGGCTCCGCTTTGGGGGCGTTGGCGCGGTACAGCACGAACAGGAGTGCTGCCGCGGCCAGCACCACGGCCGCAAAGATCAGATTTTTCTGCCAGCTTTTCAGGCGTTTCATGCAGCGTACTTGCTGGCAGCTGCGCCTGCAATGCGGCCAAAGACGGTGAAGTCAGCCACGGCGTTGCCGCCCAGGCGGTTTGCACCGTGGACACCACCGGTCACCTCACCTGCTGCGAACAGGCCGGGGATGACCTCGCCGTTCTCGTTCAGGACTTCGGTGTTGGTGTTGATCTTCAGGCCGCCCATGGTGTGATGCACACCTGCGGTGACCTTGATGGCATAGTAGGGAGCGGTATCCAGCTTGTTTGCAAAGCTGGTGCGGCCAAAGTCGGGGTCATTCTTGGCCTCAACATAGCCGTTCCAGGTGTTCATGGTCTCGGCAAAAGCAGCCTCATCAACGCCCATTGCCTTGCCCAGTTCCTCATAGGTCTCACCGGTCACGGTGTAGCCCTTCTTGATATAGCCCTGAATGACGCTGGAGGCATCCACCATAGCCTGATCCACCACCAGCCAGCTGTAGCTGCCGGTCTGAGCGATCTCAGCGGCGGAAACCACATCACGGTACCGACTTCATCAATGAAGCGCTTGCCCTCGGCATTGATCAGCACAGCGCCGTCGCCGCGCAGACCCTCGGTGATCAGGGCAGCGGTGTTGGCCTCCACGGTGGGGTGGATCTGGATCTGATCCATATCCACGGTGTCAGCACCGATGGCCTGTGCCATCTTGATGCCCTGGCCCAGGATGCCGGGGGCGTTGGTGGTCATAAAGCCTTCAGCTCGGGTTTGTACTCAACGACCATATCGAGATTTGCGCCGAAACCGCCGGTGGTCAGCACTACAGCCTTGGCATTGATGGTGATGGTCTCACCGGAAGCACCGGTGGCCTTGATGCCAACAGCAGCGCCGTTGTCATCGGTCAGGATCTCGGTGGCGGTGGTGTTCAGCATCATCTGGACACCAGCTTCTCACAGTTTTCCTCCAGCAGGGGGATCATGTAGGAACCGACGGAAACGGTCTTGCCCTCTGCGTTCACAGGGCGATGGATGCGCTTGACGGATGCGCCGCCGAAGCTGGAAACGCTGTGCAGGGTGATGCCCTGCTCGTCCAGCCAGTCGATGGCGTCAGCGCTGTTAGCGCACAGGGTCTCCACCAGAGCAGGGTCATTGACACCCTTGCCGCCGATCATGGTATCCAGCTCCATCAGCTCAACGCTGTCAAAGTAGCCGGTGGGGTTGGCCTGGTAGGCAGCCCACTGCTCAGAAACGGTAGCAGCCAGAGCGGTGATGGTCTCGTTGTCAGCATACTTTTCAGCAGCAGCCTTCAGGGTCTTTTCGACACCTGCGCCCTCGGCGAACTCGTTCTCATCCTGATACACGGTCTTACCGGCGTTCATGCCGCCGGTAGCGCGCACGGAGTTGCCGCCCACCACGGGCTGGCTCTCCACGATGACAACACTCTTGCCCTCGCTGGTAGCAGTCAGGGCAGCGGTCATGCCTGCGCCGCCTGCGCCCACGATGACGATGTCGGTATCAACGGTAGAGTCTCAGCAGGCTCAGCGTTGTTCTCCACAGCGGTCTGGAAATCCTCAGGCTTCAGACCAGCAGCGGTAATGGCAGCAGCGGCTGCTCCTTGATGGCATTGGAGGTAATGGTTGCGGTAGACACGCCGTCCACGGCAATGCTGCCACTCTCGGCAATGGCAGCGGGCAGCTGCTCGATTGCTTGGAGCCAACGCCCTTGGTCTCATCGGCACCCTCAGCGGTGCAGCCGGTGATCTTGCCGTCGGTCAGGGTCAGGGTAACGGTAACATCGCCGCCAAAGCCCTTGGCAGTGCCGGTAAAATCGCCGGTAGCACCCGCGCCGGTGGTGGAGGCGGGCTTGCTGCCGCAGCCGTAGCCCAGCAGGCTCACTGCAACGACAGCAGCCATGGCCAGCGCTGCAATGCTCTGTTTCATCTTCGTGTTTTTCATGGTTTCTTCTTTTTCCTTCTCAGTTGAACCAATGTTGCAGGCAGTTAGCCTGCGCGAACATATATCAGCATAAAAAGGGGGCTGCCCATTCGGAAGGCAGCCCCCTTTGCCGAACTAGGAAAAGATCAGGCGTTGGCCTGTGCAGCAGCAACAGCGCAGGCAACGGTAGCGCCGACCATGGGGTTGTTGCCCATGCCGATCAGGCCCATCATCTCAACGTGTGCGGGCACGGAGGAGGAACCTGCGAACTGAGCATCACCATGGACGCGGCCCAGAGAGTCGGTCAGGCCATAGCTTGCGGGGCCTGCAGCCACGTTATCGGGGTGCAGGGTACGGCCCGTGCCGCCGCCGGAAGCGACGGAGAAGTACTTCTTGCCGTTCTCGATGGCCCACTTCTTATAGGTGCCTGCAACCAGGTGCTGGAAGCGGACGGGTTGGTGGAGTTGCCGGTGATGGAGCACTGAACGTCCTCCTTCTTCATAATGGCAACGCCTTCCATAACGTCGTTTGCGCCGTAGCACTTGACAGCAGCGCGCTCACCCTCGGAGAAGGGGATCTCCTTGACGACGGTCAGGGTCTGGGTGGGGATATCGTACTCGGTCTGCACATAGGTGAAGCCGTTGATACGGGAAATGATGTAAGCTGCATCCTTGCCCAGGCCGTTCAGGATAACACGCAGGGGGGTCTTGCGGACCTTGTTTGCAGTGCGGGCAATGCCAATGGCACCCTCAGCAGCAGCAAAGGACTCGTGGCCTGCCAGGAAAGCGAAGCAGGTGGTGTCCTCGCTCAGCAGACGAGCGCCCAGGTTGCCGTGGCCCAGACCGACCTGACGCTGCTCAGCAACAGAGCCGGGGATGGTGAATGCTTCCAGACCTTCGCCGATGGCAGCAGCGCACTCGGCAGCGTCGGTCAGGCCGCGCTTGACGGCGATGGCGGTGCCAGGGTGTATGCCCAGACAGCGTTATCAAAGCAGATGGCTGCACGCCGCGCACGATCTTGTCGCAGTCGATGCCCTTAGCGAGGAGCATCTCGTTGCAAGCATCCAGAGACTCCAGGCCGTTGGCCTTCAGGCATGCCTCGATTTTCGGCATACGGCGATCCATAGATTCAAAAGTTGCATGAGTTGTTCCTCCTCTCTTATTCCTCACGCGGGTCAATGTACTTGACAGCGCCCTGCTCCTTGCTGAAGCGGCCGTAAGTACCCACGTTCTTCTCGTAAGCCTCGTTGGGGGTCTTGCCGTGACGGATATCCTCCATCATCTTGCCCAGCTTGACGAACTGATAGCCGATGACCTCATCGTTGGCATCCAGAGCCAGCTTGTTGATGTAGCCCTCGGTCAGCTCCAGGTAACGGACACCCTTGGCCTTGGTGGAGAAGATGGTGCCGGTCATGGAGCGCAGGCCCTTGCCCAGGTCATCCAGACCTGCGCCGATGGGCAGACCGTCCTCAGAGAAAGCGGTCTGGCTGCGGCCGTAGACGATCTGCAGGAACAGTTCGCGCATTGCCACATTGATGGCATCGCACACCAGGTCGGTGTTCAGAGCTTCCAGAATGGTCTTTCCGGGCAGGATCTCGCCAGCCATAGCGGCAGAATGGGTCATGCCGGAGCAGCCGATGGTCTCCACCAGAGCCTCCTCGATGACACCGTTCTTGATGTTCAGAGACAGCTTACAGGTGCCCTGCTGGGGTGCACACCAGCCCACACCATGGGTGTAGCCGCTGATGTCCTTGATCTCATAGGCCTTGACCCATGCGCCCTCTTCGGGGATGGGAGCCGGACCATGCTTAGGACCTTTGGTGATCGGGCACATATTCTGTACTTGCTGCGAATAGGTCATAATCATACTCTCCTTTTGACAAATTGATGCCATTGGCAGGGGGTGTCCTGCCGTTTGCATTGACCGGCTGCGCCGCTCTCTTCCGCGCCACGCCGGTACTACCACGCATGATTTTATTATAGAGAACCTTGGCGGAATTTGCAAGACGTTTTGCGGATTTTTTCACAAGCATTTTTAACGGTTATATGTCACTAACTAGCACTTTCACCGCTTTCGCTGCCCAGTTCGTCACATTTCTATCATATTTGTCAAAAGGAATATCTTGCGCTGTCCGGTTCAGTTTTTTCTGGGCGGCTGTTGGGCCTGACGGGCCGGAGCGCCCAGATACACACAAAGCCCGCCGCCGCGCCTGCCATGGCCAGCCAGTGCCGCCCGGTGGCAAGACCCCACAGGTTCGCCGCAAAGGGGAAGGCAAGGCTGCCCACGCTCTGTCCCAGCGCCAGAAAGCCGTAGTTTACCCCGGCATGGGGCAGGCCGAACAGGTCGGTGGAGAGGGAAGGCAGCACCGCCGCCAGCGCCGAATAACAGAAGGTGAGCCCTGCGTACACAGCCACAACGAGCCAGCCCTGTGCGAACAGGAAGGCCGCTGAAAGCCCCAGCGACACGCCGAACAGGATCAGGTCAGTGGGGCGGCGGCCGATCCGGTCGCTGAGCAGGGGCATCAGCAAGCGGCCCGCCGCGCTGCCCACGCTGCCCAGCACCACACTCCACAGGGCAGCGCCCTCGTCCAGGCCCCGCTCCATGCCCAGCTTTAAGATGATGGGGCTGAACAGCAGCACCGCCGGGGTGGAACAGCAGACCGCTCCGGCGCAGAGCCAGTACTGTTTTGTTCTGAGCATCTGCAGCGGGGCAAGGTCGAGGGCCGGGGTGCCCTTTCCCCTGCCCTGCTCTTCGGGCTTCTGCTTTGCCGAGGCGGGTCGGTGAGCAGAGCGCTGCCCACAAGGCAGACCGGCAGCGTGAGTGCCCCAGCGCCCAGAACGCCCCCCGGATCCCCTGCACCGGGCCAAAGCCCTTCAGCGCCGTGCGGACGAATCCGGTCAGGAACGCACCGCTCAGGCCCACCGCGCCGCCAATGACCCCCGTGGCAAGGCCCTTGCGCCCGGCGTACCATTCTGGGCGCAGGACTGGATGGACGGGTAGAGAAACGCCGTGCCCAGCCCCGCCGGAATGCTGAACACGGCCCAGAACCATACCCCCTTTTCCCCGGCAGGAGGGCCGCCGCAAAGAACCCGCCGCAGAGCAGGCCGGTGCCCCACAGCGCCGCGCAGCGCGGGCCTTTTTATCCTGCAAAAACCACCGATGACGCATCCCACCCCGAACGCTGCGATCAGGATGCCGAACGCATAGCCAGCGCCGTCCTCGGTCAGGCTGAACTCGTCCATCACCGGCTGCTGGAACACGCCCCACGCCGCAGGCAGGCCCGTCAGGATCTGAATGGCCGCCCCCGCCGCCAGGATCGCCCAGGGGTGGCGCGCTGTAAACTGCTTCATCTGTTTTATCACCTCGTTCTGTCAGTGTGCCCTTTTTCATTGACAAAACGGCATGATTCTTTATAATTAAAGATGTTCAAATTAAAATAACTTCACTCTCCGTCAGTCGCTGACTGCACTGCCACCTCCCCCCAAAGGGGGAGGCTCTGGCGGTTCTTTGAAAGGCCTCATCTGGGATTGCCCTTGGCTCTCCCTTTGGGAGAGCTGTCGAGCGAATGCGAGACTGAGAGGGTGAGGATGCTGAGAAAGAGGAACCAACTATGAAATCACAGGCATTGAAGGTATGCGGGACCTGCTGCCCGCCGAACAGACTCTGCGCGACTACATCCAGGGCAAGATCCTGGAGACCTACCGTGCTTCCGGCTTTGAGCGCATCTCCACCCCCATGCTGGAGGATATGGAGAACCTGGACAAATCCGACGGCGGCGACAACCTGAACCTCATCTTCAAGGTGATGAAGCGTGGAGACAAGCTGACCAGCGCGCTGGGATCCGGCGACCCCAAGCAGCTCTCCGACATGGGCCTGCGCTATGATCTGACCCTGCCCCTGAGCCGTTTCTACGCTGCCAACAAGGACAAGCTCCCCCACCCCTTCAAGGTCATCCAGACCGACCGCGTGTTCCGCGCCGAGCGCCCCCAGAAGGGCCGCCTGCGCGAGTTTGTCCAGTGCGACATCGACATTCTGGGCGACGAGAGCCCCAATGCCGAGGTGGAGCTGATTGACGTGACCGCCCGTGCCCTGCTGGGCATCGGCTTTACCGGCTTCACCGTGAACATCAATGACCGCCGCATCCTGCGCGGAATGCTGGAGAGCATGGGCTTTGCCGCCGACACACTGGACTCTGTCTGCATCACCTTTGACAAGATGGATAAGATCGGTGCCGAGGGCGTGAAGGCCGAGCTGACCGAGAAGCAGCTGCCTGAAGCTGCCATCAACGCGCTGGCCGATTTCATTGCCGCCGGTGATGTGACACTGGAGTCCGTAGCTTCCCGCTGCGCCGACCCCGCCATTGCCGATGACCTGAAGTATGTGCTGGCCACCGCAAAGGCCATGGCCAACGGCCGCTTCGATGTGGCCTACTGCCCCAGCCTGGTGCGCGGCCAGGGCTACTACACCGGCATGGTGTTTGAGATCACCTGCCCGCAGTTCAGCGGTGCAGTGGCTGGCGGCGGCCGCTACGACAACATGATCGGCAAGTTCCTGGGCACCAAGGTGCCCGCCGTGGGCTTCTCCATCGGCTTCGAGCGCGTCTGCGGCATCCTGCTGGAGCAGGGTTATCAGATCCCCGGTGCCAAGCAGAAGATCGCCCTGCTCTACAACAGCGATGTGGACTTCCCCGCCGTGCTGGCCAAAGCCGCACAGCTGCGCGACACCTACAACGTCACCGTTCTGCCTCAGGCCAAGAAGCTGGGCAAGCAGCTGGGCCAGCTGGAGCTTCCGGTTTCGCCGGTGCCGCCTTTATGGACAAGGATGAAGTAAAGATCTTCGCACAGCAGTAACAGACGGGCGCGGAAGTTTCCCAAAGCAAGTGTCCGCTGGGGTGGGACCCTGTTGCCGCAGGCAATAGGGCGGGCGATGGAATGGCCCGTTTCACTTGCGCGGGAAAGCTTCCCGCCACCCTTTGCAACAGCATATATAATAAAGCCCTCTCGGCCAATCGGCTGAGAGGGCTTTGTTTTGTGCGGGTTAATTACAGATTGTACAGTTCCGTATACTTTTTGGTCAGATAATCCAGATAGTAGTGTGCGTCAAAGGTGCCGCAGGCATTTCTGACGACTTCAGCAGGCTCCAGCAGGTGGCCGTACTGGTGCACCTTTTCCCGCAGCCAGCCGGTGACGGCGGAGAGATCCCCGTGAGCCACACCGCCGTACACATCGAATTCCTGCTCCATATTGTGGAGCATCTGGCACCGTAGCATTGCCCAGAGCGTAAGACGGGAAGTAGCCGAAGGAACCGCCCGACCAGTGGCTGTCCTGCAGGCAGCCCTCGCGGTCATTGGGAACCTCCACGCCCAGATACTCCTTGTACAGCTCTGCCCACGCGGCAGGGACCTCCTTTGCCGTCAGGGTGCCCGCAATGAGCTGCTTCTCGATCTCGTACCGCACCATGACGTGCAGGCAGTAAGTCAGCTCATCGGACTCGGTGCGGATGAGGCTGGGCTCCACCTTGTTCACGGCGCGGTAGAACTGCTCCGCAGTCACATTCCCCAGCTGTGCGGGGAAGAATTCCTGCACCTTGGGATAGATGGCCCCGATAAAGGCGCGGGAACGGCCGATGAGGTTCTCGTAGAAGCGGGACTGGCTCTCGTGCACGCCCATGGACACACCGCCAGTCAGGCAGGTGTACTGCAGGTCATCCCGGATGCCCAGCTCGTACAGGGCATGGCCGCCCTCGTGGAGAATAGAATACATCGAGGAGGCCACATTGTGCAGGTCGTAGTTGGTGGTGATGCGGACATCCTTGTTGTTGAACTCCAGCGTAAAGGGGTGTTCGGTCTCACCCAGGCCGCAGTGGCCGCGGTCAAGGCCCATGACCTCCATGAGATAGTCCGCAAACGCCTTCTGCTGCTCGACCGGATATTCCAGATGCAGGAAGCTGTCATCGATCTGGGGCTTCTCGCCGATGGCCGGATGAGAGGCACCAGCCCCTTGCGCAGGGTGTCAAAGAACACGTCCAGCTGTTGAGTGTCCACGCCCCGCTCATACTCGTTCAGCAGGGCATCATAGGGCGCTTTTTCCGCATCATAATAGCCCGCGAACTTCCGGTTATACTCCACCAGCTCCTGCAGGATGGGGCAGAAGGAGGCAAAGTCGTTTTCTTCCTTGGCCTTGTGCCAGACATCACTGGCGCGGTTGGTCAGCTCGCTGTATGCCATATACTCCTCGGCGGGGATGCGGGTGAGCTGCCGGCAGCTGCGGCGCAGCTCCTCCACCTCGCGGCGTGGAGGGTGTCCAGCGTCTCCCGCCGGGCATAGAGCTCCTCCACCAGTGCAAGGGTCTCGGGGGCAGTCATCAGCTTCTGCAGTTCACCGGCCAGAATACTCAGGGCCACGCCCCGGCCCTCGGCCGTGTTCTTGGGGGCCACGGTCACAGCGTCCAGATACAGGCTGTTGGAGGCGCAGTTGTAGGCGTACAGCTTCTTCTGCAGGGTCTCCAGCGCCCGCAGCTTCTCATTTTGTTCCATTGGGTGTTTCTCCTTTTTCAGTTTTTGGTGGGAAATGCCGGATCATTCCAGAAAAACCGCCTCCGGACCACCGGGTCCGGGTCCGGGATCTCAAACGTATAGCGCTCCGTTGCATTGATGACCGTGGTCTGGCCGTGGGTGCACACCCGGGGCAGGTTGGCATCATAGTTCAGGTGAACATGCCCATGCACGAACCACTTGGGCTGGTACTCCTCCAGCAGGTCGTTGAAGCAGGCAAAGCCTTGTGGGCCCGGTCGTCGCCATCGTTCAGGCCGGCCGCCGGGGAATGGGTCAGCAGCAGGTCAATGCCGCCCGCCCGGTGGGCCTTGAACCAGAGCCGCCGCACCCGGCGGCGCATTTCCCGCTCCGTGTACTGGAAGGTCTCCTCACGGTTGTAGCGGATGCTGCCGCCAAGCCCCATGATGCGCAGCCCTTTCCAGACATACACCTGATCGTCCACACAGATGCAGCCGCCCGGCTCGCCCTCCGTGCGGTAGCGGCCATCGTGGTTGCCGTGGACATACAAAATGGGGGCTGCTGTAAAATTTGTCAGATATTCGAGGTATTTTTTTGGCAGATCCCCGCAGGAGAGGATCAGATCGACCCGGCCAGGCGTTCCCGGGAGCAATAGTCCACAGCGCCTTGGAGGGGGTATCGGAAATTGCAAGTATCTTCACGTCCGCAACACTCCGTTCTGTTGAGCTTTTTACAGCGTCGTCTCTTTCAGGCTGCTCAGGCCGTTGATCTCCAGCAGGCCCAGCGTTCTGACATCCAGCTGATCGTACCGGGGCAGGCTGCCCTCCACACACTCGCCCAGCCAGTCCATCTCCATCAGTTCCTTGGGGGTATAGGTGTCTGCAGTGGGTGCCTTGGGGATATGCCCCTGCGCAAAGATGCCCGCCGGAAGATGGGAAACTCGTTGGCCGCAAGGTTCTTTTCCAGCAGATCGAGCAGCTGCTGCGTGCCCTTGGGCAGGGTCTCGTAGTAATCCAGCCGCTCCGCGTCACTGTGGAAGCCCCACCAGTAGTTGATGGCCTTGCCGCTGGAACCGCTGTCCCAGGTGCCCTCGAAGATGGAGCGGATGATGCCGATATAGAACACTTCCCACTTCCAGACCGCAGCGCCACCGGCTGGATGCTGCCATCCGGCATCCGGCGGCACAGGCCGTATTCCCTGGCGCTGCCGGTGGGCTCAAAGGGGCTGCAGGCGTAGAACAGCTCGATATCCGGGCAGTCGGAGAAATCCAGCGGTTTCCCCGGCTCCTGCAGGCAGGCCCAGCGCAGCAGGATATGGCTGTTGGGCCGCACGGTGCGCAGGCCCCGGGCAAAAGCATTGACGGCCGCAGGCACACCGTAAACGGGGTTGGCCGCCACATAGCCCACCCGGTCGGTCAGATTCAGGATACCCGCCAGCATTCCCAGCAGATAGTTGGCCTCATAGGTGCGGGGGTAATAGGTGCGCACCAGCGGATGGGGCGCGTTCAGGCAGCAGTTCAGGAACCGGGTCTTGGGGTGCTGGGCCGCTACCTTGAGGCAGGCGGGCCGCATCCGGATGCTGGTGGTGAACACCACGTCCGCGTTGTCGTGGGCCACCTCTTCCATGATCTGCTCCGCGTCCACCTCGGGGGAGACATTTTCCCGGTTGGTAATGATGAGCCGGTCCGGGAATTCCTTTTTCAGGGCCTCGATCCCCTTTTCGTGGCCCCGCACCCAGGCGCTATTTTTAGCATTGTACTCGTGCAGGAACACCACCTTGAGCTGGCTGGGCTTGCTGAAGATGTTCAGCTTGTTCAGCAGCGGCTCACTGCCGGGCTTTGGCTCCAGCGAAAGCTCCACGGCGTGGGGCTCCGTCAGGATCTTGATCTCATCCCACAGCTTGGCCAGGTTTTCCCGCACCTGGCTGGGGGTGGACTGGCAGGCATCCGAATACCGGTAGACCGAGAGGTACACCAGCAGTGCGTCGCCCGGGGTCAGCCCCAGGGCAGAGCCGCCCAGCGCATAGAACTGCTGGCTGAACATGGTATACAGGGCCGAGAAGTTCAGCCGGTCGTCATCCGACCATACCTCGCTGGCGGCCTTGCAGACCAGTGTCTGCAGCTTTGCATAGCCGCCCAGCCGGGAGAACTGGACATTGTTGATCTTGCTCAGCTTATAAAAATCAAGAAACTCGTAGTAGATCTTGTTTTCCAGCGTGTCGTTCCGGGCCGGAACAAGCCGGGTGACCGTGCCCGGAATGGTGACCGCCTCGTAGTATTTGAGGACAGACACCCGCTTGTTGCCCTCCTGCACATAGAACTTGTTCAGGTATTCGTAGGCAATGATGGGGGTGTGGATGCCTTCTTCCAGATGGGCCTCACAGAGATTCGACCACTTGACGGCAAACTCGGTGTCCTCTTCCAGCAGGGGCATAAAGTTGGCCGCAAAGGCTGTGTGCCGCCCGCTGGTCTTGGTGCCCACAATGCTCTCGGCGGGGATATCCACCAGCCCCAGCGGCTCCTGGGCAACGATGTTCACCCCGTTCAGGATATCATCCAGCACCGCAAGGTACGGCGACTGGCCGCGCGCCACACAGGCACGGTAGGCACGCTGGCCCGCGCGCAGGGCGCTTCTATAATCTTCTATCATGGCCATAGCAGAACTCCCTTCTTCAATGGCTCCTGTTTTCCTTTCCCGGCCCGTGCCGCCGTGTATGCGGCACAGGTCTAAGGACAGTATAACATGAAATTCGGATTTATGGGAGACTTTCTCCGGCAAAGGTGTTGATTTACAGAAATTTTTCAGGTACGATAAATAGGAAACCATATTTGTGAGGTACATTTTCATGCAGACTGAACAGCTGCCCCGCCTGGAAGCGGGGGAATACCCCGGCGGCATCTGGTACTACGAGCCCCACACCTACCTGCCCTACCGCTATGTGTTGGGCCGGGTGGGCAGGCACCCGCTGGTGTGCATCGGCATCAACCCCAGCACCGCCCAGCCCGCGCGCTGGACCCCACCTTAAAGAGTGTGGAGCGGCTGGCCAACGCCAACGGCTTTGACAGCTGGATCATGTTCAACGTATACCCCCAGCGCGCCACCGACCCCAACGACATGGACCGGGTGCCGGACCGCGCCCTCTGCGACGAGAACCTGCGCTGGCTGCGGGCCGTTCTGGCCGAGACCGAGCCCACCATGTGGGCCGCATGGGGCACCCTGATCGAAAAGCGAGACTACCTGCCGGCCTGATGCGGGAGATGGTGGCCCTGACAAGAGAGCGGGACATCCCGTGGGTCACCTTTGGCAAGCGGAGCAAAAAGGGCCACCCCCATCACCCGCTCTACCTGCGCAAAGATTCCACACCCGAGCCGTTTGATGTTGAAAACTATCTGGACACCTGTTTTTGAGGGAGGGATACCATGACCCCGGAACGCTACCAGGCCCTGCTGCGCTGGCTGGAGGCCCGCCCCGCCCTGAAAAAGCTGGTGATCGCCCTGAACCGCTGGCTGCCTGCCGTGCCCTTTGCCTGCTACCCTTTGCTGCTGGTGCTGCTGAATGTGCGGTGGTTCCGGCTGCTCTCCGCAAACCGCGCCGCCGCTCTGGATTTTATGCAGCTCATCGCCCGGGCAGTCTTTGTGCCGGCCTTCGTCTTTCTGGGCGGCACGCTCCTGCGGGCCAGGCTGAACTTTCCCCGCCCGTATGAGCAGCCCGGCTTCACGCCGCTGGTGCCCAAGGAGACCCACGGCAAGTCCTTCCCCTCCCGCCACGCCCTGAGCGCCGCCGTGCTGGCCGCTGTGTGGTGCTACTTCTACCCCGCCGCCGGGGCCTGCATGGTGGTGGTGGCCCTGCTCATCTGCGCCCTGCGGGTGCTTGCCGGGGTGCACTATGTCCGGGATGTGGCCGCCGGTGCCCTGCTCGGCTTTGCCTTGGGGCCGCCGGAATGTGGCTGCTGTGACCCCAGAATGCCCCCTGCGCCGTAAAATCCAAAAAAATTTGAAATTCCGCTTGACAGAAGCCTATGCGTATGGTATTATACTTCTCGCAGCGTGTGCCGAACGCACACTGCCGCCAGATAAGTACCCCATGGGATAACAACGTGCGCCCGTAGCTCAGGTGGATAGAGCAACTGCCTTCTAAGCAGTGGGCCGGGGGTTCGAGTCCTTCGGGCGCATATTATGTGGTGCCTTTAGCGTAGTCGGTTAACGCGCAGATTGTGGATCTGGAGACCGTGGGTTCGAGTCCCACAAGGCACCCTGCTAGGAATCAGACCGGAAGCCGAAAGGTTTCCGGTCTGATTTTTTGCTTTTCTGGCCCATTTTAACACGTATTTTCGTTGCTTTTCCGCTTTCTGCCGAAAAGTACAACTTTTTTTTTGAAATTGTGCTTGACAATTCCGGATTCCATGGTATAATAACTAACGTTCCGAGCCGAACGGCCCACGAACAAAACAGAATATGCGGATATGGCGGAATTGGCAGACGCGTTAGATTCAGGTTCTAATCGGGGCAACTCGGTGGAGGTTCAAGTCCTCTTATCCGCACCAAACAATGAAAATCCGAACCTTTTCTCAATAGGAGAAGGGTTCGGATCTTTTGTTTGCTGACCTTTGGCGCGGCGCTGTTCCTGTTTGCCAGCTGCACAACACCAAAAAGGACACCATCCGCAGCCTGCGCCGGACCAGTTGCTCCGGTGCTTTTGTGCTGCTGGATGCCACAGTCAACACCCGCATGGAGGGGGCCGGGTACTCCCGCGCCGGGCTCTATGTGCAGAAAGGCGGTGCCGACACCCCCACCGTGCCCCTGCTGCTCTACCGCGGCAGCGCGGATGTGGGCAAGACCCACAGCGTGATGCCCCACCGCAAATGGCGCATGGAATTCCAGACCGACCAGTTCCCGGACTACGACCGCTGGATGACCCCCAGCAGCACCCCGCTGTACCAGGCTTATACGCTGACGGAACGGTTCAGCCTCCCCGGCACCTCGGAGGAGGTACAGCTGTTTTTGCTGCCCCTGCGGGGCCGCGACGGCACCATGTACGGGCTGTGCGGCTTTGAAATCAGCCAGAGCTTTTTCAAGCAGAACTTTGCCCAGCCCACCGGCTTTGACCACCTGATCTGCTGCTTGCCCCGGCAGACAGCGGCTGAACGCCAGCGCCGCCCTCAGCAGCGGCACAACCGGCGGCTACTTCCACGCCCCCCGGGACATGCTGGTGCTGCGCAGCATGGGCGGCAGCCTGACCCAATTGATCGGTTCCGACAGCGCCTATGCAGGCATCTCGGAGCTCTGCCGCCTGAGCGAGAACCAGTCCTACCGGCTGGCCGTCTGCATCCCCATGACGGACTACCGCAGGCTGATCTTCTCCGGCAACCTGCAAATGCTGCTGATCGGCCTGTTCATCCTCTTTTTTGTGGTGTTCTGCTGCATGTACTTCCACCAGCACATCCTCTCGCCTGCGTTCCGTTGTACTTTCGTTGTCCCTTTGGCATACAAAAACACCCCATTTCCTAAACAGTATACCATACTGTCTAACAAATGGGGTGCAGTTCACACAGGTGCAGCGGCTCTTTTATATTGATTCTAGGTTCCGGACGCTCCGGGGACACTTCCGGCAGCTTCGTACAGCTTTGCGCCTGCGGAGCCCCGGCAGCCTTCTTTTACTGGTCGATGGGCTTCATCGTGGGGAGCTTGACTGGTGGTGATTTATAGCTGTTTACAAGTGTTCATAAGCCTTTATTTGTGCAAGATAAAAAAGTCTTGTTTTTCGTAATTCTACGCAACTGTTTACAGCTATTCTCAAATTGGTGGTAAGTCAGTGGTAAGGCTGGTGGTAAACTTATTCGTCTTCGTGAGAGTGCCAACGCTTCAAGACTTCTTCCACCTGTCCAATAAGCTGCTCCTTGTTCGGCATATACAAGACATACCGGGATGCAAAAATCTGATTCGACAAACCGCCCAGCGCATACTCGGCTGCTACGCTGTCCTTGTCAGTGCAGAGGATGATGCCGATAGGAGGATTATCTTCCGGGTCGTTGACCTCTGCGGCGTAGTAGTTCAGATACATATTGATTTGTCCGGCGGCTTCGGGCGTGAGCTTGGTGGTTTTCAACTCGATCAGCACATAGGCGTGTAAAATCTTATTGTAGAACACCATATCCACATAGTAGTGGGTGTTGTTCACTGTGACACGCTGCTGTGTGCCGACAAACATAAAGCCCCGGCCAAGTTCCAGCAAGAAATCTTCGATTTGTCGCACCAGTGCTGCTTCCAAATCGCTTTCAAGGAACGGCTTTTCTTCCGGCAGCCCCAAAAACTCGAATACATACGGGTCTTTGATGATGTCCTCCGGCTTTGTGTAGTCCACACCTTTTTCAGCCAATGCTAAAACTTGTTCCTTGTTGGCATCCCCACGAGACAAGAGCAGCCGTTCAAACAGGGAACTTTCCATCTGGCGTCTTAATTCACGGACAGACCAGCCAGAATTGACCGCTTCTTTTTCGTAGAAGCTGCGCTTCTCCTTATCGGAAATGGATAACAGCTCACAGTAGTGCGACCAACTCAATCCAGACACTGTCTGGAAAATTGGATAGCTGAGATAGAACTGCCGCATATTGTAAACATTCGAGCGCGAAAAGCCCTTGCCAAGCTCCTTTGTCAACGCCCTGGAAAGCTGCGATAAGGTCTTTTCACCATATGCAGCACGGATGCTGTCATTTTGTTCACAACGAACACGACCTCACCAATCTTCCAATAAGTTGACAACAGTTCCTGATTGACTTGCTGTGCTACATTTTTACGGGAAGCTTCCAGCAGAGAACGAATCTCACTCACTGCCGGAACAAGAACCTGTGCTGCGAGGGTTACAGATTTATTTTCCATCAGTCATTTTCCTCCTTTCCTTCAAATGTCGTGGTTGCAGATAAGAACTCTGCAAACTTGTCGATTTCCTTTTTCTTGAGATTTTTTGTGGCCTCAGTGTAGATGTTCATGGTAGTGGTAATATCGGCGTGGCCCAGTACGTCCTGAATGACCTTCATGTTGATTCCGGCCTCGCAAAGCCGGGTAGCGCAGGTGTGCCGCAAGGAATGGCAACTAAACTTCGGAAGCAGAACAAGGTTTTTCGGCTTGATTGTACCGCTTTCGCATTTTGCCAACTGTTCCTCGTTGCAGTCGCGGATGATACGGTCAATGCCTTTATTGATGGTGCTGTGATGCTGGCACTCACCAAAACGGTTTACAAAAATAAAATCCGTATAGCCATCAATCGTCACCTTGCAGGAAATTCCAGTTTTCTTCTGATACTCTCGCTCTTGTACAAAAGCAGCCTTGACTGCCGGAGTCATAGGCACAATTCGATTTCCAGCTTCCGTTTTGGGTGTATTGATTCCGTACAGACAACCTTTCTCCCGGTGGCTGTAATAAATCAACGTGTGATTTACACTGATTTCACCCGTATCAAGGTTGATGTCCTCCCAGCGCAAACCCGTTGCCTCACCAGCACGGAGACCACATTCCACCATCACGGTAATGATGGGAAGCCAGTGATTGTACTTCTCGCTGTTTTTCAAGAAGTTCATCAACAGCTTCTGCTGGCCTGCGGTCAGAGCCTTGCAGCGTTCACTGTCCAGGTTATGCGTCTGCTTCAACTCTTTCAACGCATTATCGGATGGATTGGTGCGGAGATACTCGTCCTCAACCGCAAAATCCAGCACCTGATGCATCACGGTATGGATGTTCTCCACCGTTGCCACTTTCAAACGCTGCGAATCCACAAGGCCATTGTAAAACCGCCGCACATCCGACTTTTTCAGGCTTCCGACCTTCCGCTTTCCAAACTCCGGAAATACATACATCTTGTACATATACTCGTAATTGACCAACGTATTGGCTTTCAGCCCCTTTTTCAGTTGCAGCCACTGCTCGTGAATGTCATTGATGGTCGCGTTCCGCGCTTCCGAACGAATGCCATCACTGCGGTCACGCTGAATCTCTGCTTCTTTCTCACGAAGTTCTTCCAGACTTTTGGCGTACACATTGTTGCGCTTGCCGTTTTCACTGCGCCAGCGGTACTCATACGTTCCGTTACTGCGCTGATATTCACCTTCCTTTAGAACACGCTTCTTTGAGTCTTTTCTTCTTTCTGCCATCGTTAGTCCTCCATTGTTGCAGAAAGCAACCTACAGCTTAATCATACCATACCGCCGAGGTGCTTTCAACTGCCGACTTCATTTTTATTGTCAAATCGAAAATAATCGGTCAAGGTGTTCATCCAGCCTACGGCGTTTCAGCAGCCGCTTCGTACCATTCCAGAGAACAAAGGTGCAGTCTTTGGAATCGCTCATTTCGCGCAGCTTATTGATGCCAATGCCGGAATAGACTGCGGCTTCTTCCAGCGTCAGATTGCCTTTCTCCCAGATCGGAACTTGTTGGGACTTGGTTCCTCCATCTTGCTGCGCAAGACCGTTCCGTCGCTTAAAAGCCCCACTGGGGCTTTCATTGCTCCGCTTCGCTGTGCAAACGCGAACTTCTTTCATAGGCAAAACCTCCGTATTTTTGTTTATAACCAGTAGCCTGTAACCACGGTAGAAAACTTTTTGTGCGGCGATGTGCTGGCAACTTTCCGTATTTGTTTTTTCTTATCAGTTACAGGTTACATGGTTACAAATAGAAAAAAACATTTGGAATGATGCAGTTTTTTGACAGATGAAGGATGTAATCACACCTGTAACCAACGATGTAAAGCAGCCCTTCAAAACGGAACTCCCATCTGCTGAGCTTCTTCGTCTGTAAGTTTTACAAAACCGTCCGCATCCGTTTTTGCAGCGGTTACACGTTCCCATCCTTTCTGCACGCCATACTTCGGGTAGCGTTTGGCTGCTTTATGAGCTGTCCACCCTTTGATTTCGTCGTTTGCAATTCCTGCAGTCATGATCTCACAGATGGCACGGGTTTCCCACTCCGCAGGAAGATTCAGATTGCCCAGTGCCTCAGCGTAAAGCTGTTTGGAACATACCCGGTCGCCCGTGTAATCTTCCAGAAACGCATAGATCATGCCCGCCTGCGTATCTTCTTGCATAAAATCTTTCTGGCAAATCTGCAAGGCTCCTGCATGGCAGGGCTGAATGTCAGCTTATAATCACCGCTGTTGTAAATCGTCATGGCTTCTGCCCAAAGCTGGTCGATATAGGCACGGGATTCCGCTTCGTTATCCAGAATATGTACTTCAGCCTGTGCTGCATCCACTGGGATGGGGATAAAGCGTCGGTTTCCTGTACGGTCACGGGGGAGAAAATCCTGTCGGTTGGTCGTACCTGCAAAGACACATTGCCGCAAACGGTCTGCCGGGTGTGTTTCATACGGGATTTTGTAGGTTTCTTTTTGCTTGCTGAGAAAGCTCTTGATTTCCTCGATGCTTTTGGCATTGGCAGTCGCAATCATTTCCGACATTTCCATGATCAGTGGCCTTACAGCTTGCGGAACACGTTATCATCGTCCAGTCGCCGCAAATCATCCGAGAACCATTCATCTTTGATAGCAAGCAGCCTGAAAAAAGAGGATTTTCCTGCACCCTGCCCACCGACCAAGCAAAGCATCATTTCAAACTTGCAGCCGGGATGAAACACCCGTTTGATCGCTCCAAGTAGAAAAATCTTCAAAGCTTCTGCGGTAAGCTCATCTTCTGCCGCACCGAGAAAGCGATGCAACGCGTGGCTTATCCGCTCTGCGCCATCCCACTTCAAGTCATTCAAGTAGTCCCGGATAGGGTGATAATGATTTTCGTTGGCAACAATGCGAATTGCTGCAGACACCCGTTTTTCGCTGTACAGGCCGTATTTTTCCATTCGGCGCAGAATGTACATCATATCGGTGTCGGTCAGTGTAGGGCCAGAACGCTGCCAGCCCATCGGCTTTACAATATCAATGCGTTCACTCAGCAGATTCAGCCGGATGGAATCTGCAAGAATCGGGTCGTTCTGCAAAACGGTCACACAGTTTTGAATCGTGTTCTGAACACCACCTTTTTCAGCCTGCGAGAGCATTTTGCGGATGTTGGAAATGGTCGATCTCGTATTTTCGGATTCGTTGGGCAATCTGTTGAACCTCCTTCCGGTGTTCGGTGAGAAAATGTCGATTCTCTATCAGATATTGGATGTAATCAGTATAATGCAGGCTGGCAACAAAACAGGGATGCAGTTCTTCCTCTGCTGACTTCGGCGCAAATCGTTTGCGCCAGTCATCCAGAATCGCGCTGCACTCGTACAATGTTTGGATTGGGTTTTGACTTTTATATTCCACAATTTTCGGATACTGTAGTGGAAAAACAGGATTCCCCGAAAGTCCAAAATCTGCGACCAGCTTTTCCGCCGCCCGTCGCAGGGACAGTTGAAACAACTTTGCGGTAAAGTCAATAACATCACCATCCGCTCCACAGCCAAAACAGTGAAACCGGGAATCTACTTTCATGCTGGGGTTACGGTCTGTATGGAATGGACAGCAAATCATGCTGCTGCGGTTGGGCTGAAAGCCGTAGGTTTCTGCGGCCTGCCGAGTAGTGATATTCAGTTTTACAATTTCAAATAAATTATTGTTCTTGAAAATTGACCTCCTTCTTATTTTCAAAAGTCCCTGCCGGATGGGAAAGCCCTGCACGGGCTTACGCATCCGGCAGGGTTCCGGGGTGCGGGGTGGAAGACCCTGCTGATTACAGGCTCATATCGTAGCTACGCTTCTTACGTTTCGGTTGACGTACGCGCTGTTCCTGTCGAACCTGCTCCTGCCTTGCCTTTTCGCGGACTTTTGCCGCCCACTCGCGTTTCCATGCAAGGTCGGATTTCATTTCATCGGTTTTTCGGAAGATGCTGTACACGTTATCCGATGCAATTTCCAGACGCCGGGATTCTTCTCTCAGGGGAGCGTATGCCTTTTTCCTCTCCGCGATTTCTTTGGTCAGTTCTTCTTTCCGTTTTTTCAAGGATTTCAGCGATGGCAGCTTTCCATCGTTTTCTTCCCAGAAATATTTCACGGATTCTGCATAGGCGTCCAATTCCTTGGAATGCTCTGCACGGAATTTTTTCTTAAAAATGCCTTCGCAAATTGCTGCTGGACCTCTTTTGTAGAAAGGTACTGTCCCGCATAATGAATCTGCTCATTGGTTTTGTACAGTTCATCCTCTGTCTGTGACAGCCGATCATACGCAGCCTGCGCATTGGCCTGTGCTGTCTTACACAGATCGTTCAATTCCGTCAGGTCGTTGATGTTGTTCTCCTGTACCCATACCAGCGTTTCGGCCATCTTCTGCAAATTGCTGATTTTGACCTTTAGCGCATAGGCCAGATTTTCCTGTGCTTGACATTCTCCTGCAGGTCCACAACAAGCCGCAGCCTTGTTCTGGTCGTAAAGATCAGTATGGGATCTTCCTTGTACCGCAGATTCTTCTCGGCGTTCTGAACAAAGAATCCTTCCAGACATTCTCTTTTGCTGCTTTCTCCCAGAGAACGCTCCGATATGAACTTGTTCCGTTCCGGCGGCAGATAGCTATAACGACCACGTTGTGTTTTGACAAAAATATTATATTCATTCTGCAGGATGCTTTGAAAATCTTCATACGAGATTGCTTTCTCACGAGCAGCGGCAACAGCATCCCGGATAAGTTGTTTCTGTGTTTGAAATTTTGTCGGGTTGGGCGTAAACCCTTCCTTTTCGATTTCCTGTTTTTTCTCATCCAGCCACCGCTGTGCCCAATACTCTGCTTCGGTCACACCCGTTCTGGATGGTGACAGCAAATCGACTTGATGCAGAAATTCACGGTTGCACAAATCCATGAGGGATTTCTGCAAGTGCTTTAGATACTCGTTCGTCACGTGGTGCTTGTACCCTGCCTTGCAGTCAATGGATTGCTCCATAAAGGGCTGCTTAGGTACATCCAGCTTTCGCAAACTGTTGATTACGATATGCACATGAATGTTGCCGCTGCCATTATGACCGTCCATGTGCGTACAGACCAAAGCCTGATGCCCCGGAAAATTAGCTTTTGCATATTCCAGTCCAAGCTCCTGCGCCCGTTTCCCCGTCAAGCAATTTTCTGTGCTGTCCCGTGGATCAAAGCTGATGATGTAATGGTGCGATTTAATTTCATCCTTGTTTTTGTTCTTCTGATATTCGCGGTTCAGTTGCTGGCAGGCCGCATCGAAGGAATAGGGTTCACAGTTCAGGCCGTCCAGATAAAACTCATCCCGCATGATGCGATTTCCGTTCTGGTCAAGGATCGGAGTTTTCCGAAGCTCGTCATGCTTGAAAATCAGATACTCCAGTGCAGCACCATAATCGGAACTCTTACTTGCGATGTGCTTTAATATTGCCATAGTTCTTTCCTGCCATTTCTGCGACCTGCTCCCGCATTTCAAAAACGCAGGAAATCGCATGGTTGATGTTTTCGAGCATAGCGCGCGACTGGATACCGCCGCTGTTGAAGAACGCCGCGATCTGGTTCAGGTTGTTCCCGATGGCGGAAAACTCCCGTGTGATGGCTTCGATCTCGTCCGGGTGGACATAGAATACATACGAGGTATTCACGCGACCTTTCATCAGCATCTGCGCTGCAAATTCAGAGAGCGTCATTCCGGCATCTTCGGCCTGCTGGTGTAAAAGTTCATGTACTACTTCGGTAACTCGCGCGGAGATTACTTTTGTCTTTACGATAGATTTCACTTTTTTCTTCGTTCTTGGCATGGGGTCTCCTTTCCAAAATCAAGAATTTGATTTTCCCGGCAGTGCATCTGCACTCCGGCTGTGACCTGCTGCGGCAGGCCACCAACAGGCAAAATCATGTGATTTTGCACGATGTGAGGGTATGGGGAGCGCAATCCCCATCAAGATGCCGCCATGGAGAAATCGTCCGCAGGAGCGGTTTCGTATACAAAGGCGAATCTTGCTCTTAACTACTGTCCACTCTGTCCCAGCCCGTTCCTGCCCGATTTTCTCCGGCGTATTTTCCGGTAAGACGCGCAGAATGCACATTCAGTACCAGAGGTATCCTGCTGGGGTGGCTCATGAAATTTTCAAGGTGCGATGTGACTTTGTAAGGAATTAGGGATTTTCAGAAGTGATGCCGTAGCGAATTGGCTTACTTTTGAAAACACTTCCTATACCTTATACAAACTTTAAGGGGTGTTTTTAAACCGGGTCTTTTGAAAATTCAAAGAAAATTCATTTTCCCAACATTCCCCTCTACCTATAACAATCTAAAATGGATGTTTGGCAACCAGTTTTTCAAATTTTGTTGAACTGCCTAATTTTAGAATATAGATTTTGTTCGATTCCCACTTATAGAACCAGAGGAAAGCTGTTTTACAAAAGATTTTGAAAACCCCTACACTAATAGGAATCCGCAGGGCTGTTTTGGAATACAGTTTTGAAAATTTTTCAATTTAAGAAAAAAGAAAAACGGCAAAGCGAACCAAAATCCACTTTACCGTTTTGTGTCGATAACGCGATACGCATAAATTACTGTCTTGGGCTTTTCCAATAATTTTCCTTATGAGAAGATTGGAAAAAACAAGTTTATCCGCATCCACTGGATGCAGACTTGTCTTATTGCTCATCCTTTATTGAAAAGCCAACTTCTTTCAGCTTTCAGATAACTTCTTCGCAGTTCTTTTTTTCCAAGGTTACGCACACGCATAAGATCTTGGTATGATTTTGAAGCAAGATCATCAGTTGTACGGATACCTGCGCGTTTCAAACAATTAGAACTCGCTCTCCGGGAAAGTGCATCTTTTCTTAAGGTTTTGGGATGTATTTGGAGCTGGGCAGCTTAACAGACATTTTATCCCTGACAGCGTAAAACGTGATACAGGCCAGTAATGAAATGCTTGTAGCCGCTCCGATACAACTTCATCTAAAGAACGACCAGCTCTGTGTTTGAGTTTCTCCTACAAAAGTTTGTGATCCGTTAAAGCTCCGCTTCTGTGCGCTAGTTCGGATGATGGGCCGGTACAATCTATTGGCAAGAGAATGAATGTCGTTGCGGTTCATATTATACTTGATTGCTGCCCGGTTCACGCCGCCCTTCTCTGCGTAGTTCAAAAGTGATTGACGGAACTGCATGGTTTGTGTTACGGTATTCATGGCGAATGCGCCGCCCTTTCTGTGCTGTTTTTGTGTAGCAACTTAACTGTACAACAGGTCGACGTGTTCATCTTTCTTTTTATTCAACTTTGTAACACATCTATTGTAATTCTACAAAGACATACGCTCTGTCTTTAGAAATACCATTGACTTTTTTTGCCATTCATGATAGTATTTTTGCAGATAAAGACATTTTCATGTACGATTATGTTAATTCATTAGGAAGGAGATAAAAGCATGGAATACGTTAAGCCCGCTGTTATTAATCCCGCGACCGTAAATTCGGCAAAGTGCGGCGATGGCCCGTGTGGCAGACCCTGCAGTGTGAACAGAGCCTAAAATAAAGCCATAAAGTCTATCAGAGGGTGCAGAGCAATCGTGCTGTGCCCTCTTTTTATATCTATGAAACGTCTTGAGATTCCATCTGAATTCAGAGCCACGGAGGTAGACAGTATGTACTACAAAATCAGGAATGATGTGTTGTTCCGAAAATATCAGGGACATGGCTATATAACAGACAATTCAGAATACGGCTATCGTATGCTCAATGATGCCCGTATATATCCGGGTGAAAAATATGTCTCTGCCAGTGGAGCTGTCATGTTGAGTATGCTGAGCAAATCTCCTCGCGCCATTGATGATATTGTTGGAGATTTGTCGCAAATCTTCACTGGTGTCGAGTATGAAACGTTGAAACAAGATACTATAGAGTTTTTCGACTGGTTTGTAGATGAGGGATTTCTTAGTTGTGGTAAAACGGTCGACACTTGCACAGATCGATTTGTTGCAGATATCCTGAGACCGGACAATCGCAATCCGGCTCAAGATGGTATGGCAAGAAGTGACTGCACTGGTGGAGAAATCAGTCCAAATGATTTTCTTAGAAGCATCCATATCGAGATTGCTGATGCATGCAATGAGCGTTGCGTACATTGCTATATTCCAAATGAACGCAAAAACAACGCGATTGATCCCGCCTTGTTTTATCGACTCATCGAGGAAGGGCGGAAGATGAACATCATCCATGTTACGCTGTCCGGAGGAGAACCTCTTCTTCACAAAGATATTTTAGGCTTTTTGAAAAGATGTAGAGAACTGGATTTGTCTGTAAACGTTCTGTCGAATCTGACTTTGTTGACGGATGATATCCTATCGGAAATGAAGAAAAATCCTCTTCTCTCTGTACAAGTTTCCCTTTATTCTATGGATGCCACAGTGCACGATTCTATCACAAAGTTAAGCGGAAGCTTGAAAAAACAAAAGCGGGAGTCCTTCGGTTGTGTGATGAAAATATCCCGGTACAGATATCGTGTCCTATCATAAAACAAAATAAAGACACCTATGTTGATGTCCTTCACTGGGGATGGGACCATAATATTGCTGTTGCAACAGAGCCGGTAATCTTTGCCGCTTACGATCATTCCGGCTGCAACCTTGCAAACCGCTTGTCCATCGAAGAAGTAGACGATGTCTTAACTGTACAAATGCAGGAGGGGTATGCTGAATCGCTCCACAAGATCGCCATGGACAGAGAAAGTCTGACCGGAAATGATCCAATATGCTCTGTTTGCCGATATAGCTTCTGCGTTACAGCAAGTGGGACTGTATTTCCCTGCGCTGGCTGGCAGAACAATGTTATTGGAGACCTGAATCATCAAACCGTTCAGGAAATATGGGAAACCTCAGCAAAAATAAAGGAACTAAGACAAGTAAAACGGTCGCGGTTCTTACAGTGTGTTGACTGTAAGGACAGAGGCTACTGCACAGTCTGCATGATGTGGAATTCAAACGAGAATCCTGATGGAGCTCCGTTCAGAATCAACCAGTACCGTTGCAATGTTGCAGCTATGACCCACCGTAAAGTCGACAAAGCTTTACAGAGAATATCTTCTGCGAAAATAACATCCCGCTGACTTTGATACATATCTCTAAAGATTTTATATGGGAGTCGTGCCAATCATGGAAAAGATTATAATTAAGGATGCCTCTGAAAACAATTTAAAGCACCTAGATCTAGAAATTCCTTTGGACAAATTCACCTGCGTAACTGGTTGCTCCGGATGCGGTAAATCCTCCTTGGTATTTGATACGATCTACGCAGAGAGTCAGAGAGCATTTCTTGAGGGGATGACCGGTAATATTTATGGTCAGAAACTGATGAATAAGCCGAAGGTGGGTTCTATCGAAAATCTTCGCCCAGCTCTGAATATTTCTCAAAACTACTACAACGTAAATCCCCGTTCCACTATCGGCACCACTACAGAAATCTCCTATTATCTCAGATCATTATTTTCCATTGTTAATAGCAGCCAAACATCCAGCGTTTCAGAAAAATTGTTCTCGTCCAATAACCCAAAATCTTTTTGTCCTCATTGCTTTGGCCTCGGCGTTGAAACTGTCGTGTCCGAATCTCTCCTGATTCCAGACCGTGATATCACATTGAGAGACGGTGCAATTTTATATTTTAAAGGTTCACCGGAAAGCAAAGAGCAAAAGTATCTGGAAGCCCTATGCGAACATTATGGAATCGACATTGACAAAAAAGTCTCCCAACTCAGCGATTACGAGCTTCGCCAGTTGCTTTATGCTGATGACCAAATCCGATGCAAATTGGCCTATAAAGAGGGCAAACGAAAAAAGCAGCACTATGTAACACTTCGCGGAGCTATACCTGCTATATTGGAACGAATATCCGACAGTGATCCATCCGCCCCCTCAACTGTCTATGCAAAATATCTGGAGGAGATTCCTTGTCATGTATGTGGTGGGACCAAGCTACGCAAAGAAGTTCTGGAATACAAAATTGGCGGACTGAACTACGCTGACATCGAAAGCATGGAACTGACTGCTTTGCTTTCTTGGATACAGCAGTTTAGTGACAAGCGAATTTCTCCGTCCAAAAAAGAGTTTGTTGAGCAACTTGTAAACAGCATTCTTTGCAAATTGAACGCATTGATGCAACTTGACGTGGGCTATCTGTGCCTTAACAGACCCATTCCTACCCTTTCAGGCGGTGAAAGGCAACGAGTTCGGATTGCCACTCAGCTTACATGTTCCCTGAAGGGATTAATCTATATTTTGGATGAACCGTGTAAAGGGCTGCATTATAGAGATATAACCAAGGTTGTAACCGCTACTCGGAATTTAGTCTGCCGTGGAAACACCGTTATCGCAATAGAGCACAACAAACAGTACATCTCATCTGCCGACTGTATCATAGAGCTCGGGCCGGTTGGTGGACCCGATGGAGGATACTTAATCCGCCAGTCAGGCACCACCCCTACCACTGGTCATTCTCTTGCTTTTAAGCAGCCGTTAAATGCGAAAGACTATTTTGAAGTTCGTAACATCAATTTCAGAAATATTCGCAGACAGAATGCTCGTTTTCCTATTGGCGGAATCACCTGTATAACCGGTGTTTCTGGTTCTGGAAAATCGACCTTAGCATCGGTCATTGCAAGATGTTTTTCCAGAAAATCCGATAATGTTCATGGCACTGTTTATGGCGGAAAGAATATCCGGCGGGTCATACAGGTTAATCAGGCTCCCATAGGAAAAACACAAAGATCGACGATTGTTTCTTATCTGGAAATCTTTGATGAGATTCGTGCATTGTTTTCAAAGACAGACGCTGCAAAACAGATGAAGCTTAGTGCCTCGTCATTTAGCATGAACGTTAAAGGTGGGCGTTGTGAATGCTGCCAAGCACAGGCCTCCAGAAAATCGAACTCAACTATCTTCCCAACTCCTATATCACCTGCCCTGAATGCGGAGGAAAGCGATTCAACGATCAAGTGTTATCTGTGAAATACTGCGAAAAAACAATCCTGGATATTCTGGAAACACCAATCATTGATATTGTGAATGTGTTTAAAGAATCCAAAAAAGTCTACCAAACTTTGAGCAGCATGATCGAATTGGGTCTAGGATATTTAAAATTAGGTCAGATGTCCATGAATTTATCCGGAGGAGAGGCTCAGCGCGTAAAGCTGGCGAAAGCCTTGAGCTCTTCGTCCTATGGCAAAAATTTGTATATTCTTGATGAACCGACGTCCGGCTTGAATGATGTAGATATCGACAAATTCATTCAAGTTCTGTTTTCTTTGCAAAAGAACGGTGAGACAGCCATAATAATCGAGCATAATGTTGAATTCATTAAAACGGTTGCAGATCATATCATTGACTTTGGTATATCCGGCGGTGAATCCGGTGGAAAAATCGTCGCGCAAGGATTTCCGGAAGCAGTATTTGCCAACAAAGTCTCTTCGCTATACCGTCTGGATAAACTGACACATTAATGCACCTGTCAATTATGGAAGGAGAGCTTCAATGACTGCTGAAGGAAAGATTAAGCAATGCTCAATCGTGCTTACACGCGACTGTAATTTGCGTTGCACTTTTTTGCTATGTAAAAAGTGCTGGATATGTAGCAGATAATCGAATCGAATACGATGATCTTAAAAGTATCGTTAATTTTGCTGTGAAGCAAAAGTCAAGTATATATTCTTTACCGGAGGAGAACCTCTTACATACCCACATCTTCCGGAAATTTTGCAGTATATCAAAACAAGACGTCATCCCATAACAACTGCAGTTGCAACAAATGGTGTCTTGCTTAGCAACATGGAATTATGCCGGATGCTGATTGATAGTGGCCTCGGATATGTTGATGTATCTATGAAAGGAAGAAATCGGAAGGAATGGTGTGAAATGACGGGATATGATGGCACTGAGAAACAGCATCAGGCAATTCGTAATCTGGCTTCGTTGCCAATAGAGTTTACTTGTTCCATGGTGATAACCCCCGAGAATGTTCACTCCTTTTGCGAAGCTGTCCAAATCGCTCATGATAATGGTGCAAAGCAGTTCTCGTTCACATTCATCATCGACAACAATAATGCCGGGGACAAAGATCTGATTTACCTGCAAAAGCACGACCCCATAAAATTAGTCCGTGATTTCATTTCTCAAATTGATAAATTGAGCGATATTACAGATGAATGGTGGATCGAATACAGCTTTCCACTGTGTGTATATACGGAAGAGCAGCTAAAGCTTCTAAAAGGCAGGCTTGCTACACCCTGCCAGATTCATCTGAAAAACGCCGTAACATTCAATACGAAGATGGAATTGCTTCCATGTGATATGTATCTCTACCAGCCGTTGGGAAAATTCGGCAGGGACTTTTCGTCCTACCAAGAATTCCAGTCATTGACCGAAAATGCTATCTACCGTAAAACGATGGACGAAATCCGCAAGTTGCCATCTGACGAGTGCACCACATGCGAGCACTTTGATGTATGCCGTGGCGGATGCCCTGTTCTTTGGAAGAATTATTCGTTTGACTCATTGAAGAAATTTAAAAACCAAAAGTTTTTTCTATAAGTTTTGTCATAAATAACGTATAAATTTGAGTTTTTGGAGGATGAATTTCGGAATTTCGCGAGCCATGTTTTTGTCAAGCAATTTCATCTGTGTTCCGTAGTTGGAACAATTTCTCTGGTCAGATGGAATACCGAAATCAACATCTTCAGTCTGGATGTCTTTGCACAGTTTCTATTTCTCCAGTGCGTTCAGAACATAGTAGGCGGACACATTCAATCATCAATAATTTCTCGCTTGTAGTGGATGCCCTCCCAAGATACAAAAAGCACCTCTGCCCATCGTGCTGTGCTGTCGCACAACATCGAATGGACAGGGGTGCCTGTGTTTTATTGTAGGCTGCTTTCTTGCGTTATGAATGCAAATGATGAAATTTAGTGGTAAGTTGGTGGTAAATCCACGTTGTTCCAGTATCGAACGCCACAATTTCAAACGAAGCAAAGCCAATTTTTACGTTTTACTGGTCGATGGGCTTCATCGTGGGGATGTCATCGACGAACGGTTATAAGCCTTTATTTCTTGATACTACTCTACACCACAAGGTTGAATTTTGCCATTCCATTTACATCTCTACACAAGCCTTTATCCGAACTGTATCGTTTGGCGTATGAATTGGCGTAAATGGCGTATGGCGTATTTGGCGTATGCTTTATTTTATTCTTCAGGGTCTTTCCACTGTGCGAACTGACGGTCAAGATTTTCAAATTCAGACTTACGCAATTCCTTGGTCACATCTGCATAGATGTTCAAGGTTGTGGAAATATCAGAATGTCCCAGCGCATCCTGAATCACCTTGATGTTCACGCCCGCTTCGCACATCCGGGTCGTGAAGGTATGCCGCAGGGTATGGCAGCTGAAACGCGGCAGGAGTACGGTGCTGTTCGGATTCTTCGCAAGCACTTCATCGTTGCAGTCCCGGATGATGCGCCGGATGGCCTTGTTCAGCGTTCCCTGATGCTGGCACTCACCAAAGCGGTTGACAAAGATAAAGTCCGTGTAACCGTCCACCGTTACCGTGCAATGGATCTCTGCTTCTTCCTGATAGGCACGTTCCTTTTCAAAGGCTTCTTTCACGAAGTCCATCATCGGAACAGTGCGGACACCAGCCTTTGTTTTGGGCGAGTGGCAGTTGAAGTAGCAGCCCTTCTTGCCGCCGTTGTTCTCACGGTGGTCGTAGTTGACCAGCGTGTGATTGACGGAGATCGTGCCTTCCTCAAAATCCACATCACACCAGCGCAGACCAGTGGCTTCTCCTACGCGCAAACCAGTTCCCAGCATGACCGCGAAAATTGGATACCAGTGCTGATACTTCGGCGTTTTGGAGAGGTAGGACAGCAGCAGATTCTGCTCTGCTACGGTCAATGCCTTACGGCGGTTGGTTTCAAACTGGTGTGCCTTTTTCAGCTCCCGCAGAACGTTGTCTGAGGGATTGCTCCGCAGATAGCAGTCATCCACCGCCATGTCCAGCACCTGATGCAGAACCGTGTGTACACTGTCAATCGTAGAGATCTGCAAGCCCCGCTCGTCTGCCAGCGTGTTGTAGAACTGCTTAACGTCCGACTTCTTGAGCGCAGACACCTTCGATTTGCCGAAATCCGGCTCCACGAACTGCCGATAAAGGTACAGATAATTCTGAAAGGTGTTGTCCTTCAGACCACGCTTCACCTTTGCCCACAGGGTGAACACATCATTCAGGGTGACGTACCGTGCTTCTGCCTTGATGCCTTCCAGCGAATCTCGCTGAATGTCGTTTTCCTTTTCCCGAAGTTCCTCCAAGGTCGCGGCATAAATAGAATGTCGCTTGCCATCCGGGGAAGTCCAACGGAAATCGTACTTGCCATCTTTGCGCTGGGATTCGCCCTTGCGGAGAACCACACGCGCCTTGTCCTTGCGTTTCGTATTCCGATTTGTTGCCATGAGCGTTGCTCCTTTCTACATTGCGGTACAGAAAAGAGCGTTGTTCTGTGTTCATAGTACCACAGATACGCCATTCTCTGCAAGACGTTTTGAAAAATATCCGGGACATTTTCAAAGCGAGTACATTCGCTCCGTGTATTCATCCAGCTTGCGCCGCTTGATGAGCCGCTTGGAACCCACCCACAGCACGAACTGACAATGCTCCTTATCCGATAATGAACGCAGCTTGTTGATGCCAATGCCGGAATAAGCCGCAGCTTCCTCCAGCGTTAAATTGCTCTTTTCCCAAATCGGAACTTGTCGGGACTTGGTCCTCCATCTTGCTGATGCAAGACCGTTCCATCGCTTAAAGTCCCCACCGGGGACTTCATTGCTTCGCAAACGCGAACTTCCTTCATAGGCAGACCTCCAATTCCTTGTAACCGAACGCCTGTAACCGGGCAGGAAAGCTCTCTTTTTCTGCACACAGGGCATCCGGTGGGCTTTATACTTTTTCTTATCTTTTTAAGGTTACATGGTTACAGAAAGAGGAAAACGCAGCAATCATGCGGTTTTTGCGATGTAACTGCAGCGTAACCAAACCTGTAACCGACCGTGTAACCGCTGTCCATCAGAAGGGAAAGCCCAGCTGCTTAGCTTCTGCATCCGTTATTTCGGAGAAATCTTCAGCCCCGGTTTCGGGGCTGGTTACGCGCTCCCAGCCTTTCTGAACGCCGTACTTCGGGTAACGCTTGGCGGTTTTGTGAGCCTGCCAGCCTTGGATATCGCCGCGCGAAATTCCCGTGTTCATGATCTCGCAGATGGCGCGGGTCTCCCACTCTGCCGGGATATTGGTGTTGCCCAGTGCTTCTGCGTAAAGCTGCTTGGAACACACCCGGTCACCCGTGTAGTCCTCCAGAAAGGCGTAGATCATGCCAGCCTGCGCATCCTCCTGCATGAAGTCCTGCTGATGGACTTGCAGGGTTTCCTGCATGGCGGGGCTGAACGCCAGCTTGTAATTACCGCTGTTGTAAATCGTCATGGCTTCTGCCCAGAGCTGGTCGATATAGGTGCGAGATTCCTCCTCATTGTCCAGAATGTGAACTTCGGCCAGTTCCGCATCCACCGGGATGGGGATGAAGCGGCGGTTGCCGTGCGGTCACGGGGCAAAAAATCCTGCCGGTTGGTCGTGCCAGCAAAAACACACTGGCGCAGACGGTCGGCAGGATGGGTCTCGTAGGGGATTTTATAGGTTTCCTTCTGCTTGCTGAGAAAGCTCTTGATCTCCTCGATGCTCTTAGCGTTGGCGGTGGCGATCATCTCAGACATTTCGATGATCCAGTGGCCTTGCAGCTTTCGGTACACGTTGTCGTCGTCCAGCCGACGCAGGTCATCTGAGAACACTCGTCCTTGACCGCCAGCAGCCGGAAAAAGCTGGACTTCCCCGCACCCTGACCGCCCACCAGACAGAGCATGGTCTCAAATTTGCATCCCGGCTGAAATACCCGCTTGATGGCTCCCAGCAGAAAGATTTTCATAGCTTCGCAAGTGTACTCGTCCTCCGCAGCACCGAGAAAATGGTGCAGGACGTGGGCTATCCGTGCCGTGCCGTCCCATTGCAGGCCGTTCAGGTAATCCCGGATGATGATAGCGGTTCTCATTGGCAACAATGCGGATGGCAGATTCGATTTTCTTTTCGCTGAAAATGCCGTACTTCTCCATTCGCCGCAGGATATACTTCATATCGGTGTCGTTCAGCGTCTTGCCGGAGCGGGGCCAGCCCACAGGCTTTACGATGTCGATGCGCTCGCTCAACAGGTTCAGTCGAATGGCATCGGCCAGCACATGGTCGTTCTGCAAAATCGTGATGCAGTTCTGGATCGTCCGCTGGATTTCGCCGTTGGAGTGCTTGGACAGCATTTCCTTCACATCGGTAATGGTTCGGGGAGCGCGTTCTTCGTTGACTTCTTTGCTCAATAAACATCACCTCGTACTATTATTGAAAACATTTTTCTGACTTTTCGGCGGTAGGCGGCGCAGATGGCTTCCGCTGCGCCTGTTCCGTCTGCAAGCGGCTCAACAGGTGCAGAACGGAATCCCGTGCTTTCTCCTTGACCTGCTCCTTGCCCTTCTGTCGGACTTCCGGCTTCAGCAGCTTCTCCTGCAGACGTGCGGCGGTGGTCTGCATGGTCTTGAGGAACTTGTTCAGCGCATCGTCCAAACGATGGGAGGCATATTCCTAGTAGCTTTGGGAGCTTTTCTCTCTGGCGATAACACCCACCTCTTCGTGTCCTCGATCATCCGCATATCTTCCTTGCGGGTCTCGGTGCGTACCACGTCGGTCACGACCTCCACCGCCTTGTCGTAGGCTGCTGCCGAAACTTCATCGATCAGCGTTTCCATGTCGTTGACCTTGAGGGTCAATTCGTCCAGCTTGCTCTGATGGGCGGCAAGCTGCTCCTTCTGCTTGGCAAGGATGAAGTCCTGCTTTTCCAGATATTTGCGGTTGCCGTATTCCGCTTCTTCCTCCAGTTCCAGACCATGCCGCTCGGCGATCTCAAACAGCATCTTTCGGCAGGCGGCATCAAAGGTGATCTTGCGGTTGTTGCAGCGGCTGAGGGGCTTGTCCGGGGCGGGCAGCTCGAAGCCCAGTGCTTCCAATGCCTTTTCCTGCTGGGGTGCCACCTCGCCGTACTTGTTCTCGCAGTCGAACACATGACGCTCGTGGATGTGGGGTGTGCTTTCGTCCAGATGCAGTGCCCAGTCCAGCACATGAACATGGTCGCCATACTTGGCTTCGAACTTCTCGATGAACTCTGTGACGACGCTCAGCAAGTCCTCTGCCGAAGCGTGTTCATCCAGCGTTCCAAGTTGATAGATGGTCTCTTCCGGGCAGGTCTTGCGGCTGGACAGCAGGTCGGGAATGGAGCGGTTGCGCTCCGTGTGCCGGATTCTGGCGTTACGCTCGTTTTGGCCTTCAACAAAGGCCGTGTAGTGGGTCTCGTAGAACTGCCGTTCCACATCCGAGAAGGTCGCAGCCAGATCATTCGGGTCTTGTGGGTCGAGAGCCGAACGGAAGCCGTGAAAGCAGTCCCAGTAGATGTTGCCTTTGGCTCGTTCCGGGTCGATGTGCTCACTGTTGGCAAGGTTGAAACTGCGGTCATTGTGTTTGGGGTTGTAAGTGCCGTGGGTTCCGGCTCGTCCGTTGTGTCGTGTTAATTTCAGATAGACATCCCTCTTTTCCTGTATTTTTTGTGTACGGCCACTCGTGCGATCAAATCACAGGAGTGATACAATTCTTCTAAGCAACGGGTCTCGCATTTCAAGACCGTGTCTTGAAATCTTCTCTCGGAATCGAGAGGTAATCCTTTCGGAAAAGGATTTATGTGTTTGTTATACTGCAAAGAAAGTGGCCTACCGCTCCTTCCCTCAGTGGGAGATCATGGCGTTTGTCGCTTTCCGCTTAGAAGAGTTTGCTTCTGCTCTGCAAGAAAAGTATAACAGAGAAACTTGGAATCGAACAGGAACTGAGAGTTCCTAATTTTCGGTGAAAGTAGGAAGCATCGTTCCCATTTCTTGTTGCATCCCTATTCTTTCTTTGCGGGGAATCATTAAGATGCTGCATCTCTGTAATTATCATAGCACCTGAAATTGCAAAAGTCGTGGGCTTCGTAGGCCTATTATTGTCCCCCCTAAGTGAACCCGTTTTGATTACTTTTTCCTGATTTTGGTATAAGGTTTAGTGGAGGCTTCTTTCATTTCAACAGCTTGCCGGGAGAGTGCGCAGCAGCGGAGCTGCTGGATCTGCCGCCATTTTGCGCCAGATAATACCCAGTAGGATATGACGCACAGCATCATATCACTGGGCAAGGCGTTCCCCCTTGACTCCCTTCAAAGAGCTGCGGTCTCGCCTGTCGGCTCGGTCGGTGCTTCAAAATACCTGCGGCCTTTTGAGGTCGCCACTGGCGACCCGCACCTCTGCACTCTTGCTCCGGGCAAACTGTCCTGAACGGACAGCTCGTCCGGCTTTTTCAGTTGGCCAAAATGACCAACTGATTCTGTTACGGGTAAAATCAAGTGCCGGGTGGCGGCACCTGATTTTCAACAGACCTTGAGACGGTACGAAAAACGATGTGCTCATTTTGAGTACTTGCAGCATCTGTAACACGTTTTCGATAGACTTTTTGTCGGCAGGAGTTGCTGCAATATCGGGCATCTGCACGTTTAGGCGTGAATTTTTCACCGCAGCACTGGCAGACCAAATCCTGACGGCGCATTTGGCGGTATTCCCGCTGCCGCAGATTGTTGGCCTGATTGCCGCACCAGTAGCTGTGACAGTATTTCTTGGTGTAGATGGTGGTGTAGAACACCCGACCGCAGCCGCCGCAGATAAGTTTGTGGACGGCGTATCCTCCGGCGGTAAAGCCCGTTTCCTCATACGATTCTTTCAAATAATCCTGATTGTTCTGCTTCCATTCTTCGTTTGTCATATACATGGAGATGACCCTCCTTTCACTGGCGTTACAGAAAAACAATGTGGTCAATTTGACCACATTGTTTCTGGTAACTGAGGAATCAACGTTTAGCCGTTCTCCCTGCATGGCTTTCCTGCCCCCTTCCGGCGGCGTTTTCCGGCTCTCCTTCTCAGGGTCATCGCCGGGTATCCCATGCAGACGGTCATGCGGTTTTCAAGGTGCGGTACTGATTTGGCAATAAAAAATCGCCACACAACAACCTGAACCTGACCATCCCTTCCGGGATGGCCTTGGTTCGGGTTTGCTATGTAGCGATCAGAAAGTTAAAAACTTGCTCCGCTGCGCTGCGCAAACGCGCACTTTTGAGAACACGCCACTTTCGGCAGTGTGCAAGAAAAGACAATGAAAACTTTGGCGAAAAGAGAGAGCCGGATGACCCGTTTTACTTATTTGTTTTTTACCAGCAGCGCCTGATAGGGCTCCAGCTCCACATCCGCCAGCCAGACGGAAGTGCCCTCCGGGGTGTGATACTCGCCGCCCAGAGCGTCCAGACTGGCGCCTGCCGGGTACTCGGTAAAGTTGAACAGTCCACCAGTGTTTCCTCGCCGCGCTTGCGCACCAGCGCCAGCACGCCGGGGTTGTGGCTGTCCCATGTGGTTACCCACGCATCCGGGGCAAAGCAGGGATCTGCCCGCATTTGGCGCAGCTGCTCCATGCCCTGCCACAGCCGGTTTTGCAGCGTGCCCTTTTGGGTGCGCTGCTTGGCATCCTCCCAGTTGAACTTGCTGCGGTGCAGATTGCGGCTGTCCTCCACACGGTCGGGGTCGTTTTTGTAATCCCAGCCGTTGAGTTGTGCGATCTCATCTCCGCAGTTCAGCATGGGGAAGCCCTGCAAAAACGCCATAGCAGTATGCAGCAGCAGGTCACGCTTCACCGCATAGTCCAGTGCGGTTTTATCGTCCTTTTCCAGTGCCTGCTCCACGCCGCACAGGCTGGCAGTGGTGCCGCAGCTGCGGGCATCGCCGGTAGCAGGGTCGTAGTTGTACAGTTCGCCCTTTGCCCAGCTGCCGGGGAAATTGCCCTCGTAGAAGTGGTACAGATATTCTTTATGCTTCTGCGGGTCGATGCCCAGCCGGTTTTCCACCGCCTCGTCCAGACCCCAGCCAATATCATCGTGGCAGCGCAGATAGTTCACGAACCAGCAGTTGTCCGGCAGGGCGTGGAGGGCATCCAGCTGCGCTTTCAGCAGCCGGGTGTCCCGGCTGGCAAGGGCACCCCACAGGTTGACCATGGTGGACACGTTGTAGAGCATGTGGCATTCCGGCTTTTCCGGGGTGCCGAAATAGGCGGCAAGCTCCTTGGGAGCCATGACCACCTCGCCCTTGAGGATGACCGCCGGGCAGACACATTCCAGCACCATGCGGAGCATCCGCACGATGGTGTGCACCTGCGGCAGATTGCGGCAGGTGGTGCCCAGCTGCTTCCAGATATAGGGCACTGCATCAATGCGGAACACTTCTACACCCAGATTTGCCAGATGCAGGATGCTCTTGGTCATGTCCACGAACACTGCCGGGTTTGCGTAGTTCAGGTCCCACTGGTAGTCGTGGAAGGTGGTCAGCACCCACTTGTGCATCTCCTCACACCATGTAAAGTTGCCGGGCGCGGTGTTGGGGAACACCTGGGGCACAGTCTGCTCGTACTGGTCGGGGATGGTGCGGTCATCATAGAGATGGTAATACGCCTGAAACCACGGGTCGCCTGCCTTTGCCGCCATGGCCCAGCGGTGGGTGCTGGCGGTGTGGTTCATGACAAAATCCAGGCACAGGCTGATGCCCGCTTTCCGCAGCTCCCGGGTCAGGTTTTCCAGGTCTTTGTTGGTGCCGAGAGCCGGGTCTACGGTATCGAAATCCTCCACTGCATAGCCGCCATCGTTGTGGGGGTGGGGCATCTGCAGCAGGGGCATCAGGTGCAGATAAGTCAGCTTCTGCTCCTTGAGGTAGGGCAGCTTCTTTGCCAGTTCTTTCAAATTTCCGGCAAAGAGGTCGGTGTACATGGTCATGCCGAACATATTGCCACGCTTGTACCAGTCCGGGTCGGCAGAGCGTGCCTTGTCCAGTGCTTTCAGCTCAGCGCTGCGGGCGTTGTAGGCTTCTGCCATCTCCCGCTCCAGAACTTCCAGCCCTTCCCGGTTGTGGTACAGCTCCATGAACAGCCATTCCAGTTCGTCCTTGTGCTTGGCAAATCGGGACGCAAATTCCTGTTTTGCTGCCATGGTTCAGCCCTCCACTTCCGCAAGGGTGGGCATGGCGGGGATAGCACCGTGGCGACTGGTGGTGATGCTGGCCGCTTTGTTAGCAAAGGCCAGAATGCCTTCCAGCTTGTCCACCGTCAGGGTGTCCAGCTCCTCCTTGCAGAGTTTGGACAGAGCAGCCCCAAAGAAGGTATCGCCTGCGCCGTTGGTATCACCCACCTTGCAGGGGACGCCAGCCACATGGCCGGTCTTGTCCCCAAAGCGGTAGAACACGCCATTTGCACCCAAGGTGACAAAAATCAGCCGGATTCCGTTCTGGGCAAGCTGGGCTGTGCCGCTTTCGCAGTCGGTGGTGCCGGTGAGCAGGGGCAGCTCCTCATCGGAAACTTTCAGAATATCCACCAGCGGCAGGGGAGCCTTCATCTGGGCAATGGCTTCCTCTTTGTTCTTCCAGAGGTTGGCACGGTAATTCGGGTCATAAGTAATGACAGCACCCAGCTTTTTGGCACGGGCAGCAGCGTCCAGCGTGGCGGTGCGGGAGGGGTCAGCGGTGAGGCTGACCGAGCCAAAGTGGACGATTTTTGCAGCTTTCAGAGCCTCGTCCGAAATGTCCTCTTTGCACAGCATCACGTCAGCGTTGGCGCTGCGGTAGAAGCTGAAATCCCGCTCACCGGTGGCATCTACCGAAACAACAGCCATGGTGGTGGGGTGGTTTGCATCCACCGCCATGCCGGAAACGTCTACCTTGTTCTCTGCCAGAACCTCTTTCAGGTAGCGGCCAAAGGCATCCGCACCCACCTTGCCGATAAAGGCGGTCTGTGCGCCCAGTCTGGATGCAGCCACAGCCAGATTTGCCGGGGCACCGCCGGGGTTTGCGGCAAACTGAGGAATGCCGCGCGCATCCTTGCCGGTCTGGGTCAGGTCGATCAAAACTTCACCAATCGTTAAAATGTCCATGGTTGCTCTCCTTATCATTCATCATAGTGGGGTGTCTGCTCCGGGAACTGCTGGCTGATCTTTTCTTCAATGCCATAGGCGGCATTGAAATCGTTGTACAGCAAAAAGAAGCAGACGAACCAGATAAACCACACACCGAGGAAAGGCACAAGAAAGCCCGTCCACGGCAAAAACAACACAAACAGCAGCCACCATACCAGCTGAAGTACGGCTGCACCCAGAACGTGCTTGCCGTATTTCAGGCAGAATAGCACGGCATTTTGCAGGCGGTGAAGGTTGCTTTCTTCAAACAATACCACCTGCGGCCAGAACGCAGTAAACAGCATGAACAGAATCAGCAGCCCGGCCAGAAAAACAGCCATGGTTCCGATACCGGGCAGACGCTCCCCGGAGAACAGCACCATGCCGAAAAACAGCTCGATGCCAAGTGCCAGGCTGAACACCACACCGGGCAGAAGGGATGCTTTCCAGTTTTGTTTCATGCCCTTGCAGTAGTTTTCCCACCAGCCCCGGGGCGCATCCCGGTAGCTGCGGAACAGCGCGTCCATCATGCAGGAAATGGCCGGCCCCACCAGCAGTCCGCCCACCACGCAGACCGGGATCAGCACCAGCAGACTGGAAGAAAGCAGGGCGTACCCCACCCCCAGCCCATAGGGGATGCACAGACCCAAGGTGACAAAATCCGCAAAGAGAAAGCTTTTCCAGTCTCGTTCCAGCAGCTCCTGATACCGGGGCAGACCAGTGGCGCGTTGACCATGGATGACCGGGTCACTCGGAAAGAATAAGCCCATTTCTACGCCTCCTTAATAGGTGCAGCCGTTCAGAAATTCGGTCAGTACAGCCAGTGCATCGCCGGTGTAGCTCTCCTGACAGGAAAGCTCCCACTCTATGGCACTGGTGCCCTTCTGTCCAAAGGCGGCAACGCCAAAGGCATAGGGGTTGCTCTTGTCCTGATAGGCAAACTGAATGACAGTGTACTCCTGCCCGGCGGCAGTCAGGGTCTGTGTGTCAGAAATATCGTAGTTCTGCTGTGCCAGCTCCTGCCAGCCGGAAACAGCGGAAGCTGCCTTTTCTTCGGTCTTGTTTTCCTGTACCACCAGCGTCAGCTGGGCATCATAGAGATCGACTGTCTTACCCTCGCTGTTTTCATAGGGCTGGGGTTCTCCGTTGACCCAAGAAGCATAGTACAGGCCGTTGGCGGCAAGGATATCCTTGTTGTCCAGCAAGGTGAAGTCCTCCGGCGGGGCAGGGGCAACCAGCGTTTTGCCTACCGGAGCCGTCCCATCCGCATTTACCAGCGGATCACTTTTCAAATTTTCATCCTTCACACCGCAGCCAGTACAGAGAACTGCCGCCAGCGCAAGTGCTACAACACACAACCAGTTCCGTTTCATGGAGTTGCTCCTTCCGTCAGAATCTCCCACAGCCGCTGTGCTCCTTCCCGGGCAAGGGCGGCTTTTTCGTTCTTGGGCTCTTCATAAAAGGCCCTGCGGCCTAAAAATAATCCGTTTACCAGTTCTGCGCTGCTGCCAGTAACGGTGGTTCCCAACACGGTGGTCTGATACGTTCCAAGGTCGTATCCGGCCAGCACCGGGCAGTCTGCCCAAGGCACGGTCTTTCCGGCGGCGGTATAGTCGTTGTCGCCCGGCGGAGTGCCGTCCAGTTGGCAAGTGCCTGATAGTCCAGCTGAAAATGCGCCGGGTCATCCAGCAGCAGAAAATAGCTTTCCTCGGCGTTCATATCCGCCAAAAACTGCATCTGTGCGGCAAGCGCGTAAGTAGAAGCGTTTTCCACGTCCTCAGTGTCGCTGACATACTGGTTGAGCTTGACCGAAACGATTCCGTCGCCGTTCAGATCTTCGCCATACTGCGCAAAAGCGGCTTCGATGGCGTGGGCTGTATCCTCCGGCAGAGCACTTTTGCCCACATAGGCGATCTGATAGTCCGGCAGGGTTTCGCCCCAGTGCAGGGCGTTGCCCAGCCAGCTGATGCCGACCCAAAGCGCCACAGCCGCAATAATAAGGTAGAGCCAGTGGTAATGCAGCCAATTTTTGAACCAGTACCACCGGCCTTTTTCCGGGGCGGTCATGCCTTGGTGGTGCCGCCGTAGGCGTAGCGCACCGGCAGACACAACAGGGAGGGAGTGTTAGCGTGGGAGTCCTGCAGCACCAGATCCACGCAGGTCTCTGCCATGGCTTCTACCGGCTGGATGATGGTGGAGCAGTAGTAGTCCTGATCTCCAAAGGCGCGCAGACCGTCGTAGCCGATGACCTGCACATCCTCCGGTACGCGCTGCCCCATCCGGCGCAGCATCTTGATGACGGCGACCGCCAGCTTGTCGGTGACGCAAAAGATGCCGTCAAAGGCCAGCCGTCCGTCCTTCAAGTTCTCTTCTAGAAAGTGCTCGAACTCACTGAGCGGCGCGTCATCCATCAGGATCTTTTGGGTGCAGGGCAGCTGCATGGCTTCACACTCTGCCACAAAACCGTCCCGGCGTTTGTTGGTCTCGCTGGTCAGCGGGGAGCCGATGCGCAGGAATGCCAGATTTTTGCAGCCGTTTTCCACCAGCTTCTGGGCCGCCAAGCGCCCGCCGTTGTAGTTATCAGAGGCCACGCAGGTGGTGCTGCCACTGAGATAGCGGTCGATGGACACCGACCGCACATCCGGGGGAATCTTCAGGTCGGGGTTGTAGGTCAGGGCAATGATGCCATCCACCTTGTTCTGCGCCACCATCTGCACCATTTCCTGCTCCTTGGTGTAGTCGTATTCCGTATCGCACAGCAGCATCCGATAGCCGCGGTTCACCAGCGCCCGGTTGATGTAGTGTGCCACCATACTAAAGAAAGGGTTGAGCAGATTGGGCAGGATGACCGCCACGGTGTAGGTGCGGTTGTTCTTCAGCCCCTTGGCGTAGGCGTTGATGTGGTAGTCCAGCGTCTTGATGGCCTGTTCTACCTTTTTACGGTACTCGTCACCCACTGGGATGCCGTTGATGACCTTGGATACAGTGCCCAGAGAGACCCCTGCCTCCTTGGCACATCCTTCATAGTAGGGGCGGTGTTCTGTTTTGCCATGCGGGCCACTCCTTTGTTCGTGAAACGTTTCTATTTCAAGTGGATATATATCAAAGGAAATCTTGCTGTATTCCTGCTAACTCTGAGGTTCTTGCAACTTCAGTATAGCATGGTTTTTCCAGAATGTAAAGACTTTTTTCGTGAAATTCATGAACCGTTTCACGAACGCACGATGATGCATTTGCACAAAAACATCCTACGCAAGTGTGCAAAACGTTGAAAACATGGATACAAGGCATTTTTTGCGTAAAATCCTGTTGACACAAAAACGCTGGCGTGTTATCTTTGTGTTGCAAGCCGTGTAACGTTTCACGGGAAACGACAAAAAACGCTCCCCGAACGGCAGGGAACCCCGCCCACGGGCCTGTGGGCAGCGTAAAAACAAGAAGGAGGAGTTTTTATGACGCAGACCTCGCCAGCTGCTGCACGTCAGCTGGACGCTATCCCGGTCCACCGCAAAAGCCTCAGCCAACGGCTGCGGGAAAACTGGCAGCTCTATGTGATGCTGCTGATCCCGGTGGTGCTGACCATCGTTTATAAGTACTGGCCCATGTACGGCATCCAGATCGCCTTCCGGGACTTCAAGGCAAGCCGGGGCATCACCGGCAGCGAGTGGGTCGGCCTGTACTGGTTTGAACGGTTCTTCACCGCACCCAACTGTGTGCGCATGATCAAGAATACCGTGCTGCTGAGCCTGTACAGCCTGCTGTGGAGTTTCCCCATCCCCATCATCCTGTCCCTGTGCATCAACCAGCTGCGCTTTGCAAAGTTCAAGCGGGTGGTGCAGACGGTGCTGTATGCACCCCACTTCATCTCCACCATGGTCATCTGTGGTATGATCAAGATTTTCCTCAGCCCCTCGGGTGGTCTGCTGAACCTGATCCTGGGCACCAGCGTGGACTTCCTCTCGGAGAGCGCCGCCTTCCGCACCATCTATGTGGCATCCGGCATCTGGCAGGAAGCCGGATGGGGTACCATCATTTATATGGCTTGTCTGGCTGCTGTGGATACCAGCCTGTACGAAGCCGCTAAGATCGATGGCGCGTCCATGTTCCAGCGTATCCTGAACATTGATATCCCGGAACTGGTACCATGATCGTGCTGCAGCTCATTATGAGTGTAGGCAACCTGATGAACGTGGGCTTTGAAAAGGTGCTGCTGCTGCAGACCGAACTGAACAAGGCCACCAGCGACATCATTGCCGTGTACGTCTATGAACAGGGCATCATCAACGCCAAGTACAGCTATTCCACCGCTGTGGGTCTGTTCAACACGGTGGTCAACATCATCCTGCTCATCATCGTCAACCGCATCGCCAAAAAGGCGGCAGACGTCAGCTTTGTGTAAAGGGGGCGAACCGTTATGGCAAAAAACATTGCAGCATCTCGTCAAAAGAAGCCCGGCGGTCTGTCCGATAAGGTCAGCGACATCGTTCTGGTGGTCATCTGCGCCGCCGTCATGCTCATCGTGGCCTATCCGCTGTACTACGTTCTGGTGGCGTCCTTCTCAGACCCCTACGACGTGTACGCCGGCAAGACCTTCCTGCTGCCCAGCCAGTTCACCCTGAAGGGCTATCAGGCTGTGTTTGCAGACAGTGCGCTGTTCTCCGGTTTTATGAACAGCATCAAGTACACCGTCATCGGCACCATCTACTCGGTGGTCATGATCTATCTGGTGGCATATCCGCTGAGCGTCAAAGACCTGCCCGGACGCAAATACATCAGTCTGTTCTTCGTCATCACCATGTATTTCGGCGGCGGTCTGGTACCTACTTACCTGATCGTTAAGGAAACGGGTCTGCTGGGCAGTATGTGGGCACTGTTCCTGCCGGTGTGGTGGCTGTGGGCAACGTGATCATCGTCCGCAACTTCTTCGAGAACAACATCCCCCGGGAACTGCTGGAAGCCGCCGAGATCGACGGTGCCTCCAAGTGGACCGTCTTTGTAAAGATGGTCATCCCTCTGAGCCGTTCCATTATGGCCGTTATGGTGGTGTACAGCATGGTGGCCTACTGGAACGACTGGTTCACCGCTCTGATCTACCTGAGAGCCGATCAGGCTCCGCTGCCGCTGGTGTTGCGCAATATCCTGATCAAGAGCTCCACCAGCGCCAGCCAGTCCTCTATGGTAGCGGGCGGCTTTGCAGAACTGAATAAGCTGACCGAAATGATCAAGTTTGCTTCCATCATCGTGGCAGCTGCCCCCATGCTGATCGTTTACCCCTTTGTACAGAAGTATTTTGAAAAAGGCTTCATGGCAGGTGCAGTCAAGGGCTAAAATTGCGACCGCGCCTGCGGCCGAAACAGGGAGCAATTTTTGGCGCAGCGGTCTGCAAGACGCGAGTGCCGCCCAAGGCACGAAGCGGATGCAGGGCACCGCAAGAGGTTTTAAACGACCGCAGCCTATTCCAGAAAACGAAAAGAACCTGATATAACATTACAGAAAAGGAGAACAACCATGAAAAAGATGATCTCTCGCCGCAATTTCCTGAAGGTTTGCGCCGTTGCCGGTTCTGCCGTGGCACTGTCTGCCTGCGGCGGCAGCAAAAAGGCCGCTGCACCCGATCCCTCCAACACCGACCAGACCAGCTTTGACATCGTGGGCGGTCAGTCTGCTCTGAGCCCCGGCTACAACGACAACGAGGTGCTGAAGAAGCTGGCAGATAACGTGGGCGTTAAACTCAATTACGAGACCATGAGCGACTCCCTCAGCGAGCAGGTGAACATCCGCATTGCAGGCGACCAGCTGCCGGACGCCTTTATGGGTGTAGGCTTCTCCAACTACGATATCGCCAACTACGGTGCAGACGGCACCTTCCTGGACCTGACCCCCTATATCAACGCCGAGATCATGCCCAACCTGACCAAGATCCTGGACGAGCATCCCAACATCCGCGCCGCTATCACCATGAGCGACGGCTGCATCTACGGTCTGCCCGCTGCCGAGCAGATGGGCACTGCCGGTATCGGTGACGACGAGGATTACAGCATCTTCACCATTCCGCAGTTCTCCATGATCAACAAGCGCTGGCTGGACGAGCTGGGGCTGGAAGTGCCCACCACGCTGGACGAGCTGCACACCGCCCTGAAGCCTTCAAAGACAACGATATGTCCGCCAAGGTCTACGGCAACGCTCCCGGCAGCACCATCCCCATGTCCACCGGCTTTGACGAGTGGTGCTGGGGTCAGAACATCTTCTACGCAGGCTTCGGATTCACCAACTGGCCCAACGATGTGTGCAACGATCTGGTGCTGCAGAAGGACGGCAAGTGCCGCTTTGTCTGCGCCGAGGACAACTACCGCAAGGCGATCACCTACTTCCACGACTGGTACGCCGAGGGTCTGATGGACGTGGAGATGTTCAGTCAGGATACCAACCAGCTGCTGGCTAAGGGCGCACAGGGCTATCTGGGCGTTTCCACCTGGTGGTACATCGAGGAGCTGATGGGCGATTACTCCAAGGACTATGTGTTCCTGCCCGTACTGGACGGCCCGGACGGCACTCACAACGTCACCGTGCGTACCGGCGGCGGCACTAACAGCGGCAACCTGAACGTGACCAACAAGTGCCAGAGCCCCGCCAACCTGCTGAAGTTCTTTGACCAGTGGTATGACGGCGAGACCGTGATGCAGCTGCAGTACGGCCCCATCGGCGTGTTCTTCACCGAGCAGGACGCCAACGGCAAGTGGAAATCTATCACCGAGGAAGAGGCCAAGGCAAAGTACAACAAGGGTGCCGGTGAGCTGAAATCCACCTACGAGTCTGGGGTCCCAAGCTGATCCTCAGCGAGTACTACGACAAGTACTTCTACATGGAGGACCGCGCCATCGAGCGTCTGACCGACCTGAAGGACTTCTGGATGCCCTTTGTGGACGACACCACCACTTACCCCATCGACTGCGTGTTCACCAGCGAGGAACTGGACACCATTGACCGCTACCGTGCAGATTTTGAGAATGCAGTCTCTGAGCAGGAAGGCCTGTGGCTGAAGGATGGCGGCCCCTCTGATGACGAGTGGAGCGCATACCTCGACACCCTGACCAACAGCTGCGGCATGGACAAGCTGCTGGAAGTCTACCAGAACGCTTATGACCGCTACAAGGCCAACGTCTGATTTTGAGCGACAAGGAGGCATCCGCGATGCCAAGTGAAATTTTGAACAAAGCCCGTGCCTACGAGGCCAAGCACGGCGCTGCCATTTCCCCGGCGGAACGCCCTGCTTACCACATGACCCCTTATGTGGGCTGGCTGAACGACCCCAACGGCTTCTCTTATTATAAAGGGAAGTATCACCAGTTCTATCAGTATAACCCCTACGATGTGCGGTGGGCGCCCATGCACTGGGGTCACGCCGTCAGCACCGACCTGCTGCACTGGGAGTATCTGCCCTGTGCGCTTGCACCGGATTCTCCGGCAGACAATGGCCCCGGCTGCTTCTCCGGCTCGGCCACCCAGATGGATGACGGCAAGCAGCTGCTGATGTACACCAGCGTGGTGGCAGAAAAGCAGCCCAATGGGGAGATGCGGGATATCCAGACCCAGAGTATTGCCATCGGTGACGGTCTCGACTACGAAAAGCCTGCCTGCAACCCGGTGCTGACCCAGAAGGATCTGCCGGAAGGCTTCAGTAAGTTTGATTTCCGGGACCCCAAGATCTGGCGTGAGGCCGATGGCACCTACTCTGTCGTCACCGTCTGCCTGGCCGAGGACGGCAGCGGCGCAGCGGCACTGTTCCAGAGCAAGGACGGCTTCGACTGGCACTTTGTCACGGTGCTGGAACGCTGCAACAATCAGTACGGCAAAATGTGGGAGTGCCCGGACTTCTTTCCGCTGGATGGCAAGCAGGTCTTGATGCTTGGCCCCATGGAGATGCTGCCCAAGGGCGAGTTCCACAACGGTCACAACGTGATTGCCTTCATCGGCAACTACGACGAAGCCACCCACACTTTCACCAAGGAAAACGTGCAGCTGATGGACGGCGGCATCGACTTCTACGCCACCCAGACCACCCTTGCCCCGGATGGCCGCCGGATCATGACCGCATGGCTGCAGACATGGTCGGACACCGAGGATAAGCCCAAGGGCTGCAAGTGGTTCGGGCAGACCATCTGCCGCGCGAGCTGCACATCAAGGACGGCCGCATTGTTCAGGCCCCGGTGCGGGAGCTGGATGCCGTCCACGGTAAGCGCACTTCCACGAAAATGTGACGGTGCAAGGCGAAACTTCTCTGGAAGGCATCAAGGCCGTGTGGCCGACCTGACCGTCACGGTGCAGCCCGGCGAATACCGCTCCTTTACCCTGAAGCTGGCCGCCGATGCAGACCATCACACCAGCCTGACCTACGACCCCTACACCTCGCAGCTGACGCTGGATCGCAGCTATGCCGGTTCCCGTGCCGACATCGTGCATACCCGCAGCTGCAAGGTGCGCAGCCAGAACGGTGCGCTCAAGCTCCGCATCCTGCTGGATAAGAACAGCATCGAAGTTTTCGCCAACGATGGCGAGCAGACCATGACCGCATGGATCTACACCCCCCAGTCTGCCGACGGCATTGCCTTTGCTGCCGATGGCGAAGCAACTGTTACAGTGGAACAGTTTGAGCTGAATCTGTAACCTGATATTCCCTTCATTTCTCCTTCATCAATACAGCCCCGCTTTGGCTTCTCCTTCGCCAAGCGGGGCTGTGTTTGTTATGTCATGGATTTTCCAGCCTGCCGTGGTCACAGCCAAGTGACAGGTAGTGCTCAATCTCCCCTCTCAGCACAAGCTGAGCATACTCCAAAGGCTTATTGTATAGCAGTCAGTCCAGCTCTGCCCGCTGTGCCGGGGTGTTGCCGTATTCGTCCTCCACGGCGATGCAGTCGATGGCAAGGGTAGTGCCACCCTCGAACCGGGCTTCCACCGGTTGGTGTCCATGTTGTAGAGGCAGGAAAGCAGTTTGTTCATAAGAAAGCCTCCATGTTTTTCACATTTACTTCTTCTGCGGTGGAAAGTTCCGGCTTGTCCGTTTGCAGATTCATGAATCCGCTTTGTGATGCAGCCCTTTGCAGGTCTGCACCCATCCACCACACGCTCCAATTTTACGCTAAATGCGAACAACGCTCTTTTTGCTCTGCACAAAATCCTACATCGTTTGGCGTAATTGGCGTATGGCGTAGTTTTCGCTGGAAATCCGTCAAAAGAAAAAGCCGAAACTTCTCAGTACATCAAGAAGTTTCAGGCTTTGTTTTGCTTAAATTGGGAATTTACTGCTCAATCGGCTTCATCGTGGGGAACAGCAGAACATCGCGGATGGAGGCGCTGTCGGTGAGCAGCATGACCAGGCGGTCCACACCGAAGCCCAGGCCGCCCGTGGGGGGCAGGCCATACTCCAGAGCGTTGACGTAATCGTAATCCACCTGAGCCTTGCAATCGGGCTCGATGGCCTTGCGCTCGGCGACCTGACGCTCAAAACGGCCCTTCTGGTCGATGGGGTCGTCAGCTCGCTGAAGCGTTGCCGTACTCGGTGCAATCGATGAAATACTCAAAGCGCTCGGTAAAGGCGGGATCATCCGGCTTGCGCTTGGCCAGCGGGCTGATCTCGACAGGATAATCATAGATGAAGGTGGGCTGGATCAGCTTGTCCTCAACAAAGGCATCGAAGAACTCGGCCAGAATGGCACCCTTGGTGGGAACCTCGGGCAGCTCCACATGATGCTCCTTGGCAGAGGCAATTGCATCCTCGTCGGACTTCCAATCGTTGAAGTCCACGCCGGAATACTTCTTGACAGCCTCGACCATGGTCAGTCGCTCCCAGTGACCTATATCGATCTGCTTGCCCTGATAGGGAATGACCATGCTGCCGCAGATCTTGAGGGCCAGGCGCTTGTACAGCTCCTCCACCAGATCCATCATACCGTGGAAATCGGTAAAGGCCTGATACAGCTCGATGCTGGTGAACTCGGGGTTGTGCTTGGGGTCCATGCCCTCGTTGCGGAAGATGCGGCCCACCTCGTACACGCGGTCCATGCCGCCCACGATCAGGCGCTTGAGATACAGCTCGGTCTCGATGCGCAGCACCATGTCCATGTTCAGGCTGTTGTGGTGGGTGTAGAAGGGGCGGGCAGAGGCACCGATCTCAAAGGGGGTCAGGATGGGGGTATCCACCTCCAGGAAGCCCTTCTCGTCCAGATAGGCGCGGATCTCCTTCAGGATCTGGCTGCGCTTGACGAAGGTATCCTTCACCTCGGGGTTGGCGATCAGGTCCACATAGCGCTGACGGTAACGCATCTCGGTATCGGTCAGGCCGTGGAACTTCTCGGGCAGGGGGCGCAGGCTCTTGGCCAGCAGGGTCAGCTCGGTGGCGCGAACGCTCAGCTCGCCGGTCTTGGTGCGGAACACCTCGCCCTTGACACCGATGATATCGCCCACGTCCAGCTTCTTGAAGGCAGCATAGGCCTCCTCGCCCAGCTCGTCGCGGCGGACATACAGCTGGATATCGCCCTTGTCATCGCGCAGGTGGGCAAAGCTTGCCTTGCCCATCACGCGCTTGGACATCATACGGCCAGCTAGCGCGACCTGCTTGCCGCTGTCGGTCTCGTTGGGCAGATCCTTGAACTCTTCCTTCAGGTCGGCAGAGTATGCGTCCTGCGGGAACTTGGTCAGGGTGAAGGGGTCGTTTCCGGCAGCCTGCAGGTCGGCCAGCTTCTGGCGGCGCACCTGCACCTGCTCGCTCTCAGACAGGCCCTGAGCGGGGTTTCTCTTTTGCTCTTCCATGGTTTCCTCCCGTTCAGGCTCAGTTTGCGGCGTGGGTAATGGCCAGCACTTCGTACTCGACGGTCTGGCCGGAGGGCAGCAGGACCTCAGCCTTCTCGCCCACGGCCTTGCCCAGCAGAGCGTGGCCCACGGGGCTCTCGTCGCTGATCTTGCCGTTGATGGGGTCAGCCTCGGTGCGGCCAACGATATCGTACTCCTCGGCCTCATCATCGCCGATCATCTTGATGGAAACGTGGGTGCCAACAGAAACGCTGTCCACGCTCAGCTCGCTCTCGTCGATGATCACAGCGTTCTTGACCATCTGCTCCAGCTCGGTGATGCGGTTTTCCACCAGACCCTGGGTGTTCTTGGCTTCATCGTACTCGCTGTTCTCAGAAAGGTCGCCGTGGCTGCGGGCTTCCTTGATCTCCTCGGCCAGCTCCTTGCGGCGGACCGTCTTGAGGTATTCCAGTTCGTCCTGCATCGCCTTCAGGCCGGAAGCGGACATCTTGATTTCTTGTGCCATTTTGGATCTTCTCCTTGTCTATTGGATTGACGCAGCCGCAAAGCCGCGCACGAATGCTATTATGACTGTTCTATTATAATAGCAAGCCGGGAGCTTGTCAATAAAAACCACGGCGCTAGAGCGGAAAAAGCGGCGGTTTCGGCTCCCGCCCCTATGCAGAAGCGCCCCACCGGTTCCCCGGCAGGCGCTTCCACAGGTTATTTGGGAATAGGGAATGGCTCGGTTGTGGGGGCAACCCCCCAGTCGCTTTCAGCGACAGCCCCCGCTAATAGGGGGGCCTTGGCGTAGCGGAAAGCTTTGCTGTGCAAGGGAAAAATCAGTGAACGCTTTTTTTCAGTTCCTGCGCTTTTTTCCATGCACGGATAGAATCAGAGAAAGTCACAGGTACAAATGGGTCAAAGTGGTCGGGATGGTCATCCGCATCCAGCTGCTCCATCAGTCGTTCTCCACAGCCCAGCGGGCAGCCTGTTGAATCGCGCTGTCCTCATCGCTTATATCGCTGTAGAGAGTGGTGCTGACAGGTTCCGGACTTCGGCATCCTGCCACAGCAGCACTGCCAGCTCTGCACGGTTCTGCGGGATAACGGCCCCGTGGGGCAGCAGATACCGCAGGTACAACTCAGTACCAGCATGTGGCCCTGGTACAACAGCGCTGCACTGCCAACAACTACCGTGCCGGCAAGAGCGCCCTTTTCCAACAGATTCGGCTCCTCGCCGATGCTTTCTTCCAGATAGACCACGCTGAGCTTCACTCCATCCGGATTGTCCGGCATGGTAAAGATCAGGTCTTTTTCTGTGTAAGGAACATCGGGGTTGCCCAGAAGTGTCTTATCACTGATGCTCCATTCACCAAACTTCATGCCCTCTGGGGCATCCTTTGCGGTGATGGTCACCTTGGCACCTACAGGGATCTCATACTTTCCATCCAGATCCTTGGTAATGGTATCGGTAATATCCTTCAGATTGCCGTTCTCATCCTTCACCGTCACACTGGTCAAGGTACCATCGGCAATCTCCAGCTTACGCTTCGGTGTCTCTTGCTCCGGCTTCGTGCTGCCGCTACCGGGGTTTCCGCCGGGGTTCTCGCCCGGGTTCTCACCGCCGCCAGTGCTGCCGCCGCCGGGAGTAGCAGGCTCTTCCTTCTTGGTCACGGTAACAGCTGCGACCTTCTTGTCAATCTCAGTACCATTAGCCTTCTTTGCAGTAACGGTAATCGTTACATCACCGTCATTTGCGTCAGCCTTGGTAATGAGCTTGAACTCAGTGTTGTTGATTTTATCAATGCTCAGACCTTCGTCCGGCACATCCTTCCAAGTCTCGCCGTCCTTGTACTGAATTTTCTCAACAGCATCTGCATTTGCACCGCTTACTGTAATCGTTGCTTTTGCACCAGTGTTTGCATCGTCATTGGGGGTAACACTTACGGTAAAGTCTTTTGCTTCACCGGCTTTCACCGTGGTATGGTCAAGGTCGGTAATGGTAACCTCGGCATTTACATATTTGTTTACCTTAAAGGTCTTGCTGTCGCCGCCATCCTCAATTTCATTGTCGCTGGCATCCTTCACAACAGCAGTCAGGGTCACGGTTGCATTGTCAGCATTCTTGGGAACAGCAACACGGAACTTCATGTTGCTCACGTCCCTAACGTTAAGGGCACCAGTCACTTCCTGCCACTTCTCCGTAGTGCTGTTGTAGTATTCCAGCTTTGCATTGGTGCTGTCGCTCAATGCCAAGGTCACGGTTGCATCTGTATCCGTGTTCTCATTACCAGTCAGGGTAAACTCATGCTCCTTGCCAGCCTTAATTTCTTCTCCATCAGCAGCAAAGTCGTTGATTTTCACGCTGGCGGCTGATGTGTACACGGCATACAGTGTCATGCCATCTTCAACACCGCCAAACTCGTTCATGCCGTTGTTGTCAATTGTCATGTAACCGTTTTTAACCGGGAGCACATCGTCAACACTGCCATTCTGCTTTAAGCTCCAACCTGCAAAGTGGTAACCACTCTGCTTCGGAGTTCCAATTGCCGTTACCATACCCTCGGTTAGGTTTTCGGTACGGTAAAGCTCTTTTTCGCTGCCCTTCACAATGTGCTGCTGTTCACCGTCCCGGAACTTACCGCTGCCAGCATCAAATGTTACGTCAACATAGTAGCAGATAGGCCACCATGTACTAACGGCATACGGCTTTACTGCATCCTTGTCGGTATTCAAAGTGCTATCAAAGAACTTACTCGTCTGCGTCATCCAGTCAGCTTTGTAAGCAGGGTAATAGAATTTTACGTCACTACAGTTTATAAAAGCTCGGTTGTAAATCGTGGGCATCTTTGTTGGCAGATAAACTTTTTTCAGGTTCATGCAGCTCTCGAAAGCAAAATCATGAACCGTCTTTATGCTGCTCGGAATCACCACCTCGGTTATCCCTGTTCCCTGAAAAATACTAAAATCAATCTCATTCATCTTGCTCGGAAAAGTGAGTTTTCCTGTCAGGCCGCTGCAAAAATCAAAAGCATCGTTTCCAATATTTTCCAAGCTGGCTGGTAATTCCAGTTTCCCTGTAAAACCACAACTGTGAAAGGCAAATCCTCCGATTTCCTTTACGGTATCCGGCAGTTTCAGTTCTCCGTTCAGTTTTCTGCAATGATAAAAAGCAGAACTATCGATTTCAGTCAAATGCTCCGGAAGTTTCAGCGTCCCCGTTACCCCAGTGTCACTAAAAGCATGCACGCCAATTGTGGTTACGCTCTCCGGTAATGCGACACCTGCATTGCCAGTGTAGCCTGTATATCTCACGCTTTCTATGTTGGTGCACTTGTCAAAAGCATAATTACCAATATGGGTAATCCTATTGTCAAGTACAACGGATCGAATGTCCTTTTTATGACTTACATACCAGTCCAGGCGCACGTTTTCATCCCAAGTATAGTCCTTCATTGCACCACTGCCGGAGATGGTCAAAACGCCGTTGTTGTCAAGCGTCCATTTTAAATTTTCGCCACCTTCGTCAGCGCCACAATTGCCTTTGTCAATAATTTTAACTGCACCACTGTTCTCGTCCTCCGCAAACGCCGTTACAGCGCTTACGGGCATAAGCGACAATATCATGCTAATTGCCAGTAACAAGCTGACGAACCGCTTTTTCATAAAAAGCCCTCCTTTTATGAATACTCCCAAAATATAACCATGCCCGCACAAAGCAAAAAGAGCGCCGCACCGGCCAAATGGCTGGTACAACGCTCTGCGTTTTGTACTTTGGGAATCTACCGCCCCTTGAGGTGATGCCCATGTGCGGTATGGTTGAGAAAGTGCAGCTGGCTGCCATATTACAGGCCCTTTAGCTTTGCGCCGCAGCCTTTCGGCCGGTTTGCCGATTCTTCTGTTTTTATGTGGCATCTTACATAAAAATCATAAAACTTTTTTTTTTGTCAATAACCCAAAACCATCTTTGGCGAGTTGCACAAAAGAGGAAGTATCTGTATGGTATTTTCGGATAGCGGCATCTCCCCGGGGAAAACGTTCCGCTTGGGAAATGGCGGCGTGTTTCCTCGCTTTTTCGTTGAAATATGCCAGGTTTTATGATATAGTAGTAGTCGTTTTTACGTTTCACTCCCCTATTCTCCCTGCGGAAAGGAAGCATCCATGAACCTGACAAAGCAGTTCTTCAAGTATGTGTCGCAGAATATTTTCGGTCTGATCGGCACATCGTGTTATATTCTGGCCGACACCTATTTCATCGCCCAGGCGGCGGGCACCGACGGCGTGACCCTGCTGAACCTCTGCCTGCCCATGTACAACCTGATCTTTGCCTTCGGCTCGATGATCGGCCTGGGTGCGGCCACCCGGTACGCCATCCTGCAGGCGCAGGGCGAGGCGCGGGCGCAGCGATATTTTTCCAACGCCATCCTCTGCGCCTGCCTGATCGCCATCCCGTTCATGCTGGCGGGCGCGTTCTGCCCGGGCACGCTTCTGCAGCTCATGGGCGGCGATGGGGACATCGTGGCTCTTGGTCTGAACTACACCCGCATCTTCCTGCTGTTCACACCCTTCTTCATGTGCAACTACATCTTCTCGGCCTTCGTCCGCAACGACGGCGACCCGTCCCTTGCCATGGTGGCCACCCTGAGCGGCAGCCTGTTCAACGTGGTGTTCGATTACATCTTCATCTTCCCCATGGGGCTGGGCCTGCCCGGCGCGGCGCTGGCAACGGCCATCTCGCCGGTGCTCAGCATCGCCATCTGCAGCCGCCACTTCTTTCAAAAGAGCTGCACGCTCACCTTTGTCCGACAGGCTCCCTCGGCCCGGCTGCTGGTGCAGAGCTGCCAGCTGGGCATCTCCGGTTTTGTCGGGGAGCTCTCCTCTGCCGTGACCACCACCGTGTTCAACTTCTGCTGCTCCGGCTGGCGGGCAATGTGGGCGTAGCCGCTTACGGCGTGGTGGCAAACTTTGCGCTGGTGGCAACAGCCATCTTCAACGGCGTGGCCAGGGTGCCCAGCCGCTGGTCAGCCAGTGCTACGGCAAAAATGAGATGGCCGGGGCAAAAAAGCTGCTTCTGCTGGGCTGCGGCACCGCGCTGGCACTGGCGGCGGTGTTGTACGGTGCCGTGTTTGGCTTTACCGATACCTTTGTTGCCCTCTTCAACAGCGAGAGCTCTGCTTTGATGGCCGAATATGCCCACAGCGGTATGCGCATCTACTTCCTGGGCTACTTCTTTGCAGGCTGCAATATTGTTGCGGCGGGCTATCTGGGTGCGGTCAACCGCCCCACCGAAGCCACCATCACCTCGGTCAGCCGGGGCGTAGCGCCATCGTCACCTGCTCACTGATCCTGAGCGCCTTGTTCGGCATGAACGGCGTGTGGTCGGCCTTCCCCGCCGCCGAGGCCATCACGCTGGCCCTGACGGTGTTCCTGCTCAAGCGCCCGCAGTCTGTGTGCGGCTGAGCACCTCTGCGGAAAAGAGCCGGGTGCTGCCCCGGCTCCTGAACATTTTAAATATACAGTGCCTGCTCCCGCTGCTTTCCGCCGGGCTGAGGGCCGCGCTGTCTGACCGGCCAAGGCCCGCCACTGTGCGGGGGATTGGCCGGTTTCTTTTTTGAACACCCGGCACAGGTAGTTGGCCCCTGAGAAACCGCACAGGCTGGCAATGACATCCAGCGTGTATTCCCGGTGCAGGAGCAGCCGCATGGCAGCTTCCACCCGCACGGTGGTCAGGTAGCGCCCCGGAGGCACCCCCACGGCGGCAGTAAAGGTGCGGACAAGGTGGCTCTTGGAGACTCCCAGCCGCTCACTGAGCTCCTCCACGCCGTACAGGCCAGCGTAGTTCTGGCGGATATCCTCAATGGCGGCCTCCACCAGCGGCGGAAGGGGCGGGGCGGCGCTGTCGGCCCCGCAAGCTCACAGAGCAGGGCAAAGGCCAGCTGGCTGGCGGCCCGGCTGCGGGGTGTA
>ENA-OQJH01000046-OQJH01000046.1-human-gut-metagenome-genome-assembly--contig:-NODE-46-length-61943-cov-30.986719_pt1 | contig 61943 bp, 55 predicted proteins | sample MGYA00242597_ERZ504763 | MGnify/ENA primary metagenome ERZ504763 (study PRJEB26092, sample SAMD00036359) | human gut metagenome | host: Homo sapiens | study: EMG produced TPA metagenomics assembly of... | reverse complement strand
AAAAATCTCATCCATTGCTTCCATTGTCTGTACCCGGTTTCCTGCATCAAAAATTGCCACTGCTATATATTCATCTTCCTCAAACCTTACCATCATAATGTTACATCTCCCTTCTTATGTGCCTTGGATTTTTCTTTCGACATATTCTGCTCCTGCTCTTTTATTTTCGCCTGACGCTCTCTGAGTGCCTGAAGAACAGATTCTTTTCTGCTCTTTGGCTGCGAAAGATTTTCTTTTGGTACAGACTTATCTTCAACTGCTTTTTCCTCTATTTTCGTAATCTCCTGCTTTGAGTCAAAATATTTTTCTACATCATCCATTGCTTTCTGCACTAATGGACTTTCCTTATAATGCTGAATCATCTCCACACCTTCCCGGTCAACTTTTCCCAGTCGCATAAGATCATACGGTCCGTCATAATCGCTTCCATCATGCAGTTCAAATCCAACACCTTTTATTCCATTTATGCGTTCTGCAGGAATTGATTCATAAATGCGTAAGGCTTCTTCCAGGGTAAGGTTCTCATGATACTCACCCATAACAGGAAATTCCATACACTCCGCAACATAAAAAGTGATCGTGTCTTCCGGCTGTTTCTGCTCTGGCTGTCTGGTAAAAACAGAAAGTGTTTCTGCATTTTTCAGACGTGAAAGTAATGACTGGGCAGTGACTACATCGCTGTCTATATCCGATTCTTCTGCCACCTCAGTCAGCCAGTCTTTTAAACCTGCTGTCTCCTTGTTCAAAATATCCTCTGTGAGTTTCTCAACCTGTTCTTCCCTATTTTCAACGGTATCTTTATATTCATAAGTATCATATTCATAACTAAAATTATCCAAGTCCACTGCGAGTTTCCTGATTTCCTGCTGATCAAGATAGGCTTCCGATTCCTTTATATACTCTGCCAAAGTAATTCTTTCTTCTAAGATTGGGGTAATATCTACTTTAATGCCTGCTATTGCCATACCATACGAATTCAATTCGTTAAAAAAACTATCCTCTCGAATATTTCCTCGATAAGAAAGCACCACATCAAGATCAGAATCTGCACGATACAGGTCATCTCTACTTCTGGAACCATGTACTCTCGCCCCAATCAATGTAACTTCATTTTCCAGTCCCATTTCTTCCAGCACAGCTCTTGCATGAAATAAAACTTCATATTCAATTTCTGCCCTGCCCATCCCATTCAATGCTGTTTCACATCTGCCAAGTTCTGAAGTGAATCGAACATCTCCACTGGCTAGCACTTCTTTAGAATGACTGATTACCTTATCCCGAAACTCCCTGTCATCAACTTTTACACATTCAACATCTTCCAATCCTTCATTTTTTAGACTGGCATACATTGCTTTCTGAATAGAATCTTCTGGATTTCCACAGGCATCTCCTGAAATTTCATGAAGTTCCTGATCATAAACCAGATATTTATAGCCTTCCTCAGTCGGTTGCACTGTTAAATACATACCAGACATTTTAAATTGTACGGTTATTCCCTCATAATTTTTTAATGCCGCTTTCCTGTCATAACCATCAAAAAAAAGCCTTTGGACAATTACGTTCAAACTGTATCTTCTCCCGTCTCTCTTCTTCTGCATATTCAATTTCTGCATACATTTCTTCATAATCTATCACATTTGCATCTTCTATGGACAATCCTTCTTCCTCTAAAATATTCTCCATTGCTTCTGAAATAGAAATATTCGGATTATTGTAGACACCGCCATCCATTTCCAGATAATCCTTATCATAGAACGTATAATCATAACCGTCTTCTACCGTCTGAATTGTGAAATACTGATCTCCAATCTGGTATGCTATCTCTGTATCATGCACTTCCAGACTGTTGCCTATCTCTTTAAAAGTATTGTATATCTGCGGATTCAGCCAGCCTTCCACTTCCTGGCAATCATAGATCAGCGTATCTACTCCATTCTTGCACTGGATAAAATCAAGACTGCCTCGCAGCGGTGCCGTATTCTCAATTCCAAGAGCTTTCATTTTATGGTTAGGCAAAGAGTAATATGCTCCAAGGGCAGCTCCAAGATCCTTATATCTCTCAATCTTCATCCCACCTTTTGCTGCCAGATCTTCAATCACATAATATTGGTCAATATAATGATTTTCTGGCATTTTCAGATCAATGCCATTATTTTCTCTGACTTTATGTATCTCGAAAAAACTGAATTTCTGTTCTTCCCCCCGCAGATTCTGTCCGATCAGTGTCGGCTCCCATGTATCCGTACTGATTGGCTGCTGTTCCATGATTTTCATAACTGTTCCGTCTGCCAAGATAACGGTTGCCTGTCCTGGAAGATTCATCAGGTCATATACTGTTGCACCATTTTCTTCCAGATATTCTGAAATAGCTTCCCTGGCTCCTTCATCAAATCCATGCCAGATGTCCTCTGCCACCAGTGTTCCATTTTCCGATACGATAATATCTGCCACATCCTGACCGTATTCTTCACTCCGCATCTGGAAGAATCGCTCCCCATGATAAGTTTTCATATCAATCGCATACCATGTACCTGTATGTCCGTCTGCTTCATACCCTCTTGTAGTTTCAGTGATATGCTGATTTTTCACGCCAAGCACCTCTTCCAGTTTCCGGGTGCGGATTTCGTTTCTTGCCATATCAATGAAGCCATTCAGGACTGCAGGATGGCTTTCCACAATATAATCTCTGTTCAGATCCATTCCCCTGCTGATATTTTCCGGAATATCAATGCCATCTGCCCACTGCTTATTGCCATCAGAAAATCTTCCATCATGGGAAAGCTGTTTCAATGTATTTGCCAGAACAAAGGCAACTCGTTCTTCCCCATATTTTTCAATCACACCTATTGCAGTATCCGCTTTCAGGCTCATGCCATCAAAGTTTTCTGCGATTGCCTGTTCGATTGCATTTTTACAGTCGATATTCAGTTTTCTGGAATCCAGGTAAGCATCTACATTTCTCTCCTGCATAGCCTTTTCCAAAGTTCCCATATAAACTTCCGGATACGCTTTTACAGGATTGGCATTTAACATTTCAACTCTCTGTGCCACAAAGTCCGGCAGTTCTGTAAATCCAAAGGAATCCACATAGTATGCGGTTAATCTGCCGCCCCGGTTCATAATGATCACATCACTGACTGACATGGAATGCCCGGTAAAATCGTTTGGACGTTCTATATTAAATCGCTCAAAAAGGTTATCCAGTGTCGTAGCATCTCTCAGTCTTTCACTGTAAACCATCTGATAGTCTTTACCATCTACGGTAAATCCCATTTCTTTTGCCGCTTCCAGACTTAAAAACTGATACCCTCTTTCTTCCTGTCCGCTGTTGATCTGATAAATACCATAACGGTTTCCATCGCTTTCCAGAAGAAGCGTTTCTTTGATCTTTACTTTTTCTTCTGGTATCATAACCATTTCCTGGCTTCTCCGGTAATTTTCCCATTCAAATTTCGTCACTCCGAATAACCCGTCATGCTTTAAAATATCCAATTCCAGATTCATAACCCTCTGCGACTGCTCCTGACCGCCAATTGCTCCGGTCAGCCCGTAAATCGTTACTCCCTCATGGTGCAGTTCCACTGCCCGTTCCCTGGTAAGCGGAAGCATACTTTCTGAATAAAATCCGGCTTCATGCAATTCTGATAAACCGATCATCGAATCCGGCAGACTGTCAATCTGTTCCTCCGCTTCTCCAATCAGTTTTAGTACCGCTTCCCTGTTTCCATCCAGAATAGATTCTGCAAGATTCTCTGCCAGTTTTTCCGTCGCTTCCCTGTCATCCAGTTTATAAGCAAAATTCACGATAAGGTTTCTCTGGTCATTGCTGAAAATCGTCCGTTCCTGTTCCAGACGGTTGATGGTCTGCTCCGCATACTGCATGACACTCAGTTCTTCTGTCTGCTCCACAGCAGTTACTTCCTGCTCTGGCCTTTCGATATGAAGTTCCTTGAGTTTTTCCTCAATCTGTCCGATCATATCAGCAGAAGTCTTACGGATGGTGTCCATAGAAGCACGAAACTCTTTCATATTTTTACCGGAAGACCAGCTCGCAATATAGGAAAAGGAATACTCCGATGTATCCAGTCCAAAATGGTTGCATACCACATAGGCAACACTTTCTGCTTCCACTTCCCTTGTAAGCTGGTCTTTTACGATGCCCTCTGCTTCCATCTGGTCACGATCATGCAATACTGCATGTGCCGTTTCATGCACCGCTGTTTTCATGGTCTGTGCTTCACTCATGCCAGGCTGGACAGCGATATATTTATCGACAAGCTGATAAAAGCCTTTCGCCTCCCCATCAATCTCAATAAAACGGATGGGAACCGGGGCAACCGTTTTCAGTGCTTCCATAAAATCATGGTAGATCAGAACATCCCCCTCCAGTTCTGATACCTCAAACTCTGGAATCGGTTCTCCTGTGGTCTGACTGACATCAAATACTGTCGTAACCCGGAATCTTGTAATGACACGCTCTACTACTTCTGTTTCCGGCTGTCCATCTTCCCCGATCACAATCTCTCCTGTTTCCGGATCAGTTTTTTCAATCTCCTGTTTCTCTTTAAACGGAGCCGGGGCAATGATCTGGATGCCTTTTTCCCCTCTTTTTACCTGCCGGTTAAATTTCTTCTGCCATGCCTGATACCCCGCTACCAGTGTCGCTTCCGGTTTCTGCATGGCGATCAGCAGAGTATTATTGAAACTGTAATTATGGAACTTTGCCATTGTATTCAGATATTCGGTATACTTTTCTGATGTGAATATTTCTGCAACACCCTGTTCCAACTGCTCTGTAATCTGCTTTAATTGTTCTTCTCTGTTTGCCATAATCAAATCCTCCATAGAAAAATCCCGCCAAAGCTCTGGTCACTCTGACGGGATACCCTTTATAACTCCTGTTCATGTTTCTTTTTAGGTTTCTGCTGTGTTTCTCTTGTCTGCTCCTGCTGTTTCTGTTCTTTCAGTCTTTCCAGAATAGATGTTTTATGAACACTGTCAGCAATTCTGTCCTGTCGTTCCTCCGGCATGTTTACTTCCGGGTTTTCCCCGATTCCCTCATCTGCCAGAAGATTTTCTCCCCCTTTCTCATCCATGTTGAGCATGGCATTTAATTCTGCCAGACGTTCCATTTTTTCACTCAGTTCCGCTTCTTTCGGGAATGGCTTCTGCACCTCTTCCTGTGCGGTCTTTAACTGCTGTTGTACCGTTTCCAGATTCTGCTCGGTATCTGCCAGCTTTTTCCCGATTGCAGAGAGTGCATTATGAATTCTCTGGATATTGCCCAGAGTATCCTTTCCGAACTCAATTTTATAAGAACATTTTCCCTTGATCGTCATGGTATAAGTATTCGACAGGAAATTATATTCTGAAGAAAGTGCAAAACCATGATATTCCCCGATCTGCCCTGCTGATTTCACGGACTTCAAGCCGGATGCTGCTGAAAGTAGTGCAACTCCCGCTTCTTTTTTATCGGTATACAGCTTTCCACCGACTGTCATTGCAAAGTGGTCATTATCCTGTAAATCTATTCCTTTAACCACATCTGCATCCACACGCATACCGGCAATCTTCTCTTTTAATGCGGTAATCTGTACTGGATACCGCTTTGCAATATCCGATTCCAGACGATAGATCTGACTGGTGTGGTTTGCTTTCAGAAGTTTCAGTTTACTTACCTGCACATCCAGATCCATCTTTTCTTTGATGTATTCGTTTCCTGTTGCCAGTGCCTTGATCTCTGCATAAGATAGAGCTGTATCATCTACATCTTCACAGGCACGCACCGGGGATTTACTGGTCATGATCTGTGAAATAAACTTCTGCTTGTTTTCCAGAATCTGCCACATGTACGAATCGAACGTATTTTCCGTTACATACCGGAAGATTTTTACCTTGTCATTCTGGTTTCCCTGTCTGAGAATACGTCCCTCCTGCTGTTCCAGATCAGACGGTTTCCAGGGGCAGTCCAGATGATGCAGTGCAAGTAATCTGTCCTGGACGTTGGTACCAGCACCGAGTTTCGGAGTGGAACCCATCAGGATTCTTACCTGCCCTGCCCGCACCTTTGCAAACAGCTCCGCTTTTCTTACTTCCGTATTATATTCATGAATAAATGCGATCTCCTCTTTCGGGATTCCCCGTTCCACCAGCTTGTTTCTTACATCATCATACACGTTGAATGTTCCATCATTTTTCGGTGTGCTGAGGTCGCAGAAGATCAACTGGGTAGCCTGTGTATCTTTTCCGTCCTCCCATACCTGGAAAGCATTCTCCACACAGGCATTTACCTTGCTTTCCCCTGCATCCGGTAGCATATCATTCAAAAGCCTCTGGTCTAATGCACATTTTCTTCCGTCATTGGTAATCTTGAGCATGTTATCTACCCTTGGATCTACTGCACCGCCCCTGACCTGTTCTGCACGTTCCGAAAAGGCTTCCACCATTTCTTTCTGTTCCTCACTCGGCTTTAATACTTCATTGATATATTCTGCTTCCGGTACAGGAAGATTCAGCATATCTGCAGTCTGAATATCCGCAGCTTCTTTAAATATGGAAATCAGTTCTGGAAGATTAAAGAAACGGGCAAATCGTGTTTTTGCACGATAGCCCGTCCCTTCCGGTGACAATTCGATTGCCGTAACTGTTTCTCCAAAAGTTGCTGCCCACGAATCAAAATGTCCCATTCCCATATTCATTAAAGTATCATACTGGAGGTATCTCATAATGGTGTATAATTCAGTCATACTGTTTGATACAGGTGTTCCCGTTGCAAACGTGATTCCCTTTCCCCCGGTAATCTCATCCATGTACCTGCATTTCATAAACATATCTGAACTTTTCTGTGCATCGGTCTGTGAAATGCCTGCCACATTCCGCATTTTTGTGTATAAAAAAGGTTCTTGTAAAAATGTGACTCGTCCACAAACAGCCTGTCCACGCCTAATTGCTCAAAAGTCACCACATCATCCTTTCGTGTCTGGTCATTCAGTTTTTCCAGTTTTGCTTTCAGGGTTTTCTTTGTCTTTTCCATCTGCTTGATCGTATACTGCTGTCCCGCTTCCTCTTTTGCTGCTTCAATAGAATAGGTAATATCTGCGATCTGATCTTCCAACAATGAAATCTGCCTTTCCCTGGAAAGCGGGATTTTCTCAAACTGGCTGTGTCCGATAATGACCGCATCATAATCCCCTGTTGCGATTCTGGAACAGAACCGTTTTCTGTTTGCCGGTTCAAAGTCTTTCTTCGTTGCCACCAGAATATTTGCTCCCGGATATAAGCGTAAAAAATCGCTTCCCCACTGTTCCAGCAAATGGTTCGGAACCACATAAAGACTCTTTTGTGCCAGTCCCAGACGCTTGCTCTCCATACCGGCTGCGATCATCTGGAACGTCTTGCCTGCACCTACACAGTGTGCAAGCAGGGTATTATTTCCATAAAGGATATGTGCCACCGCATTTTTCTGATGCTCCATCAGCTTAATTTCCGGATTCATTCCGACAAACTGAATGTGACTGCCATCATATTCCCTTGGCCGGATGCTGTTAAACCGTTCATTATAAATTTTGCAGAGTGTTTCCCGTCGGCTCATATCCTTAAAAATCCACTCTTTAAACTCTTCCCGGATCAGTTCCTGCTTCTGCTGTGCCAGGGTGGTTTCTTTCCGGTTCAGTACCCGGTGTTCCCCATCCGCATCATGTATTGTGTCATAGATTTTTGTGTCACGCAGATTCAGTGCATCCTCCAACAACCTGTAAGCATTTGCCCTTTGTGTTCCGTAAGTTGCGGTGGAAAGCGGGTTATTGCTGCTGTCCACGTTCTTTCCTTTTACGTTCCATTGTCCGGTCACTTCCGCATACTGTACTTTGATACGCTCATAATTGATATGCTGTCGTGGTGTATGGAATGTTTCTGCCATGAACTCTGTAATATAGTCCGGCGAAATCCATGTTACACCAAGCCTTGCTTCAATCTCGGAAGCGTCCAGATCTTTCGGCTGTACCGTTCCAGTGCCTGTACATTGACCATATATTCCGGGTGGTTCTCTGCAAACTGCTTTGCAATGTTCAGCTTCTCCCTGACATTCCCGGAAAGATACTCGTCGGATGGCTCCCATTTATCCGTAAGCGGATTCTTGAAGATAACACCCGTAAGCTCCTCTGTGACCTCTTCCTCTGTTTTCTCGGTAAGCTCCATCATATAAGGAATATCCACTTTTGCCTTTTCCCCGATAGATACCGCCAGTGCCTCACTTGCAGTGTCTACCGATGTTACCGGCTCTGCCCTGCGGATCGTCCTTTTCGTAAATATGTCTGCTTTCCGCTTCAACTCGCCCTTTTCGTCCAGAAATTCAAGGGAAGTCAAAAGGCAATAGCTGCTGTCCATGCTGAACGCCTTTTATTTGCATTGCTGCTGAGTAGTCCATACTTGGCAGTAAAGCTGTCATAAACCCGGTTCAATTCAGCCTGTAAGCTGGCGACCTCTTCATCACTGCATTCTTCCAACTGCCGTTCCAGAAGCCTGTTTGTTGCATCCCGGATAGCAACCATACCTCTGACACGCTCGCCTGTCACAACGGGAAGTTCCATCTTATTCATAACAGAATTTTCCCTGTAATAAATGTCCTCTCCGACAAGTGCAAAGCTGAAATTCTTAATATCCGGATTTGCCGGTATGGATACTACCTGTTCTTCCAGTTCCGTATCTGAAATCTCCTGCTCTGTGATGGTTCCCTGGATATGCTTTACCGCTTCTTTTAACTGCTCTGCCAGATCTGCTTCCGCTTTTGCCTTTACTGTTACTTCCTGTTTTCCGTACTGGGTACTTTCTGTTGTGAAATCTCCAAGCACCATTTCCGGATGATTAGCAAAATAGGAATTGACTGTATAACCTTCTGGTGTGGTTTTTAACTGTACCCAGTCTGGTTCTGTGATCGCAGCCCTGTCCCTTTTCTGGAAAAACAGAAGATCCGCAACCACACTGGTATTGGCATTTCTCTGGAAAGCATTGTTCGGTAAACGGATCGCCCCAAGCAGATCTGCCCGGTTTGCGAAATACTGTCGGACTTCCGGATTCTGCTTATCCATCGTACCGCTTGATGTGACAACTGCCACCACTCCACCCGGACGTACCAGATCTAAGGATTTTGCAATAAAATAATCATGGATCATAAAATGGTATCTGTCATATTTGCGGTCACTGACCTGATATGCCCCAAACGGTACATTTCCAATCACGCAGTCAAAAAAGCTGTCCGGGTAACTGGTTTCCTCAAATCCTTGTACTGCAATCCTGTTCTTCTGGTAAAGCTGTTTTGCAATCTGCCCGGAAACCGGATCAAGTTCTACGCCATACATACTTGCAGCACTCATACTTTCCGGTAAAAGTCCCATAAAGTTTCCTACTCCACAGGACGGTTCCAGTATATTTCCCTGTTTCAGTCCCATATTTCCAAGTGCTTCATACATAGCCTTGATGACTGTCGGAGAAGTATAAAAGGCATTCAGCGTTGATGCCCTTGCTGCACTGTATTCTTCTGGTGTGAGGACTCCTTTTAACTGCGTATATTCCGCTGCCCAGGCACTGTTTCTTTCTTCAAAAGCCTGTGGAATACCGCCCCATCCAACATATCTTGACAACACTTCCTGTTCTTCCGGTGTTGCCAATCTCTGCTCCTGTTCCAGTTCTTTCAGCAGCCGGATAGCTTCCATATTTGCTTTAAACTTTGCTTTCGGACCGCCAGAGCCAAGGTCATCGTCCGTAATATGGAAATTATGAGGTTCCTGTTCCTGCACCTGTTCATTCTGCAGATATGGTAAAAATTCTCCCTCATAGCCAAACAGTTCATTCTCCCCTGGAATATAATTTCGTCCGGTTTCCATACACCGGAAAATATCAGCTTTTGATGAACCACTTGCTTCGTAGAATCCTGCATAGGAATATAAAATATCATCTTCTCGCTCGTAGGTAGTCAAATGCAATTCTGTATTTCCTCTTGTCTGGTTTACCAGTTCTTTCCCTTCCAGACCTTGTGGAAGAATCCCCACTGGTTCAAAATGATACCCCTGATATTCAAATACATTCTCGTTCCACTGTTCCTGTACAACTACATCTTCTGGCTCAGATTCTGGTTCCCCTTTTTGTACCTCCTCCATTTCTGCAGACGATTCTTCCACTTCTGGTTCTTCTGTATTTTCTTCTGGTTCGGAGGCACTCACAATATCAAATAAAGACATCTGGTATCCATCTAAGCCATCTGCCTGATCTGGTACTTCCTGTGCTGGGAAAATCGTATAGCTGCCTTCCACATACTGATGTACTTCCGTCAATAGCTGTAATTTCTTCTCATAAGTTTCATTCACTGATTCAAAATCCAATGGCAGCATTGCCAGTGCATCGTCCATCGCCTGTAACAATTTCTGCGACTGCTCCGAATCATTCAGCATAACAGGAAGTTCTTTTCTTGCTTCTTCATTAAAGAAATCCTGCTTGAACGGACGCTCGATTTCTTCTGGCAGCCTTGCATAAAAACTGATCACTTTTCCTGCAATCCGTTCCCTCTCATATTCCGGCATACGGGAATAATCTGCGGAACGTAAGAACTGCTGGTTATCAATCAGATAGCCGATTCTTTTTGCAACTTTTGCCCAGGGCAGCAACACCGAAGTATCTGGATTCCCATAGTCCCCTCTCTCCAGCTTCAAACCTTTCCCATCATAATCTGCATGTGAATTGTCTGCTCCACATAAAGCATGGCTCTGACCGCCTATCCCATATTTTTCCTTGATAAAATCTGTCCTTGCCTTATCATCTCCATTCAGAAGATAAAAAGATAGGTAGAAAGCCTTCCATCCGAATACGGACCGCCACCGGCAAGAAAAGCATCTATTTCATCTTGAGTAATAAATACCTTATGTTCCTGCCATGCGAATTCATCTCTGGCATTGTATGGAATTACTTCTGCTGCAAATTTCTGAAACTGACCGGATATTCTGATTGGATTATAGGTGCGGAACCGCATAATGCTTTTATCTTCCTCATAAGCCATTGCCAGTCCTTCCAGACGCTCGTTCAGATCTGCCAGCCACTCCGGATCTGTTAGTTTCTCTTCCAGATAATCAGTAATTTCCGGATAAATACTGTGAAGATGTGGTAAATCCTCTTCATCAAAGACAAGTTCTGCTACACCCTCTGCCATATCCGCTTTCATATAGGCAAGTGCCTGGGCATGTTCCTTTATCGCATTCTCCCTTGCAACATCAAGTACAGACTGTGGTGCATACTCGCCTTGCTTCAAAAGCTGATGGATACGACCACTCACATCTTCCCAGGATAAAAACGCCTTATCCAGAATCTGATCGGTAACCGTATGCCCTACTGCAATCTGCAATCCCGTTTCGTCAAACCAGACAGAATATTCCATGCCATTGATTTCAAAGCCCTTTCCACCAGTCCCATACTCCCGCTTCACAAACTCTGTATATTCTTCCGGTGTCTGTTCACTCATAAAATTATAGATAATACGAAGCTGGCTCTTGCTTCGGTTTCCTCCGGTTCTTAAAACCTCATCGACCACCTCACTTGGAATGGCAATCTCCCCGGCATAGAGGGCAGCTATTCTGTTTTCGATTTCTCTTTTCTGTTCATTTACAGATGGAAGTTCGGGCAAAGATAAAGCAGAGGCAATTTCTTCCTCTGCTTTACTTAACTGATCTTCACTTGTGTCTTCAATTAGCTGTACACCAATTCCGTCAAGATGCTCTCTTCCGCTGTTGCCGTCAGACTGTTCATATGTGCTGTCCACGCCATCGGGTTCTCCTCTTTCGATGGTGCCGGATTCTTCTCCAACAGTTTCGCCATCTGTACTTCCAATCTCTTCTGTGCTGTTTTCTCGATCTCTTCCAGATGGCTGTTCAGTTTCCCGGTCAGTAACAGGCTCTGATACAGGCTGTTCTTGTGTTCCTTCAGAAATGTCCTCCGCAGCATTCCGTATTTCCCAATCTGTACCTCTGTCTCCTGGATTGTCAGATTCGGAAACAGATAATCCCCTTTGCGATGATATGTCAGTTCCATGCTCATTTCCTCCTTCATCTTCCTGTGAATATTCGTTTTCTATGATTCTGTTGTTGTTTTCTTCGCTTTCACGAATTAACGTGTTGAATTTATTATAATTCCTTTCCTCTGAATTTTCAATACCCTTTTTCATTTCTTCTAATGAAATACGGTGTACAAATCTTCCAATATCCACTAGCACAGACTCACTGGCCATGCTCGTCGCATTTCCAATAAATGTCAGCACTGATAAACTGTTATAGTCTGTGATATGTACGAAGTCCATTTCTTCCTGCCGTTCCAACGGATCAAGTCCGCATCTGGAAGCCAGCGTATAATAAATGCTGTCTGTCAACAGACTGCGAAATTCACTGCGTATGGTATCTTCTTCCAGCTCCTCCAGATACGTTCCTTCCATCACATATGTCAAGCCATCCAGGTATTCATCCAGATTTTCTTCTACCATATACTTCGCTGTTGCCATCAGTGCATCAGAAAGACTTCCTGTATCTATAACTTCCAGTCCATAAACTTCTTCTAAATGGTTTAATAACTCCTCCTGTTGCTTCTCCTGCAACCGCCACAGGTAAGGGGTTCTTCCACCTTTTACCTTATGAGTATCCTGAATATCAAATACATATCGGAGTCTTGTTTTCTGCATGGTTTCATCCAAAAGAGCAATTCCCTTTGCTCCTCGGTTTACCCACCGCAGCATTTTTTCATTCCATAATTCCAGCGAAGCACAGGCAGTTGCTTTTGGACGCTGCGCGTGGATCAAAAGCTGATCCATAAATGGATACCGATACAGTCTGGCTGCAGTATCCAGATAATTCATCCAGTCCCTTGGTGAACTGCTGATACGGGTTGCATGATACTCCGCAAGTCCCCGTATCTCATCTAAATGAGCCATAACTCATTCCTCCTTCCGTCTGTGCCTTATTTCTTCTTTTTAGGAAATTCCAGACTGAATCTGGCTTTTCCATCTTCTAACCCTAATACCAGATCGGCATCAAATTTGCTGTCTTTTTTCTTGGAATACAGTCCTTTCACATGGGTACGTCCATTTTTCAGAAGCTCCACCGCCATCTTTTTATCCATCGACTTTTTCATACTTTCCAGAAAGCGGTTCGACTTCCACAGAGCAAACTGACAGCTTCTGTCAGAGCAGTAATAATTGGTCTTACCCTCATATACATCAGAACCGCATACCGGGCATTTCCCGATTACTTCCTTTGCAATCTGAAAACGGTTCCGTTCTTCTTCCGAAATTGCCCTGCACATAGAAAGAATCTCATTAATCATGGATACAATCCCATTCATAAATTCATCTTCCTGGATTTCCCCCTTTTCCATCATCAGAAGCTGATTCTCCCATTCTGCTGTCAGGCCTGCAGATTTCAGATTCTCCGGCATTACATGAATCAGCTCACATCCTGCTACGGTAGGAAGAATCTGTTTTCCTTTACGTTCTGCATAACCGGAAGATACCAGCTTCTCAATGATATTCGCTCTGGTTGCCGGTGTCCCAAGTCCTTTTTTCTCTGTTTCAGAATCAAATTCCTTATTCCCCGCTGTTTCCATCGCAGCAAGCAGGGTATCTTCGGTAAACATCTTCGGCGGGGAAGTATAATGTGTACTCTTCTCTGCCTTCACAGAGGCAAGAGTCATTCCTTCCTCATATCCTTCTGGAAGTTCTGTCTTATGATCCGGTTCGTCAGGTTTCTTATCCTTTACACAGTATTTCCGAAAGGCTTCTTCCACTTCTTTGAAGCCCATCTGTACAGGCAGCTTTCCCTTTGCAGTAAATTCATGTTCTTTGCACTGTACGGAAATTTCTGTCTGCTCATAAAGGTACTCTTCCCCTGTTGCCTGAACAAGCTGCTGTCCGATCAGCATCAGCAGATTTTTCTTTCCACTGGAAAGTCCTCCCATGCCTTTTTCCATTGCTTCTTTTGTCGGCAGTATTGCATGATGATCAGATACCTTTGCATTATTAACCACACGATCTATGTTACCTCTAGTCTGTCCAGATTCCAGAAACGGAAGAAAATCTGTCATGCCTTCGGCAAGCATTTTTACCGTTTCTTTCATATCTTCGGTTACATACTGACTGTCTGTTCTCGGATAGGTAACCATCTTTTCTTCGTACAGCTCCTGCAGCATATCCAATGTCTTCTGGGCAGTGTATCCAAAAAAACGATTTGCTTCCCTCTGCAGACCGGTCAGATCATAAAGTTTTGGTGGGAAAGTCTTTTTCTGCTCTCTTTTTACCCTTGTGACCAGTGCTTCTGTCCCATCACAAAGTTTTCTTAATTCTTCCGCTTCCATTTCTAACGGGATACTCTCTGATGTTACCATAAGTTTCCCATCTGACAGAGAAACCTTATAATAGGCTTCTTTCTTGAAATGCTCGATCTTCTCTTTTCTTTCCGTCAGCATGGCAAGCGTCGGTGTCTGTACCCTGCCAACTACCAAACGCTTAAAATATCTGGTTGTGTAGGCTCTCGTTGCGTTCATTCCAATCAACCAATCCGCCTGTGCCCTGCATACCGCAGCATTACAAAGCCCTGCATATTCTCTCCCGTCAGTTAGGGACTGAAATCCTTTCTGAATGGCTTCATCTTCCATTGAACTGATCCACAGACGCTTCACTGGTTTCTGACAGCCTGCCAAATCATAAACTCTTTTAAAAATCAGTTCTCCTTCTCTTCCGGCATCACAGCCATTGACCAGATATGCTACATCTGCCCGGTTTATTAAGCCGCATAGCACATCAAACTGCTTCTTTTTATCTTCTGATACCTGAACTTTCCATACTTCCGGAATGATCGGCAAATCCTCAAACTGCCATTTTGCATATTTTTCATTATAAATTTCCGGTGGTGCATATTCTGCCAGGTGTCCCAAACACCAACTGACAATGCAACTGTTCCCCTCCAGATACCCGTCCTTTCTCTGATAAGCAGATAAATTTTTTGCAAGGCTCTGTGCCACGCTCGGTTTCTCTGCAATCACTAAAAATTTCGCCATGTTTTCCTCCTGTTCCTGTCAAAAAGGCAGTCCATAAAGAACTGCCCTTTCTCCATACCTTATGCTTTTTTGTTATTTCTGCTGATCTTCCGCATTTTCTTCATCTTCATTGATGTAACTGTCATCAGCAAATTCCAGGCCTTCCTCTACAATACCGTCCTCTTTTTTCTTTCGGAATTTACTTAAAACAAAAGCAGCTAAACCACCGAATACCAGTACAATGCCGCCGCCCAGGATCGCAGAACCAAACATTTTATTACCACCGGATTCTGGATTCACTTCTGTTTCTGGCTGTACGGTAGTTTCTGGTTCTGGTGCTGCAGTCGTTTCCGGAAGAACAACTGCTGATTCCTCTTTTTTCTCGGTTTCCTCGTTTTCGTCTAAGAACTCTGCCAGATCATTTTCATCTACCAGTGACATCATGTACACGTTCTCGGAAGTACCGGAACGGTCAATGACCATATAAAAGGTATTTCCATTCTTTGTCTGTACAGTCAGAAACTGCTTGGAACTGTCATTCTCCTTATCATCCACAAGCTGTCCGTTTCCCGGTGTGGAAAACGGTGTTTCCTCTGTGGTAGGCTGCTCTGCCGGCTGTTCTTCTATCACCTGTTCCACTGCTTCTGTCTGCTCTGCATTTTCATTTGCCTGTGCAAATGCAGTCACACTGGCAGAACCCATCAGTATTGTTGACGACAACATAATCATCAAAATTTTTTTCATTACTTTATTCTTCATCTTCCAAATCCTCTCTTTCTTCTATCAGTCCGGTTAACATTTCGCTATCCATATTTTCTTCTTTCTTTATACCTGTTTCAGAACTATCCATAGAAAGATTGCCCTCTTCATCAAACTGCATGGTAACTGTTCCGTTCTGAATTCCATCCAGAAAAGTCAGCATCTTTCGGCTATCCATTTTCATGGAACGGATTGCCTTAATGATTTCTGCATCTTCCATCTGCTTTTTCTGGATTCTCAGTTGCCTTACATGCTCCTGCAATTCCAGAATCTTGTTTTCAGTTTTCTGAATATCATCCAGAACCTTTTTTAATCGCATATTCATCTCTTATTCACTCCCTTCTAGTGAAGTCTGCCAAATGCCATAAAATGTTGCTGCCAGTAAGAACTTGCAATGCTTGTATACTGAATCGGATTCCCGCAATGAATCATCATGTTATTTCCTACATAAATTCCAACATGGCTCGCTCCCGGCGTATCATAAGTTCCCTGGAAAAGATCAGATCTCCCGGTTTGCATCAGATGGAGATACATAGGAACAATAAGAACGAAGTCCGTCCGCTGTTGTTCTTCCCACGTTCCATCCATTTCCGCAATTATTGATTACCCAGCATACAAAACCAGAGCAATCAAACTGGTAGATGGCGATGCACCGCCCCAGACATACGGATAACCCAGATATTTTTCCGCTTCCCGGATCATCTTGGCAAACTGCGGATCAGAAAGTGCTTCTGCCGGAATATCATATCCAAAGCCTGCCCCACCTGTCGGAATTGTGTTAAGGTCAAACAGATAATCACGATTTCCATAGTATTTGTTGTAAGCGTCATACTGCTCCTGTTCCTTGTCTGTCATACGGTTTCTTAAAACTGCATCCAGGTTATGGTTCGTAAGTGTTACATCCAGCCGGTTCACTTCTCTTGTTGTCGTTACTTCCACTTCCTGACTTCCATTGCTGTCTGCTATGTATGCTTCCCAGGTCTGATGCCCATGTGCTGACGCAGAAGCATGATCGCCGTAGAATACATCAAACTGCACACCATACTGTGCAAAATTTCCGGTATCCTCAACTACATACTCCACACCATTCATAATGACATGGGTTCCCATTGGCACAAATGGATTAGAAGCATCCACCGCAATCGTGTGATTCGCCTGTGGATACGCTCCACTTGCAGTCGGGCCTCCACTCCACTGCCCGCAACAAATCGGACAGTTGCAATATCCACTGGTCACAACCTGTCCCAGTGATTCTCCAACCCTGACTGTTTTCTTTTCTGTTACGGTTTCTCGTGTTGAATCCGTATATAATCCATACTGTTCCCTGAAAATCTCCTGAATCTCATCCGCAACCTCGGCATAGGTAAAACCGCCATACTTGACTGTCAAATAAGAAATAAGCTGATACGGATTGTGTCCGATCTCATCAATCTGAAACTGGAACTCATCATAGTCGGAATGGTTTGCTTTCATCTGATTGATCTGCTCATTCAGTGCATTTTCCAATGCCACATAAGCATTTTCCGCAGCATAAATATCCTCATCCTCACTGGAATAACTGGTAGAAATAATAGCATTGGAACTGCCCTGGAATAACGCAGCACAGCTTGACAGGCTCGTTGCCATTAACGCAAACAGCAGCACCAGAACTCCTATGGACAGGAGGATATTTCTGTTCTGTGCCACAAGCTCCTTAACCGCAGCTTTGGCTTTTTCCGTAAATCGCTGTGCATTTACAAGCACTGCGTCCTTCACAGCTTTTCCCTGTTTCGCAGCCTGATATTGCTTCTGGTAACGCTTTTTCTGCAGTAATTTCTTTAATGCAGACTGTTTCTTCTGCTCTGCTTCTTTCTGAACCGCCTTTTTTGCTTCATTGGAAGCACTGGTGCTAAACTGTAGGCGAGATTTTTCTGTTTCTTCCAAAACGGTTTCCCTCAACCGATTATTTCTCTGTCGGTTTTCTTTCAACCGTTCCCGAACGTAAATTGACTTTCTTGCAAGGCTTTCTCCCGCAAATTCCATCTGATCTGCTGCATCAAGAGCAGCATTATCATCGGTATCCTCTCTGATTTTTTTCTGACCATAAGCAGATACCGTTTCTGAAACAACGTTTGCCCCCTTTCTTGCCATTCCGCTACCTGGAATCATACCTTTACTTTCATCTTCAAAGGAAAGACGGGATTTTGATTTTTTCTGTTCTTTTAGCGTCTGTTCCCTTTTCGTCTTTCCTTTAATCTCTTCCCGAAAATCTTCCATTGATTTTTCATCAACTTCTGACTTTTCATGGTAGCGTTTCTGCTCTTTCGCTGCATAAGCTACGACCATCTTTTTCTTTCGGCTCTGCCTGTCCGGTTCCGATGTTTCAGCATCACGTCCCGGATGTCCCCGGATACTCTCTTTACGAAGTCTGGAACGTGAAACAGACGGAGATTTCTCCCCGCCTGCTTTATCATCACTCATTTCTGAGTTTTCCATTTCTTCCGCTTCCGCAAATTCTTCCTGTTCCAGAAAAGCGTGTCTGGACTGCAGTCTGTGTTTTCCTTCTTTCACTCCCTCAACTGTTTCTTCTGCAGTATGAGTTTTTCTAACCTTTCCAAAGTCCAGCTCCTGTTCCCTGTGTCCGGCTATTTTCTTCTCATCTGCCTCACGCCCGGTAATCCGCTTTTCCTTTTTACTGCGGAGATTTTTTTCCCGGAGTCCATCCCGGCTCATCTTCTGGACAGTCTTGTCCCTTGCTTTATATTCATGCTCCTGCATGGTCATCATCTCCTGATCTATGGTAATTTTCCGTTATTTTTCTTTGCAACCAGTACCATACGCCCATTTTTCTGGGAATACTCACAAGTAGACAGTGTAAGTAACTTATCTCTGTATTTTGCTGTTGTTCCTGTCTGATAAAGTGATTTTTCCTTAACGGAAGCAACAAATTTTTTATAATCCTCCACTGTTCCCGCTTTGATAAAACTGTAATAATCAAAATCATTCCCTGTATAAACGGGTGTTGTAAATGCTACAAATATCTGATACTGTTCATTTCCCCATATCGTGCGGAACAGGATTGTCGGATGTTCTTCGTAAAATCCTTCGTCCTTATATTTTTCAAGATCAGCAAACATCTTTCCACTGTTCATGTGATGTCCATATATGATCAGATTGTCCGAATTTCCTGGTACACATTCCTCTGCCAGAAATAAACAGCCATTTGCAGAATATTCCCCGTTAAAATCCCGATGCAGATAATAATTTTTATCTCCGGGCCGGTACATGACCGGATAGTCTATTCTCGTTCCATCAATGGTCAGCCAGCCAATACAATCTGGATTCTCTTCATGCAATGCCAAAATTCCAGCATCTACCTCTAAATCGTCGGAAGTATCTTCCTCTGAATCGTCCTCTTTTTCCTGCATAAGTTCCTGTAACTCTTGCTGTAACTGGTTATCCTGTCTTTCCTGCACAAAAAATCCCATCAGGAAATACAGACTGATCGTAAGCAATATAACGGATATAGAAAGTAATAATCCTGCCACCCATTTTCTCATGCTCTGCCATTGCCCCTTTAACTATCGTCTCTGCCTTTAATGCCGAGTTTTTCACGCTTCTCTACATCTTCCGGTTTCGATGACATCAACGCATAAAGCATAAGGGTATTATCGAATCTGTCCTTAAATGGAATAATTGTATTTCCATAAAAGATCAGTCCTTCTCCCTCTCCACTGTTTGTTACATAGGAAAGCTGGTGTGTTGAAATATTAAGCTGTTTTGCCAGAATCTGTCGATCCCCAGATGCCTGGTTAAGCATCAGGATAAAATCTGAGTTTTCAAAGATATTCTCGATTTCCCTTGAAGCAAGCAGATCTTTTACGTTCTGCGTGATACCAGTCGGAATACCGCCCCACTTACGGAATCTCTTCCAAATTTCTACACTGTATGCTGCTGTCTGTTCCTCTTTCAGCAACAGATGGAACTCATCAATATAATATCTGGTTGACTTATGTGCAGAACGGTTGACTGTTACCCTGTTCCAAACCTGATCCTGAACAATCAACATGCCAAGTTTTTTAAGCTGTTTACCAAGGTCTTTAATATCGAAACATACCAGACGATTATTCAGTTCTACATTTGTGCGGTGATTGAATACCTTCAGGGAACCATTTACATAGATTTCCAGTGCAGTTGCCAGCCTCTGCGACTCTGCCTCTTCCTGTTTGCGAAGCAGATTATATAAATCTTCCAGGATTGGCATTTTCTCCGGGACCGGATCAGCAAGATAGTCCTGATATACCAGACGTACACATCGGTCAATGATTGTTTTTTCCACTGGTTCCAGACCATTTTTCCCTCCTACTACCAGTTCACAAAGCGAAAGGATAAAATCTGATTTCAGAGATAGCGGATCGTCATCATCCGCATAATTGATGTTAATGTCCATTGGATTGATGTAATCATGACTGGTCGGAGAAATACGGATAACCTGCCCGTTAAATGCCCGGACTAACGAAAAATATTCTCCCTCCGGATCACAGATGATAATGTCGTCTTTTGTGACAATAAATACATTGGTAATCTCTCTTTTTGCTGCAAGGATTTACCAGATCCAGGAGTACCAAGTATCAGCCCATTTGGATTCTTCAGCCTTTTCCGATCTGCCATAATCAGGTTATTAGACAGGCATTTAACCCATAATAGATAGATTCTCCGCCCATAAACAGTTCCTGCGTTGTAAATGGGACAAAAATAGCTGTCGATGTGGTAGTCAATGCCCGCTTGATCGGAATCCAGTTTCTTCCAAGTGGCAAACTGCTCATAAGGCCCTGTTCCTGCTGATAGTCCAGTCTTTTTAATGCACAGTTATATTTCTGTGCGATACCTGCCGTCTGGAATACCACATTTTCCAGTTCCTGTTTATTTTTTGCTGTATTTAAAAACACAACCGTCACAAGAAACATTCTTTCATTTCTCGACTGTAAATCTTCCAGAAGCCCTTTCGCCTCTCCACCATATGTGTTCAGATCAGACGGAATAATATCCATATCATATCCGGAGCGTACCGCTTTTTTCTGTTCCTCAATTTTCATGCGGTTAATGTCCGTAACCTTACTTTTAACCAATTTGATTGCTTTCATCTGGTCAATGGACTGAATATGCAGATTAACAAGCAGGTTACAGTCCATTTCCAGAAATTCAGCAAGCATTTTATCCGTCAACTCTGGTGCCAGAATCTGCAGATAGGATACTGCTCCGATGGTATCTCCCATCTGAAAATCCTTTCCATTTTTGAACAGGAAACTGGATGGAGCAATATAATCCTTTGTATTCAGCCCGGTACGCAGCATATCATCATAGCTGAACCTGAATGGCACTTTGACATTCTGGTTGAATGTTTCATACATGATCTGCAAACGCTCTACACCATTTAACGGATACGCAGATACCCCAAAAACCTTAAAATTATTGAGTATATCTGTTTCAATACGTTCCAGTTTTGGTTTTGCTTCCCGGATATTGTCAGCTTCAATTCCAAATGTAATGTACTTGGTTCTGACAAGACCATTATTTCCTTTTGCCAACTGATTTCTAAGCATCTGGGCAAATTCCATACGCAGATTATCAAAACTGTCATTCTGCTTTTTAATACGGATCACATCTTCATATTCCATCATGTTGCTGTGATGATTGATAAAGGACAACTGAAAATGGATGGTGCTGTCAAAATAATTCAGGAAATCACACCAGTTCTCAAAAATTGCATTTTTATCCTCATTCTGTGCTAACTGATAGTTGATATCATAAAAACGAATCGTCTTTGAATAATACCCATCCTCCACACGACAGATTCCGTCTTTTCCCATTTCTCTATATGGGATGGACTGCTGTGCGGTAATGTTTTTCCCTTTATTTCTATTGTCTTTATTCGTGCTTGATATTTTCTTTGCAGCACCTTTTTCCTCGCTGGATTTTACAGAACCCGGCGGCTTTGTCTTTTTTTTATGCTTTTCTTCTTTCTTTGCCTGTTTCTGTGCCGCCTTTTCTTCACGAGCAGCCTGTTTTGCCGCCTGCTTCGCAAGTTTTTTCTCTTCCTTTTCGTGTGTCTTATGTAATTTCAGTTCATATTTCTGGGCTTTTTTCCAGGCACGTTTTTCCCGTCTGCTTAATTTACGTCTTGGTCTGCGAACACCTCGGTGTCGCTCCAGTGCTTCATACCCAGTAACCATCGGTACTCCCGTCAAACGCTGTCTGTCCTTTGCATAATTTTCTGCCTCGTCCGGATCAAACACTGGTAAACTATCAGCAGAATCCTCTTCATCCAGCCACCAGTCATCCAGATTGGAAAATTCTTCTGTCTGCTCTGGAAGATTCTTATCGTTTCTTAATTTTTCCACAAACGTTACCTCCTTTCGCTTTTGTCAAAATTTTCTTTTTTTCATAGAGGTTTTCCACCTCATATTTCCGTACCGGGGGACGGATAAATTTTACTGTAATCACGTTTTTGAGGACTTTCTCCAAAGGAAGTCCATCTTTCTCATACATAGCAAATAAAAAAGCCGGAAGCATCAACAGACACATCCCGGTTGCCGCATTACTCGAACCAATCAATTCCCTTGACAGGAAATAAAACGGAAGCCCTACTGCCGCTGCAATACCAAGGCAGATAAGCTGTCGTTTTGTAAGGTTGAGAATAATTTTATTTTTTACTTTTGTCAGATCTTTTGGTACTGATACAAAAGCCATTTTCATCGTCTCCTTTTCCACATTTAGTGTGCATTAAAGATGCTCTTTGAGAAATTAGCTGTTTTCATAAGACTGAAACACAGTATCACTGTATATGCCATTACACTGAGCAGTGCCGTATGCACATTGTCGGATACCTGTATGTTTGCAACCAGCACAGAATAAATGCCCACGCATACCATGATAAAAAATCCCTGAAATGCCAGTGCAAACAATCCTCTTAAATAATTGCTGCCAATCTGTCCCCATTCCCGGTTGCTCATAGTGGCAAATGGGATTGCACCGATTGACGAATACAGATAAATTTCTATCATACGACCATATAAAATGACCGTTATAAAAACGGATATAACCTTTAGGCACAAGCTCGCCAGAAGCGTTTCCAGTGCCAGTATAATCAGCTCCCCTACTTCCATTGATTCCATTGCTGTCTCCATCGAGGTGATTACCGAATCAATATTGATTGCCGTCTGCTGGTTGATAACACCTGCAGCCCGGTTCACTACATTCTGTCCAACATCAAAAATTGCCATTGTGATCGTAAAAGCATTGCTTACGAACCATACTGCAACCCACATCTTGAAGAAATATTTGAAAAACATCCATGTATCTATGTCATGCATGTTGTTCTTTTCGGTGAGCATGGAAATCAGCTCATAGCACAACACAAAGGTTATGATCATTCCGGCAATCGGTACGATCACAGAATCCGACAGATTTTGGATCAAGCTGAAAATACTGCCACTCCAGCCCTGGGGCGTTTGCCCAACCTGACTAGCGATGTCACCGGTTTTTCATTCACATCGGTAAACATGTTCGTCAGGTTTGAGCTGACCATGCCTGTAAGGAGGTTACGCATCCATTCTTCTATGGACTCAAAAATCTTATCCATGCGTGTTCTCCTTTCCTACTGCCCCGGCTAAAACAAATTCGCCAGTAATGGTACAAGCTGTGTACCGATCAGAACGACACCTCCACCTGCCATAAGCTGCTTGATTCCCTGTGACTTGGCTCCGGGATTGTCATTTCCATATCCTTCCAGGAGATTGATAACTCCCCAAACTGCCAGACCAGCTCCGATTGCAACAACCAGAGTCTGTAAAATATTAATTGCAGATGTAAAAAACGCCATAATCTATGTTCTCCTTTCGTAACTGCTGTTTTCATTGTGATTTTTTAACGGTTACTACTCGGAGGGTTCCGCCTGATGGGCGTCTTTCATGCTTATGCATATCACTACCTCCCAAAAGGGCATAAAAAAAAGAGCTATGTATGTTTTACGTTACATGCTCTGTGCCTTCATTTTCACTATTTGATTGTTTTTCCAGTTCACTGCCTTCATACACATAAAGGTCGAACGCTTCTTCCGGACTTAACCGGACTTCCATCTGATGTTTCATATATTCTTCCACATGAAACTCATTCTTTTTATCATAATCGGATAACTGCTGATACCGTTTATGTTTTGTAATGTCAAATTTATCACTGTAAAACGGACGGACACCACGAAGCTGCAAAATACACTTGTTGCCGTCCATGACTGCCAGTTCGTCCCGGCTCATCAGTTCTTTTCCTGTTTTCTGATAGTTCAGACCGTAAGACCGACTTTGTCCTCTTGTATCAGAAGTGTTATATAAATCAATGGTTTCCTTTCCCAGCGTCTCCGAAATTTCTTTCAGAGTGGTACTTTCCTTACCTCCAAGGAATAACATTGTGTCGCAATTCCCGGTAATGGTTTCGGCTGCATCCTTGTAAATTGTCTTGAGCTGCGACTGGGACTGGAGTATAATAGAAGCAGAAATTTCCCTGCTTCGGATCGTTGCAATCAGCTTATCGAACTTCGGAATCTGACCGATATTTGCGAACTCGTCACAGAGGATTCTTACATGATAAGGCAATCTTCCATGATGAACGTCATCGGCCCTGTCACATAACAGATTGAAAAGCTGACTGTACATCATGGCAACCACAAAGTTAAATGTATCATCCGTATCAGAGATTACAATAAACAATGCAGTTCTTTGATCTCCGATCATATCCAGCTCCATCTCATCATAAGACATAAGCTCCCGCAATTCCGCAATATCAAAGGGTGCGAGTCTGGCACCACAACTGATCAAAATACTTTTTGCTGTCTTTCCTGCAGCCAGCTTGTATTTTTTATACTGCCTTACTGCAAAATGATTCGGCTCGTCTCTTTCCAGCTCCTCAAATAACAAATCCACTGCATTTTTAAACTCTTCATCTTCTTCCCTGGTTTCACTGGCATTGATAAATTCCAGCAGGGTTGAAAAATTCTGTTCTTCCTCCGGTGCTTCATAGTAGATATAACCAATCAAAGCACAATACAGCAGACGTTCCGCTTTTGTCCAGAAATCCTCGGAAGATTTTTCTCCCTCTCCCTTGGTATTTACCATGATCGTATTTACCAGTTTCAGAATATCTTTTTCCGAACGAATGTAATGAAACGGATTATAGTGCATACTTTTGGCAAAGTTGATGGTATTCAGCACCTTGATTTTGTAAGGAGCCATTACCACTCTGCCATTTTTATCACGCAGGATTTTCCCATTTTTATCTTTCTTCAGTGTCCCTCGTGCTAACATCTTACCACATTCTACGATAATTGTCCCCTTGGGATCAGTGACCACAAAGCTCACATTATCCGGCATCTGCATAAGCTGTGGTTTCACATAAAATCTGGTCTTACCGCTGCCAGATCCCCCAATCACTATGACATTCTTGTTTCTGGCATACTTTGGTTTCTTTGGTCTACTGTTCATGGTCAGACGTTCCGTTTGTGTCAACAGAATATTATTCTCAAAGACCGGATCAATAAAAGGTGCTATATCCTTTTCATTTCCCCATCTGGCAGAACCATATTCCTCCCCTTGGCGAAACTTCTTTCCATTCTTTCCTTTGAAATATACCACTGCCCACACACTGACTGCAGCAATAGTTCCCGCAGCCAGACTTTTCGGTTGTATACTCGGCAACAACTTTTTAAACGCTAACGGATAGTTCATAAGAAGAACCATCAGCTGTCCACCACTGTACTGCCTCTGCAATATTGATACAGCCAGGTGCATTTATTTACCACATAAAATACAACCACATACGGAATATGCAACAGAACCTTTTTTATCACTTCTGCATTCGGGGGACGCACCTGAAATCCTTTCAGTTTTTTCTTTATATTTTTTATCCCACTCATAAGGTCGGCTCCTTCTGTTTTTCTTTCGATTTTTCCCGTTCTCTCTGTTTATCCTGGCTGCGGGCTGCGATTGCCTGCTGTAATTTCTTACGGACAGACGGTTTCTTTGTTTTATTCAATGTCTTTCCGGTAAATTCCCGAAATGCCGCTGTCATCACATCCACATCCCTTGCCTTGAAGAAAACAAAATATCTCGGTGGAACTACGGACTTATCACGTTTCAGGCTAAAATCAATGCCATACTTTTTTGCCACTTTTTCAAAAGCCTTAATATTGTTATCCGTAATCTCAATGTTGGAAAGCTGAACATTCTGCTGTGCCAGCTTCTTTAAACTCTGCTTCCCATGATAATCTTTATCTGGCGGTCCTTTTACCTGCTGTTTTCTTGCTTTCTCTGCTTTTTCTTTCTCTATTGCTGCCAGAAAACGCATCATTGCCTGTTTCAATAAACGAACTGTCACTTTTCCGCCAGTGATACACAGGGACACTGTTTTTTCATTCACTTCTTCCTGCATCAATCTGTTCCTTTCTATGGTTTTCCAACAGACGGTCTTCCTTTGCTCCTACCCGGATACAGCAGTACAGAACAAAGTTGACTGCTAATACCAGAAGAATTCCTGCAATAATCAATAACGTTCTCATTTTATACCCCTTTCATCATTCAAAAGGGCATCTATGACTTTGCTGCCCATAAATGCCCCTCCATTAACTTTTATTTTCTTTTTTTCGTAATCCAAACTGCTGATACACTGCCTGCCATACCTGCAATCGCAAGCAGAATCCAAATCAGCATGTGTGTATCATCTCCTGTTTTCGGTGTATCTGTTACCTGTGTAGACGGTGTTTCCGGCGTTGGTGTTTCTTCCGGTTTTACCTCATCTTTCATCACTACTTTCTGGATCTCCCCGGTATCCTCCACTGTAAATTTCACATCTTCAGCTACCAGATATCCATCAGGGGCAGACTCTTCACGAAGTGTATACTCTCCAATCGGAAGCATTTCTATGTAATGTGGTTTTTCCTCAGAAGTCCAGTTCTCTACTGTCTTACCATCTTTATCAAGAATGGTCAGTTTTGCTCCTGGCAGTTCCTTACCGGAAATATCCGTTTTGGAAATTTCTACCTTGGTCACATCATCTTTCATTTCGATTTTCTGTGACTTTGCAGTATCTTCAACGGTAAACGTGATGCTTTCTGCTGTCACATAACCATCTGCCGGTTTTGTTTCTGTCAGAGTATATTTCTGTCCGACTACCAGTTCTTTGATGATATGAGCTTCTTTACCGGAAGTCCAGGAATCTACAACTTTACCGCTTTCGTCAGTTACCTGTAACTTAGCTCCTTCCAGTTCTTTTCCGTCTGTCAGGGAAGTCTTGGTGATCTCGATTACAGTCGGCTCGTCCTCAAAGGTAAAAGCATAAGATACTTTTTCCTTTTCTGCACCTCCATACTCAAACGTGAACTCCTGTGTTTCATCTGTCATTGCAAATCCAGGTGCCGGAGATGTTTCTTTGATATAATACGCAAAACCAATCGGTAAATCTGCCGTAAAAGTCAGCTTTCCTTCTTTGTCTGTTGCCAGTTCCTCGATCACAGTATCTGCTTTCAGAATTACTTTTCCGTCTGCTCCTGTAATATCATCCTTGACACAGAGGGCAAATACCGCACCTTCCAGTACACGATCAGAATCTTTCTCTTTTTTCACAACTTCCACTTCCGCTTTCTGGCGGTTATTCTGCCAGTCAGCAGAGTAAGTAACCTCTGCAGTATCCTGATCCCGGTATGTCAGATCAATCTCTCTTGCTTCATTATCCAGTACAAAACCATCCTCTGTAGCTTTTTCTTTTACATAGTATTTGCCAAGCGGAAGTCCGGATATTTTTGCAATACCGGTATCATCTGTTGTAATGGTTGCCACCAGTTCATCTTTTTTATAATAATCTTCACTTTCTCCGTCAGCAGACTTCACATCTTCTAAAGCATAAACTTCAAAAGTAACATCTTTCAGACTGCCTGTTACATACTGGAATAAATGTTTAATCCAGCCTCCAACGGAATCCAGTGCAGTTACTTTATCCAGAAATTCTCCATTTTTATTGATGATAATCGTTCCTGTTGGCACATCATCTTTCATTTCAACTTTCTGGATTTCCCCGGTATCTTCAATCGTAAAAGTGATTTCTTCTGCCTTGAGGTATCCATAAGGAGCCATTTCTTCTCTGAGAGTATAGTTTTCTCCTACAGCAAGTCGTTCAATCAGATGCTGCTCGCCTTTTACAGATTTCCATGTATCAACTACATTTCCATTTTTGTCCAGAACAGTAAGTGTCGCACCTGACAATTCCACGCCAGTAGTTAAATCAGACTTGGAAACTACAACCTTTGTAGGCTGGTTCTTAAATACAGAAGATAACTGTACTACATTAACATCCTGTCCCTGATATTCTGCTTTTACTTCCAGAACTTTATCAGAAGATACATAACCATCTGGTGCTGCAAGTTCTTTGATATAATACTCACCAAATGGAAGATCCTGTGTAAATACAGCCTTTCCATCTTCTCCGGAAACAGCTTTTCCAAGCAGTGTGTCTGCTTTCACAATTACAGCTCCATGACCTTTCATATCATTCTTTGCATAAAGTCCAAACTCTGCTCCTGCAACGGCTGCTTCTGTATCAGCATCCTGTTTTACCACAGAAATTTCTACTTTCTGACGGTCATTTTCAAAGATAGCTGTCTGTTCAATGACTGGTGTTTCCTGATCTTTGTAAGAAAAAGTAATGATCTGTGCTTCACTGTTTAAAACAAAGCCATCCGGTGCTGTCTTTTCAACAATCTTATAGCTTCCAAGCGGCAGATTTTTCAGGACCGCTTTTCCATCTTTATCCGTTGTAACCGTTTTTACCAGTGTTCCAGCAGCATATTCCAGAATACGGTTTCCATTATCATCTTTCTGGAAATCTGCAGTATAGATGTCCTCGGCAGCGTAAATCTCAAACTCTGCCCCTTCCAGATTTTCTGTCTGATATGTAAAATCATCCTTGAATCCGTCCAGAACTTCGCCCTTTTTCACGATAGTCAGTTCACCCTTAACAGGATGGTTCTCATAAACTGCTTCAATGATCACATCCCCGGAAATTCCGTCCATCTGGTATGCAGTATTGGAATCTACTGTTACCTCATAGTAATTTTCATTCAAAGTATATCCATAAGGTGCATTTACTTCCTCAATGCGATAATGTCCGATTTTAAGATTCTGCGGAAGAATCAAATATCCCTGCTCATCTGTAAAATAGGATTTATGTTTTACCGTAGTCGGATAAGTTGTTACCTGCTCCACATATTTCTCAGTGTCCATGTTGAAAATCTTGAACTCTGTATTCTTCTGAAGCACTGCCTTTTTCGTCTCATCATCCTGTTTGATGATTTTCAGTTTCGCTTCAAACTCGTCATCCAGAAGCACTCTCCATGTCTGTGGCTGGTTCGGATTGTTCTCAGTGATACGCACTGTAAAATCATCTACCGGAGTGTAATTATGAGGTGTCGTGGTTTCACGCACAATATAAGTTCCATAAGGAATCGCAATACTGCAGGCATAACCTTTTTCATCTGTAAAGATTTCTGTTGCTCCGTTTTCCCCGATCACTACCGGTTTTGCAGAATCAAAATCATAGCTTCCATCCTCTTTTACTTTCAGGGAAGATACCAGATAAGCGGTAAATCCTGCCCCTTTCAGTAAGTCGGCATCGGTCTTTCCGTTATTTGCCGCCTTGATAATCTGGAATGGCTGTTTCATTACCTGCTCCAGAGACAGACAGTCACGTTTTACTTCTGCTACAAGATCTCCTTCGTAATTGCAGACCAGATCATGTTCTTCTTCATCTACCAGATAACCAGTTGGAGGAGTAATCTCTTTCACATAGTAATTACCAAGATATAATCCATCCACAGAAGCCTGTCCATTCTCATCTGTCGTAAGAGTGGCAACCTGTTCTCCTGCTTTATAGATCACGCCAGTAGCACCATCCGGATGCACAATATCCTCACGAGCATACAGTCCATATACTGCTTTTTCCAGAGTGGCATCACCCTGTGGGACTGCCTTTTTGGTTTCTTTATCCTGCTTCTGCAGAGAAATCTTAGCTGTCACACGTTCATTTTTGAATGTATGCTTGAATGTCTGTTTTGCTTCTTTATCATTCGTATAAGAGAAAGCAAACGTATAAACATCATCTGTGTTTCTCACATACCCTTCCGGTGCCTGCACTTCTTTCACATCATAAGAAAATCCAAGCGGCAGGTCTGCTGTAAACTTCGCTGTTCCGTCTGCTCCTGTTGTCGCTTTCTGGATCAGTGTCCCTTTCTTTACAATGACGGTTCCATCCACGTTGGTAATGTCACTTGCAGCATAAAGTCCAAAGATTCCTCCAGCCAGAGGATTTTCTGTATCTTCATCCTGTTTTGTTACCATTACTTCTACTTTCTGTCTGTCATTAGTAAAGGTTGTCTCAGTGAAAACAACATCCACATTCTGTCCTGCATAGGATAATGTTACTGTCTTTTCCTCTCCGGCATTATAGAATCCTGTCGGAGCCTGTTTCTCTTTTACAATATATGTACCAAGATACAGATTTTTAAGAACGGTAGCTCCGTTTGTATCTGTTGTCAGATTCTCTTTTACCAGATCACCCTTGCTGTAAACTTTTGTACCATAAGCAGTTTTAATATCTGCTCCAGCATACACATCATAAACAGCACCACTCTGTCTGCGTTTCTCATACTTAAATGTTGTTCCATTTTCTGTTACATCTGCACCAACCAGAACCTCACCTTCTTTATAAACGGTAAGCTGTCCCATCTGTTCTTCATCTGGAACAGTAACAGTTGTTGTCTTACTGACTTCCAGTTTCACATTGTAAGCTGTTGCATTGATACGATATCCGCTTGGAGCTGTAATCTCTTTCAGATATACAGTATCCTGTGTCTTAGTAATCTGTACGGACGTTTCACCGTTTTCATCCGTCGCAGGTAACTGTGTGATCAGTTTTGTGCATTCTGCATCACTGTATAATCCAAAGACAGCACCAGACAGCTTTGCGTCTGACTTGGCATCTTTCTTGATCACCTTAACACTTGCCTGCTGTACCCAGGATACTTTAAAATCTACATATTTCTCATCATCAACGCCTTCACCAAATACCAGAGCCAGATCCTGGTTTCCGGAACCTGTTGAAATCTTATAAGCTGAATAATCTTTGGTAATGCTTCCTTTCATGGTTGCAGACCAGCTTCCTGCCACATCACTCACCTGTGTTAATGGTGCAGACAGATAAAACTTTGTACCACCACAAATTTCCACACTTTCTCCGGCTTTACTTGTTTTACCTGTTGTCAGGTTATGAAGCTGTACACCTGCTGGAAGTTTCATGGTAATGGTCTGTAACGCATCCGCATTAAATGTAATATCCTTTGTTCTCTGACTGTTGCCATCCACATAGGCTTTTACATCTGCATCCGAAAAGGACATTGCCACATCTGGAATTTCCGGCTGTGAAATACAGTAATTATAGAGTTTCATTGCCAGATTCTGTGCTGTACTGTTTGCACCTGAAAAAGCATCCCCACTTCCATTTGCATAAGATGCTGCCAGGTGTACCAAGATAAATCTGGCTCCTGTACTTAAATTGCCATATCCGTTTTCTTCTGTAAAAAAGCCATCATCACCAGAAGCCTTTGTACCGTAATAGCACACTTTTGCAAGTGCTTTCCCATCACCAACTTTATTGATCGTATAGGTTCCACTTCCTGGCCCTGGTTTGGATGGCTGCACACAGTATGCTGTAGCAGATATATTACCGAATTTTACAGTGTACTGATAAGTAAGATATGTTCCATATCCATAATCTGCATATCGGTATTCTGCCCCTCTGGTCACAGAAACCTGCTGTGAACTTCTGGCATTGCCTGCCGCAGCCATAAAGGTTACTGTTTCTCCGGCTTCCATTGCATACAGATCAATGCCATTACTCTCTGCCTGTTCCAGTACTTCTGAAACGGTTAATTCAGATTCCAAATCTGCTGTGCTTTCAGAATTTTGTGTTTCCCGGTACGGCTCCGAATCCTCCTCGCTCTGCTCCGTATCCCCAGTATCATCCTCAACATTCACTGTACTGTCCGAAGAACGCTCTGACTGCACTTCTGTTTCCGGTTCTTTCACTGTAATATTTCTGCTGATTCTATAAGCAGGATGACCGCTGACTGGTTCCACTGCATAGACAGCCTTGTAAGTATCCGGTGTATGTGTGTCGAAATCTGTACCAGTTTCATTCTTTGCTTCATGGAATAAAATCTTGATCTTACTTTCATCTACACCTTCGATTCCAGACAGATCAACTTCTACATCAAATTCCTGCCCATAAGAAAGTTCAATGTCATTTGCCTTTACGATCTCGTCTGGATTAAGGGAATCCTGAACATCTTTTAATTCCGCATACTGCTGTTCAAATGGTATTTCTTCCGGTTCTAATTCAGAAGCCGAAACTGCTACTGGCTGAATAATGACAGAAGCCAGTGTTGCGACTGCCATAAATCCGGACAAGAATCTTTTGAATCTCATTTTCATTTTGACTGAATCCTCTCTTTCTTCTATTATCTGCCCTGTTTTCATGCAGGCTCACACCTGCATTATTCAATCATTGGAACCACCTCCCACATCTTATTGCTGATACAGAAATAACTCTGATAACAGCACATTCATATGGCAGTGCCTTTTTTGAAACACCGCCACATGGTATCTGCTGTCATCCTGTAAAACAGGAATGACACTCAGGTAAAGTTCAGGATCAAGCATTAAGCCGCAAGAGGTAATTCGTAATCGTTCCTGCAAAGGGTGCCTCCCATCTGTATCCCTTCACGTTTTCACCGGATTCCCGCCGCAAGAATGCGTAGCTGAAAAGTTCCGGGTATCCTCTCGCTGCTGGTATGAAATTGTCAAGGTTCAATTTTTAAGGGGTATTATTATCTCGAATTGAAAATAGACATTTGCCCCTTCACTAACCGCATGTGTGAAAGGGCAAAAATTAACCTGTTTGAAAAATTTTTTAGAAATTTTTATTCCAACATTGTTTTATGTGTTTTCCAGTTGTTCTTTTAACTTCTCCAATACTTCTTCCTCCGGTTTCTAATCGTCTTTGGGCAGCACCCAAAATACTGTGCTGTTTCTTTTACTGTAAATTCTTCAAAAAACAATAGCGTTATCAGTTCCGCATCCTCTTTAGTCAAATATCCCAGAGCTTTTTCCAGTTCCCGTATTTCTGACAATCTGATAACGATTTCTTCCGGTGATACTACCGAAAAAGAGCAGTCATAGCCTTTTTCCTGTAATTCCTCCATACTGCATACTCCATGCCTCTGCATTTTTTCAACCTGGTATCTTTCTTTTCTTCCAGCCTGATACCAGGCCAGATATACTGCCCTGGTAACTTCCACAAGCGTATCATTTACACGCAGCATATAGCGTTGTCTTTCTTTTGGCTTTTTACCAGGCATACTTCCAGTCTCCTTTTTCCAATGCTCTGGCAGAGTCATCCGAATTATTCCGCATTTTCTGCATTGCCTGTGAAATACACTTTGATACTGCCGGAACTGTAATACCCAGTTCATGCGAGACTTCTTTTTGTGTCTGCTGCTGAAAATAAATACGCTGTATCATCTGTCTTTGTCGCTCTGTCAGCAGATTCATCAACTCCCTGACTGTTTCCTCTGCAATGATTCTTTCAAGCAGACATTGTCCTTTATCTGCCAATTCGCACCATTCTTCGGAAATACAGCTATACGAAATGCAATTATTATGTTCTCGTGTTTCCCTGTTTCTCCACAGCCGGTCTTCGCCTTCTAATATCAGCCTTACATACCAGGTTGATCATCAAAAAAATTCTCCTCAACAACTGCTATTTTTCTTTCTGCTTCATACACATAATCTCGACAGGTAAATAACGGAAAAACCGTTGCATAGTCCCCCACACAATAGAGAACATATCCGGTCTGATATGCGATAATTTCCGCACAATCCATCAACCTTTGCTTCGCAACTGCTACATCGTTTTCTCTTAAATATTTAGCGGACGGAACCTTTCTTCTTTCTTCCCTGTTACTTACAACCTGTTTCAATTCCTGCAATGTAAGCATAATTACCACCTTTCTGCCTGTTGGCAACAGGTGCCCATCAGCAGAAAGGATAGGATTTTTACTGATCAACTGACAAAAAGGGCAGTAAAACACAGCTTCCGGTACACCCGTTTTTTTTAACGAGAGCCTGAAACTTCCTTACTGCCCTTTCTAATAGTTACAATATTCTCTACTTTATTTTCCGTCTGATGCCAGGATCAGACTTCTTGGCATTTCTTTCTGCTTTTATGTTCTTTTCATTTTCCATCAAAACAGAATAGTCTCCCATTGCATCATAAGGACACTGCCTCCGATAAAGCAAATTTTCTTCCCTTGTCATCAATCCTATCTCCCTTCTTTATCTCTCTGTTTTCCATTTTAACAACACAGGATTCTATTATCCTTAGCATATATGGGGAGTTTTTTTATTTTGCACCCCATATATGGTGAAATTTCACCTGTATTCATTAAAACTGTCTATTAGAGAATCTATGGTCTGCATGATAATTTTCTGCTCTTTCCATTCCATCTTCTGAATCCGGCAAAGCACTTCCTGAATTGATTCCTGCTTCTCTGTACCGCCTCCCTCTTTTCCCAGCAGGAGATTGGCATCCGTTTCCAATATCTCAATTATCTTCCTGAAAATCTCAACAGACATTGCCGTTTGACCACCTTCAATCCTGCTGACCGTATTGACACTGATACCTGCTTTTTCCGCAAAAGATTCCTGTGACAACTTCATTTCCTGCCTGCGTTTTCTGATTCGTTCTCCCAATTCAATAAGTTCTGTGGAAATTGCACGATTGCTCAATACGGTGTCTCCTTTCCTGCAATTTGTTCCAACTTTACGCCATTGTGTCGCAAAGTTTCCCGAAAAAAAGCAGCTAATTTTTGTCTTAGCTGCTTTTCAAAAAATCTATTTCATTTTATTCTCGGTATTTTATGTATCCCTGTAAGAACTGTAATCAGAAAAACGCAGAGATAAATGATTGCCTGTCCAATCATTGCCAGAAGAACGATGCTTCCGATCAATCCTCCGATCAGAAGATTCATTGTCCATACTGCCAGCGTGCCTCCGAGGTCAAAACCTCTTGGAACCATCCAGACACACATTTTTCCAATTCCAAACGGTATCCCCATCAGAAGTAACAGCAAGAGATAATTGCACTTCCCATCCTGGATGCAAAACGGTCTTAATACTGCAAACAATACCGCAACCACCAACACTGGTGCTATCACTTTTTTAATCATCTTCTTCATGTTCCTTTATCCTCCATACATATCGTGATTAACCTCTGCCTGATAATAGCTGTTTATCGTTGCCGGGGCATTATACAGGGCGGTCAGAAGATAGGCTTTAATATTCCCGACCTTGGTTGTATTTCGATTCAGACAAAACAGCACGTATTCGATATGCGAATAGTTCAGTTTCATAAATCTGCTTTTCACCAAAGCAACTGGTTTTTCTACTCCTGCAATACGAATCATACTATCCTCCGGCATCATCATAACTTCAATTATCAGTTCTACCAGTTCATCTACATCTTCCTTGGCATGATATTGATAATCTATGTTTTCGTGAATCACTTCACGATATGCTCTCATCTCCTCCATCACATCTTTTTTCTTTGGGAAATTATTTGATGTGATTGGATAAGATTGATTTATCTCAGTTTCACTAATATCAGTCTTGTTAATATCAGTATTATTAGATTGTGATTTCGGGTATTCTGGATTTGTGATTTCCACTATTCTTGAATGATGATTTTCACTATTTTGGAATTGTGATTCTGGAAATTCTGGATTTGTGGTTTCCACCATTCTTGAATTGTGATTTTCACTATTCTGGAATTGTGATTCCCCATAATCCTGAATTGTGGTTTTCACTACTCCTGAATGATGATTTTCACTATTCAGAGAAATGCCTGTTTTCCCCTTGTTTTCTGCTTCTTGTTGCAAATTTGCACATTCCTTATGTCTTTCCTGTTTCGATTGCAAATCTGCAATTTTTTATGATCTTCCTGCTCAGATTGCGAATCTGCACAGCTACCTGTCGGCTTTTGATCTGGAACCTCTCTGATCATAAAATTTTTCACATAAATAACATTCGGTTTTCCCAGTCCCAGACGTTTCTTCTCTATCAATCCAATCCCATTACTGCTGTCCAGCTCTTTTACCAGTTTCACTGCCTTTTGAGTTCCACAGTTCATCAACTCTGCAATTTCTTCCACAGTGAAGATAATGTATACTCTGTCCTCTGAATCCAGCCATCTATTTTTAATGCTCAGGCTCATACGGTCCAGCATCAGACCGTATAATACCTTTGCTTCGCAAGAAAGAGTTTTAAAGCATGGTTCTGTAAACAGCACTTTAGGGACACGATAGAAGCTGTATTGTTCCGCTTCCATCCCTGTAAAATAATCAAACTGTATCTTCTGCATCTGCTACTCCTTCTCTGTTTTCTTTCCATTTATCCAAAAGCATGAAAATGACTTCTTCTATCTGTTCTTTAGAATACGTCTCTGGAAAATAATTGCCGATTTTCTTTGCCGGAAGCGTCACATTGATCTTACTGCTTTCCTTTTTTAATAAAACAGCATAGATATAACTCTGGTTTAATTTTCCGTTTGCACTGCACTCTTTTAACTGTTCTGCCTGTTGCTTTGTCGGAAAGATGCTGCTGTTGGCAATCACTTCCAGAAGCCACTCCTGTTCCTCTGGCTTCAGATAAGACAGCTTTTCTCCCACAATCATGGGAATTTTATTATTGTCCACATATTTTAGCAGGGCATCGGATAATGCTGCCAGACGGATATATCTCTGTACAGTTCTGCCACTGTCCCCGGCAGCTTCCCCAACCATATCTGCTGTATATTTTTCACCTTTGCTTCCCTGATGCTTCATTGCATCATATTTCATCTTATAAGCATGAGCTTTTTCACTTGGCAGTAGGTTTTCACGCTGAATATTAGAATCAACCATAATAATGACTGCTTCATCATCCGTATAATTTCGGACAAGAGCTGGCATGGTCGTCTTTCCGCACAGTTCACAGCCTCTTTTTCTTCTGTGACCGGAAATCATCTCGTATCCACCCTCGGATCGAGGTCTTACCAGTGCAGGAGTCAAAACACCATATGTTTTAATGCTCTCTACGGTTTCAGCCATTTTTCATCATCGTTTACATGAAACGGATGATTTTTAAAGGGATAGAGCTTTGCCAGATCTATTTCCACAACCTGGTTCATACTCTTTTCCGATGTTTCCTCTAATCCCAGTAATTCATCATAAGAGGTAAGCTGAATATCTTTTTTCGGTCTACGCATGTTTCAACACCTCCTGAACCAGTTCCAGATAGCTGTCTGCCCCCTTGCTTTTTCCATCATAGGCAAAGATACTTACACCCTCCGATGCTGTTTCTGCAAGGCTTTCTGTTCTCGGAATCGTCTGCTCAAAAATCTTAATGTCACTTCCGTATGTAGTTTTGATTGCCTGTTTGTTTCTCTTTGCATTATTGTAACGGCAATTATCCATTGTGAATAAAATACCTTCTATCTGTAAATCCGGGTTGAACCTCTGATGGATTCCCTTAACTACTTTCAGTAATTCCATGAGTCCATCTGCCGCATAATATTGTGGCTGCACTGGAATCAAGACACTATCTGCTGCACTCAAAGCATTGATTGTCAGCATTCCCAGGGATGGCATACAGTCAATCAGAATATAATCATACTCGTCCTTCAGCAAGTCCAGATATTCTTTCAACACTTTTTCTCTGTCCTCTATTGTAAATAAGGACATATCCATTCCGGCGAGCAATTTATTGGACGGAATCAGGTCAACACCCTCTTCATGGTGCAGAATTGCTTCTTTCGGATCAAATTCCAGTCCCATGATAATGTTCTCCATCATACTCTTTAATGTTACCTTGAGATTTTTAGGAAATCCCAATCCCATTGTCAAATGCCCCTGTGAATCAGCATCTACCAGCACTACTTTTTTCCCTGACTTCACCAGTCCGGCTCCCAGATTGATTGTTGTCGTTGTTTTGGCTACTCCGCCTTTCTGATTTGCAATAGCAATTACTCTACACATATATACTTTCCTCCGATTTACTCTTTTTCTTCTACTTCAACATAAACACGAAAATATTTGCTTGTCCCTTTGTTCGCATAAGCCTCTGATACTTCCAGAACATTCAGTTCCTTATGTTTTTCCAAAATACGACGGAACCATTGAATATCCTTTAAAGTACCCTGTAATCTAATTTTCAGCATATATATCCTCCCAGTCTTTGTAAAAACAATACTCTGGATAACGGATTTTAATGGCTTCCCAGAAATACCGGGCATATCCGCAGCAAAACAGATCTTCTACGGTATAATACTGACACTCTTTTAACTGATCTTCCTCTGCCTCATAATCTCCGACACTTGGTGTTCCATTGCAGTAAAGATTAAATGCCATGCGGACGATTCGCAAACTTCCACTGGTCTGCCATCCTTCCTGCAGGCATTCCGTTTTTACACATCCAGTTTTAAAATTATAGATTTTATCCACATTATTTCTTGTGTCTCTGTCGATACCCAGGCAATAAACCAAAGCCTGATGATAGACATCCTGATATCTGCATTTTTCCAGATATTCCATATAAAATTTTTCGTGTTCCTTGCTCTTGAAAGTAATTGTGCAAGAATTGCTATTCTCTGCTCTTAACGCTGTGTTTGTCATTGCTTCTTCTCCTTTAAACTGTTATTTTTACTTTAATTTGGATTTCGACTACAACAAAAAAGGACACTTCCCTAAAATTTCTCTTAGGAAAATGTCCTTGCGATACATTTATAAAGTTCAATTCATAAGCACAACAACGTAATATCAAGTGTTATCACGTATTATACAACAAAAATTTGTTGTACTTCTGTTGTAGTATGCAACTTTTACAAACACATTTTTTGATTTTTAGTATAACTTCGCACCAGCCGGGATATGGTCATCAACCATCAGAAGATGAAGTTTTTCTTCTCCTTCTTCTTCGTGAATTGCACTAAGTAACATTCCACAAGAATCAATTCCCATCATAGCTCTTGGCGGCAGGTTTGTGATAGCAATCAGTGTTTTTCCAACCAGTTCTTCTGGCTCATAATAAGCGTGAATACCGCTTAAAATGGTACGATCTGTGCCTGTTCCATCATCCAGAGTGAACTGTAACAGCTTCTTGGATTTCTTAACAGCTTCACATGCTTTTACCTTTACAGCTCTAAAATCCGACTTACTGAAAGTATCAAAATCAACCATTTCTTCGAATAACGGCTCAACTTTTACCTTGGAAAAATCAATCTTCTCAACTGTCTTTGTTTCCTGTGCTGCATTGTTTGCTTCGTTCTTTGCTGCGCCCTGTGACTTCATTGTCGGGAACAGCAGTACGTCACGGATTGCCTGGCTGTCTGTAAGCAGCATAACCAGACGATCGATTCCGTATCCGATACCACCTGTAGGCGGCATACCGATCTCCAGTGCATTCAGGAAGTCTTCATCTGTGTGGTTCGCTTCCTCATCTCCTGCGTCAGCAAGAGCATCCTGTGCTTTGAAACGCTCTCTCTGGTCAATCGGGTCATTGAGCTCGGAATATGCGTTACACATTTCCCATGTATTAATGAACAGCTCGAAACGCTCTACCTTATTCGGATCAGAAGGTTTCTTCTTTGTCAGCGGAGAAATCTCGATCGGATGATCCATGATAAATGTTGGCTGGATCAGTTCTTTTTCACAGTATTCCTCGAAGAACAGGTTGATGATATCACCCTTCTTATGACGTTCTTCATATTCAATATGATGCTCATCTGCAAGCTTCTTAGCTGCTTCATCATCTGCAACTTCATCAAAGTCAATTCCTGCATATTTCTTGATCGCATCATTCATGGTCAGACGTTCAAAAGGTTTGCTGAGGTCGATCTCGATACCATTGTAGGAAATCTTCGCAGAACCACAAACCTTCTCTGCCAGATAACGGAACATAGACTCAGTCAGTTCCATCATGCCTTCATAATCTGTATATGCCTGATAAAGCTCCATCAGAGTAAACTCCGGATTATGACGGGTATCTACACCTTCATTACGGAATACACGTCCGATCTCATAAACTCTCTCAAGACCACCAACAATCAGTCTCTTCAGATAAAGCTCAAGAGAAATACGAAGCTTAACATCTTCGTTCAGTGCATTATAATGAGTTTCAAACGGTCTTGCTGCAGCACCGCCTGCATTTGCAACCAGCATCGGAGTTTCCACTTCCATGAAGTCACGGTCTGCAAGGAAGTTACGGATTTCTTTCAGAATCTGGGAACGTTTGATAAATACGTTCTTGCTGTCCTGATTCATGATAAGGTCTACATATCTCTGACGATAACGCATATCTGTATCTGTCAGTCCATGGAATTTCTCAGGAAGAATCTGTAAGCTCTTGGAAAGAAGAGTCATGCTTTCTGCATGGATAGAAATCTCACCTGTTCTTGTTCTGAATGCAAAACCTTCCAGTCCGAAGATATCACCGATATCGGATTTCTTAAAATCTGCATAAGAATCTGCTCCGATCGCATCTCTTGCTACATATACCTGAATATTTCCCTGTAAATCCTGGATATTGCAGAAAGAAGCCTTACCCATAACTCTCTTGAACATCATACGGCCTGCGATCGCTACGTGGATCGGGCTTGCGTCCATGATTTCTCTTCTCTCTTCGTAATCTTTCTTAACAGCTTCCTTTGCCTGTTCTTCATCAAGACCTGTTACATCTACTTCTGCACGATCTTTGAGAAGTTCTGCCTCATGTGCTTCATAAAGACTCTTCACTTCCATTGAGTGATGAGTCTGATTAAACTTTGTGATCTGAAATGGGTCTTTTCCATTAGCCTGAAGATCTGCCAGTTTATCGCGACGTACCTTCAGTAACTGGTTTAAATCCTGTTCCTGCTTCTGCTGTGCCACCTTGGTTCCTCCTTATATACTTGTATAATTATTATTTGTTCTACATTTCCATGTGATATCAGATGTAACAGAAGATTCCATTCAACAGAATCCTGTATTTTCAAATATCAATTTATCAGATATACAGACAAAAATAAGAAATAACAAACTTCTTATTGTCTTCTTATTATCTGCTTATATAGTCAGAGAAAGGTGCGCGTTATGCCTTTGCATGATAAATCTCTACGCGCACCTCAGTCATCTGTCTCTTATACGTTTCTCTGGATCTCCAGAACTTTGTATTTCATGATTCCTGCCGGCATCTCTACTTCTACTACATCACCTGTATGCGCACCGATAAGTGCTTTTCCTACGGGAGATTCGTTGGAGATTTTGCCTTCAAGCTGTTAGCCTCTGTGGAACCTACGATCTTCAGCTCGATGTCTTCTTCGAATTCAAAATCGTGTACTTTAACCTTACATCCAACGCTGATCTTGTCCAGATCTACTTCGTCCTCTACAACAACTTCAGCATTCTTTAAGATCTTCTCGATTTCTTCGATACGTGCTTCAATGTCTCTCTGTTCGTCTTTCGCTGCATCGTATTCCGCATTCTCAGATAAGTCGCCCTGTTCTCTGGCTTCCTTAATTTTCTCTGCTACTTCTTTTCTCTTTACTACCTTTAAATCATGCAGCTCTTCTTCTAATTTTTTAAGTCCTGCATAAGTTAGTAAGTTTTTCTTTTCTTCCATAATAACCTTACTCCCTTTCAACATCCGGTATAGTCTTCTGCGTTTCTTTTCGCCCCGGATCACTACATGGATTTATGTGCTTCCTGATACATCATACCTGAAAAAGGGCAGACTTATTCTAGGATATTCACAATTTCTGTATTATACAAAAAAGCACCCGGATTGTCAAGCATTCCGAGCGCCTTTGCTATTGTTTATATTTCTCATTTCACATGGTTTTAACTTTTATGCTAATCTTGATAAAAGCGCCTCCAGAGCTTCATAACTTTCTATGGTGTTTGACTCTCTTCTGAGCCCTGCGCTGTGACGCATGCCTGCAGTATACCAGGCAACGTGTTTACGCATCTCACGGATTCCTACGAATTCCCCTTTTAATTCAATCTGTTTTCTGGCATGACGCAGGATCATTTCACGTATTTCCTCTACAGACGGGCGTTCCAACAGTTCTCCTGTCCGGAAATAATGGTTCAGTTCGCGGAACAACCAGGGATTTCCCCTTACTGCACGTCCCACCATAACAGCATCACATCCGGTCTGTTTTACCAGTGCTTCTGCTTTCAGCGGAGAATCTACATCTCCGTTTCCAATTACAGGAATGGTAATCGCTTCTTTTACCCTGCGGATCGTATCCCAGTCTGCAGTGCCGGAATAGTACTGCTGTCTGGTGCGCCCATGCACTGCAAGTGCTGCTGCTCCCGCATCCTCAATACGTTTCGCGATTTCAACAATATCTACCGGTTCATTCTCAAATCCGATTCGCACCTTGACAGTCAACGGTTTACTGATTGCAGATGATACTTTTCGAACGATCTCTTCAATCAGATTCGGGTTCTTCAATAATGCAGATCCCTCACCGTTATTGACAACCTTCGGCACAGGGCATCCCATATTGATGTCCAGGATATCGAAATCTCTGTCCTCAATGGATTTCGCAACCTCTGCCATAAGATCCGGTTCACTGCCAAAAAGCTGCATGGAAACCGGGTGTTCACATGGATCAATCTCCATCAGGGCAATGGTGTTCTTATTGTGAAAAGAAATCGCTTTTGCACTGATCATTTCCATACAGATCAGTCCGGCCCCCTGCTCTTTACAGAGCGTTCGAAATGGCAGGTCTGTGACACCTGCCATTGGTGCAAGAACAAACGGATTATCAATCTGTACGTTTCCTATTTTCCACTGCATCTCCATGAATGGTTCTCTTGCCCGTACCGGCTCATTCCTTGTCTGCATGGATTCAGTCCTCACTGCCCGATGTTTTCTTCAATTCTTCTTCCGGGATGTCTCCGAGAAAGAATACTTTATAATACATTTCCAGAGATTCCAGAAGTTCTTTCTTGTCCTGCTGAAGCTGTTTGATCTTCAGTCCGCTTCCGATCTCATCGTAGCGGGCATCTGCTTCCAGAGCTTCTGTTTTAAACTGAAGTCTGCCGTTTTCGTCAAATTCCAGAGTCAGGATTCCTCCTACATCCTCTGTGTAAAGAACACACATGATCTGAAGTTCTTTCTTCACATGATCCGGAAGTGCATTGAAATCCTGATTAAAATAAAATTTCTTCTCATAGGCGCTTGCGCCGCAGAGAGTAATGTTGTCCTGATACATAAATTACTGTTTCCCTCTTTCGAAATTATTCAGAATCTTTATACATAGCTGTAAAGCCCACGCACTGAAACCTCTCCTGCGCTGACTTTCACAACTTCTTTATTCTGCCTTTCCACAAGCAGTTCACCTTTTTCATCAATCCCCCTGCAGATTCCTTCGAAACTTCTGTCACCATCGATCACTCTGACCGGCTGGTTCAGATTTGCAAGGATTCTGTGGTAATCATCCAGCAGATGAGTAAAATCACAGGTCTGGATAAATTTCTCATAGTTGATCTCGAAATATTTCATCACCAGTGCAATCACCTGATTTCTGTCATATTCATGACCGCCCTCCAGAATCAGTGAAGTCGCTTTGTCCTGCATCTCTTCCGGAAATTCTTTCAGGTTTACATTGATTCCTACTCCGATGAGAACATAATTGATCTTCACACCATTTGTTCCCATCTCGGTCAGGATACCACAGATTTTCTTCTTAGAGATCACAATATCATTGGGCCATTTAATACTTACGTTAAACCCCAGTTCCTCTGCTGCCTGTGCCACTGCCATTCCCATAACCAGTGTCAGCATAGACGCATACTGCGGTGAAAATTCCGGACGTAAGAGCAGTGTCATCATAATAGAGCTGCCCTCCGGCGCTTCCCATCTTCTGTCAAAACGCCCTCTTCCCGCAGACTGAAATTCCGCAACTGCCAGAGTTCCATGCTCTGCACCATCTTTTGCCAGACGCTTGATCCATGAATTGGTAGAATCTGTTTCTTTTGCAAAATGGACGGTTTTGCCCGCCCATTTTGTGTTTATCGCCTGTGAAATTGTTTCTTCATTATACAGATGTGCCATTATTTGTTCTCCGGCTCTCCTAATGTTGCTACCATAACAGCTTTGATGGTATGCATACGGTTCTCTGCCTCATCAAATACTTTGGACTGCTCAGATTCAAATACTTCGTCTGTTACTTCCATGTCTGTCAGATTGAATCTCTCACCCATTTCCTTGCCGATCTTTGTCTTAAGGTCATGGAATGCAGGCAGACAGTGAAGGAAGATTGCTTTCTCTCCTGCGTTCTTCATAACGTCCTTTGTTACTTTATAAGGTGTCAGATCATGGATTCTCTCTGTCCATACCTCATCCGGCTCACCCATGGATACCCATACGTCTGTATAGATAACGTCTGCATCCTTTGTTCCTTCCTGAACATCCTCTGTCAGAGTGATGCTTCCGCCGGATGCTTTTGCATATTCCTCGCACTGAGCAACTAACTCTGCATTCGGGAAATATTTCTTAGTTGTGCAGGCTACGAAATGCATGCCAAGTTTTGTGCAGGCAATCATCAGGGAATTACCCATATTGTAACGGGCATCACCCATGTATACAAGCTTACGTCCTTTTAAATCTCCGAAATGCTCACGGATTGTCAGCATATCAGCGATCATCTGTGTCGGATGATATTCGTTCGTAAGGCCATTCCATACCGGAACACCTGCATGTTTTGCAAGCTCTTCTACGACTTCCTGACCAAATCCACGATATTCGATACCATCGTACATTCTTCCCAGAACTCTTGCTGTATCTGCAATGCTTTCTTTCTTACCGATCTGAGAACCTGTCGGATCCAGGTATGTGCTTCCCATTCCAAGATCATGGGCAGCTACCTCAAAAGAGCAACGGGTTCTTGTACTTGTTTTTTCAAAAATAAGTGCAATATTTTTGCCTCTGTAATATTCGTGAAGCTCGCCGGCTTTCTTCTTTGCTTTAAGTTCTGCGGATAAATCAATAAGATATGTGATCTCCTCCGGTGTAAAGTCTTTCAGTGTCAGAAAGTTTCTTCCTTTTAAGTTCATAATAATTCTCTCCCCGATGTCATTTATTCTCTTTTGTTATTTGTCTGTCTCCGCTTTCGGATCAGTGACGATCTCTTTCAGCGAACTTGCCAGACCTGCGATTCCCTGAATATCCGACGGAATAATGATCTTGGTTGCCTTACCGTCTGCTGCCCTGGCAAATGCTTCCAGACTCTTCAGTGTCAGAACTGCCTCATCTGCTCCTGCCTCTCTGATCATGCGGATACCTCTGCATTGGCATTCTGAACTTCAGAACTGCCTCAGCCTGTCCTTCTGCCTCCTTGATCATACGCTCTTTCTGAGCCTCTGCGCGGAGGATTGCTGCCTGTTTCTCAGCTTCTGCATCCAGAATTGCGGATTGCTTCTTACCTTCTGCAACAAGGATCGTAGATTTCTTCTGACCTTCTGCGATCAGGATTGCTTCACGACGTTCACGCTCAGCTTTCATCTGTTTCTCCATTGCATCCTGGATAGCTGCCGGAGGAATAATGTTCTTCAGTTCCACACGATTGACCTTGATTCCCCATGGATCAGTAGCTTCATCAAGAGAAGCTCTCATCTTAGTATTGATCGTCTCACGTGATGTAAGTGTCTCATCCAGTTCCATGTCACCGATAATATTTCTTAAGGTTGTTGCGGACAGATTCTCGATTGCCATGATCGGATTCTCCACACCGTAAGTATAAAGCTTCGGATCTGTGATCTGAAAGAATACGACAGTATCAATCTGCATGGTTACGTTATCCTTTGTGATAACGGCTGCGGTGGAAAATCCACTACCTGTTCCTTCAGATTTACCTTTCTGGCTACTCGTTCAATAAACGGAACCTTGAAGTGAATTCCTGTACTCCAGGTCGCCTGATAAGCTCCCAGACGCTCCAGGATTACTGCATATGCCTGTGGTACAATGCGGACGCAGGATGCAAGGACCCATACCGCAATAACGATAATAACTATCAGAAAAACCACGCCCATAACTAATCCTCCTTATTCTGTTTTACGATAAGTTTCACACCTCGGATCTCTTCGATCGTTACAACGGTGCCTTCGCCGATTTTTTCGTCATCAGCAGAACGTGCAGTCCATTCAATGTCATTGATACGAACCTGGCCTGTCTGCGCCAGATTGTCAATCTCCTGAATCACAACTGCTTTCTTTCCAATCAGACTGTTTGCATTGGTCTGTATGGTTTCTTTGTTGAAGTACTTCATTGCCAGTGGTCTGGTAAAGATGAGAAGTACCAATGAAACACACAGAAACAGCAATATCTGTACAGTGAGGTTCGCTCCTGCATAACATGCAATAGCAGCGACCAGTGCGCCGCCGGCAAACCAGATGGTGGTCAGTCCTGCCGTAATTGCCTCTACAACAAGCAATAACGCAAGAATCCCAAGCCAGATCAAAGGCTGCATGAAACTCCTCCTTTCGTCTGCTATCGTCTCTGACGAGCAGCTTCATACATGAGAATTCCGGATGCATGGCAGCATTCAGAGATTCTACTTTTCCACACATAGGAATCCGTATCAGACAATCAGCACTGTCTGCCGCTTCATCTGTCAGTCCTTTTCCCTCATTGCCGATCAGGAAAGCAGTTCCTCCTGTGTAGGATTCCTGATCATAAGAGTTCTTACCATGCAGATGCGCCGCAAATGTGCGGATATTTCTGTCTTTCAGTTCCTGTGCTAATGATACCACACTTTCCACATATAGGAAAGGCATTCTGTAGACAGAACCCATGGTTGATCGTATAACCTTCGGGTTTGTGATATCCACGCAGGTCTTTGTCAGAAGAACTCCGCTTACTCCGGCACCCTCTCCTGTACGGAGAATAGTTCCCGCATTTCCCGGATCCTGCAGATCTTCCAGAATCATAACCAGCGGATTTTCCCCGCCGAGAATATCTTCCATTATATAGGAAGGTTTCTTAAGCACTGTCATAATTCCCTGCGGCGTCTGCGTATCGCTCATCTGTCGAAAAACAGAATCTGTTACTATTTCATATGGAAGTTTCTCCACCTGAGCCATCAGTTCTGCATCACCGCTGAGAGCTTCTGATACATACACCTTCGAAATCCAATCCCTAGGTGCTTCGCCGAACATTTTTCTTCCTTCTGCAACAAAAAGCCCTTGTTCTCTGCGGGCTTTTGTTTCTGGTTCAGCTGTATGATATTTTTTACCTGTCCGTTATTTACACTGGTGATCATATCTTATCCTCAATTTTCCGAAACCTTATTCAGGTCACTGTTTGCTCCTGCTGCAACAACTGTGCAGTCTGCCGGAAACACTTCATCCGGCGCCACATTCATATTCATCTTATCGCCATGCTTCAGACCGATCAGATTGATGTTATACTTTTCCCTGACCTTCAGCTCCCGAAGTGTTTTTCCTATCCATTCCCGCGGAATCTTAAATTCTGCCATACTGAAATCAGAAGAAAGCTCAAACATATCGACAAATCCACTGGAGAGAAGATTTCTTGCAACTCTGATACCCATGGAATGTTCAGGATAAATCACCTTATCTGCCCCTATTTTCTCCAGTATCCTGCCATGAAGAGAATTCATTGCCTTCGCCATGACAAAAGGAACTCCAAGTTCTTTCACCTGCATCGTTGCTGTAATACTGGCCTCCATATTCTCGGCTACTGCGATGACCGCAACATCTACGTTCTGAACTCCAAACGATTCCAGAATTCCCGGATCACGCACATCTGCCTTGACAGCATAGGAAACTTCTCTGCGATATCCTGCACATTATCATCTTTATCGTCAATGGCAAGTACATCGCAGTTCGCCTCTGCCAGAGTAAGGGCTACCGTCATCCCGAACTGCCCAAGACCGATCACTGCATAAGATTTGTTCTTCATTTTCTTCCTCATTTCTCTTTCTGAACATGTATTCGTTATCCTCTGCGAATATCCGCCTGACTGCCGAACCGTTACTATCCAATCATAATATCTTCTTCTGCCAGATGTGAATCTGCCGGCATTTTCTGTACACGTACAGTCACTGCAGTTCCCAGAGTCAGCGGACCGATTCTTCCCAGATACATAGTCAGGATCACGATCCATTTGCCTGCTGTATTCAGGCAGGGTGTCAGCCCTCTGCTAAGTCCTACCGTTGCAACCGCAGATGTAATTTCATAAACAACATCTTCTATAGGTGCTTCCGGCATGGCTGCACACAACAGCATACTCATGAGAATAAGTACTGTAAGTACCATACCTGTCACTACGATTGCAGAACGTATATAGCTGTCTCTGATTCTCCTGTGGTGTACTTCCACATCCCGTTTTCCCTGAAGATTGGATTTCAGACTCAGCAGAAGGACCGCAACTGTTGTTGTCTTAATTCCACCTGCTGTTCCCATAGGGGAACCGCCGATCAACATCAATACCAGGCACAGCATATAAGTTGCATTGGAAAATCTCTCCTGGCTTACAGTGAAAAATCCAGCTGTTCTTGTGGTAACTGACTGGAACAAAGATGCCATCCACTTCGTTCCCGGCGAATATGTCCCAATACTTTCCGGATTTCCATGATCAAACAGAAAGATCAGTACTGTACCGCCCACAACAAGTATCAGCGTCATCATCAACACGATCTTACTGTGAAGACGGAGATTTTTAAATATACGTCCCACAGGAAGTTTCCCTCTGATGACTCGTTTGATCTTATCCCAGATATCCCACCAGACCACAAATCCAAGTCCTGACATAATGATCAGTCCTACACTTGTAAAGTTTACGATCGGATCAGCAACATACTGAGCCAGGCTGTCCTCTCCCAGCAGATCAATACCAGCATTACAGAATGCAGATACTGCCGTAAAAACAGAGTATCCCAGACCTTTTGCCAGACCGAACTGCGGAATAAATCGAACTGCATAACACACTGCACCGATTCCTTCTGCTCCAAACACACAGATCAGAACTTTCTTCACCAGCCTGACCATCCCACCCATTCTATCCATATTATAGGACTCCTGGATAACACGCCGGTTCCTCAGCGATATTTTCTTTCTCAGACTTATAAAAATAATACTGCCCAGGGAAATCAGTCCCACACCTCCGATCTGGATCAGGACAAGAATAATAATCTTGCCTGCCAGAGTCCAGTGAGTTGCCGTAACAACTGTCACAAGCCCTGTTACACATATACTTGTGGTTGCGGTAAACATGGCATCTGTAAAAGATGTGTGGTATCCGGGTGCCGTACAAAACGGCAGCCACAGAAGTAATCCCCCTAAGATAATCACTCCCGCAAAACCGAGGGTAATTATCTGAGCAGTATTTAATTTATGCAGTCTGTTATATAACTGCATCTTTTTATTCATTTGTTATTTGTTGTTTTTATCATAGTTATGAGAAAGTGACTGGCATACTTCCCACTGATAGTCAGAGATACCCTTCTGCATAGCAAGTGCTTCATTGATATCGAAGTCTACGAATTCACCGTGACGATATCCGACAACGCGGCATGTCTTGCCTGCAATAAGAAGGTCTACAGCCAGAGCACCCATCATAGATGCATATACACGGTCTTTACATGTCGGGCTTCCACCACGCTGCATGTGTCCAAGGATTGTAGCACGTGTTTCGATACCTGTGGCAGCTTCGATACGTTTTGCCATTGCTTCAGAATGACCGATACCTTCTGCATTGATGATGATGTGATGCTTTTTGCCTTTCTTACGACTCTCGATAATGTTATTGATCAGCTTCTGCTCATCATAGTCATATTTTTCAGGAACCAGAACGTCCTCAGCACCGTTGGCAATACCGCACCACAGAGCAATATATCCTGCACCACGTCCCATAACCTCGATGATACTGCATCTCTCATGAGAAGTGGAAGTATCACGTACTTTATCAATTGCTTCCATTGCTGTGTTTACAGCTGTATCAAATCCGATGGTATATTCTGTACATGCAATGTCAAGGTCGATTGTTCCGGGAAGACCGATTGTATTGATTCCGAGATTCGCAAGCTTCTGAGCACCTGCGAAGGATCCGTCACCACCGATGACAACAAGTCCGTCAATTCCATGTTTTCTGCAGATCTCTGCTCCACGTTTCTGGCCTTCTTCTGTACGGAATTCTGCACAACGTGCTGTATAAAGGATTGTACCTCCACGTTCGATTGTATCAGATACATCTTTTGCGCTCATGTCAATAATCTCTTCGTTTAACAGACCATTATATCCTTTCAGAATACCTTTTACATTTAATCCATTGCTTAAACCTCTTCTGACAACTGCACGAATTGCAGCATTCATTCCAGGTGCGTCACCACCGCTGGTAAGGACACCAATGGTTTTTATCTTGTTTTCTGCCATCTTTTCTTCCTCCATCTTCTGAATCTATCTCATTTTTACTATACACATATTCGGGTATAGTTTAGCGCATTTCTATAAGTTTTTCAATCCTCTTTCTACAACTTTAACATTGGTTTTACCATATTTTTCGTACATATAGTTCAGCCATGAGTCCTGAATTTGTGCATGATATCCAACCGGAAGCTTCTTTATGGCCTTTACGTCTTTCAGGTAGATCACAACAGCACTGTCACCCGGTGAACGTCTGAGGTCTGCAAGCAGTTCCTGAGATTGCTGTGTGTAGCTTTCTTTATTGTCAAACTGTATCCAGATTTCCCTTGGCATATTGTCAAAGGGACGGATTTTTCAAGGATCAGTTTACTAGCGCGATCGTCCTCTGCAGATACTCTGCCCTGAATAAATACTCTGCCTTCTTCATTCAGGAACTGCTGACTTTTCTCATAATCTCTGGGGAACACAACTACCTCCACTGTTCCTACCAGATCCTCCACTGTGAGGAATGCCATAACCTTATTATTCTTTGTATATTTGATGGTTTTATCCGTAATCATTCCACCGATAATTACTTTCTGACCATCCATGACTTTCGGAAGATTTGTTTCTTCATCCTGCTGAAAATCAGAGGTTTTCGCAGAAATGGTTTTCTCCATCATTCCCCGGTAATTTTCCAGAGGATGACCACTGAGGTAGATTCCCAGAACTTCCTTCTCATATCCCAGAAGTTCCTCTTTTCCGAATTCCTCCACATCGGGCATACGGATTTCAAATTCTTTTTTGTCCTCCTCGCTTACCAGATCAAAAAGGCTCATCTGGCCTGCCAGTGAATTCTTCTTATCCTGACTGATACTGTCTGAAATCTTCTGATAAACCAGCATTTTCTGGCGGCGGTTACCATCCAGGCAATCCAGTGCACCTGCTTTGATAAAGTTTTCTACTGCTCGCTTATTCATCTGCGGAGAGTTTCGTTCCATAAAATCCTTCAGGGAACGATATTGTCCGTTCTCTTCCCTCTCTCTTACCAGGCTTTCAATAACCGGACGTCCCACACTCTTTATAGCGGACAGACCATATCGGATCGCACCGTTATCTACAGAGAATCCATACATTCCACAATTCACATCCGGCGGCAGGATCTTAATCCCCATCTGTCTGCAGACCAGAATATATTCTGCAACCTTATTGGGAAAATCAATAACCGATGTCATTAATGCGGCCATAAATTCCACAGGATAGTAATATTTCAGATATGCAGTCTGATAGGAAACAACTGCATAGGCTGCTGCATGGGACTTATTAAAAGCATATTTGGCGAAATCAATCATTTCATCATAGATTTTATTTGCCGTTGCCTCATCAATTCCATTTGCAATACAGCCTGGAACTCCCTCTGCTTCATTTCCGTAAACAAAGTTCTGGCGCTCCTTTTCCATGACAGAGGCCTTCTTTTTGGACATTGCACGGCGCACCAGGTCGCTTCGGCCCAGAGTATAACCTGCCAGGTTACGAACGATCTGCATAACCTGTTCCTGATAGACAATACACCCATAAGTAGGCTTCAGGATCGGCTCCAGCTGAGGGCAGTCGTAACGGATGGTATCCGGACGGTTTTTGCCCCGGATATACTGAGGGATAAAATCCATGGGGCCCGGGCGGTAAAGAGAAATTCCTGCGATCACATCTTCCAGACTCTGAGGCTTCAGTTCCTTCATGAAATTTTTCATTCCCGCACTTTCAAGCTGAAATACACCATCAGAACGACCGGTGCCGAGGGAATCCAAAACCTTTTTATCATCATAATTAATCTTCTGCATGTCCAGAGTCACTCCTGCATCCTTCTGGATCAGCTTTACTGCATTCTGGATCACAGTCAGAGTACGAAGTCCCAGGAAGTCCATTTTTAAAAGTCCCAATTCTTCCAGTGTTGTCATGGTAAACTGAGTGACAATAGACCCGTCTGATGCTCTGGAAAGCGGTACATATTCTGATACGTCCTTCTGGCTGATAACAACACCTGCCGCATGCATGGAGGTATGTCTGGGAAGTCCCTCCAGACGTCTTGCCATATCGATCAGATAATGAATTTCATCCTGCTCTTCATATGCTTTTTTCAGCTCAGGGTTCATAGTAAGGGCTTTATCTATAGTAATATTTAATTCCTGCGGGATCATTTTCGCAATGGAATCCACCTGTGCATAAGGCATATCCAGTACACGGCCCACATCCCGGATCACACCACGGGCTGCCAGCGTACCAAAAGTAACGATCTGAACCACACAATCATCCCCATATTTACGGCGGACATATTCAATAACCTCCTGCCTTCTTTCGAAGCAGAAGTCAACGTCAATATCAGGCATAGATACTCGTTCCGGATTCAGAAATCGCTCAAAGAGCAGATCATAGCGAATAGGATCAAGCTGTGTGATGCCCAAGGTATAAGCAACCAGACTTCCCGCTGCAGAGCCACGTCCCGGTCCTACCATAATGTCATGATCGCGGGCATATTTAATAAAATCCCATACTATAAGGAAGTAATCCACGTAGCCCATATTTTTTATAGTAGATAATTCGTAATTCAGACGAGCTTTTAATTCCTCTGTAACCGGCTGATAACGTTCCTCCAGTCCCTCGAAGCATAGCTTGTTCAGATATTCCCAGGATGTAAGACCATCCGGCACATCGAATCTTGGAAGCTTGGTCACGCCAAATTCAATCTCAACATGACATCTCTGTGCAATCTTATGAGTATTCTCCAGGGCCTCCAAAGCATATGGGAAAAGTTCTGCCATTTCTTCCGGGGATTTCACATAATACTGGCCGCCTCATAACGCATTCTGTCCTCGTCTGCCAGTTTCTTGTTTGTCTGCAGACAGAGAAGAATATCATGAGGATCAGCATCCTCCGCCCTTGTATAATGCACATCATTGGTTGCCACAAGGTCAATCCCTGTTTCTTCGTGCATACGGAGAAGCTCCTGATTTACCAGTCTCTGCGCAGGGATTCCATGATCCTGTAATTCCAGGAAGAAATTCCCTTTGCCAAAAATATCCTGATAACGAAGAGCTGCTGCCTTTGCATCTTCGTACATTCCTCTCTGAAGATACCTGGCCACTTCACCTGCAAGGCAGGCACTTAAGGCAATAATCCCTTCATGGTACTCTTTTAATACCGCAAGATCTACTCGCGGTTTATAATAGAATCCTTCTGTAAAACCCTTGGACACAATTTTCATCAGATTTGCATAACCCTGATTATTCTCTGCCAGAAGAACCAGGTGGTAATATCTGTCTTCGCCGCTTCCTGCTTCACGGTCAAATCGGGAGCCGGGGGCTACATAAACCTCACATCCCAGAATCGGATTGATTCCCTCGGCTCTTGCTGCACGATAAAAATCAATCACACCATACATAACTCCATGATCTGTGATCGCCGCACTGTCCATGCCAAGTTCTTTGACACGGGCTACATATTCTTTTATCTTATTGGAACCATCCAGCAGACTGTATTCTGTATGGACGTGAAGATGTGTAAACTCCAACTCTATTTCTCTCCTGTTCTAATATCTGCAATTTTATCGCAGTATATTTTTACTGTTATTATTTCGCGTAGATTCTCTTGTCCTTAATCTCTACTTTGCCTTCTTTCATCAGATGACCAATAGCACGTTTAAACGCTCCCTTACTCAGGCCGAATTCTCTCTGGATTACTTCCGGTGATGCCTTGTCATCAAATGGAAGAACACCTGCAAACTCATTGATCACTTCAAGGACATTCTCCGCATCCTCATTGATCTGCAGGTATGCCTTCTGGCGGTCTGTGACATTCATTTTTCCGTCTTCTTTTACTTCGCTGACACGCAGCTCCAGAATCTTGCCCGGACGGTATTTTCCCTTGGCTTCTCTTGCAGGGATCAGTGCAGAATATTTATCATCAACTGCCACAAATACACCGAATCTGTCGCTGATCTCATAAACACGACCTTTCACCATATCTCCCACTACATAAGGAGTTCTGGTGGAAAGATAATGATAAACCTTCATAGTTGCGCAGAGACGACTGCTCTTGTCAATATAGAGTGCTACCAGCACATCTTCTCCCTCTCTTACTTTCAGAGTCTGCTCATGATATGGAAGCAGAAGGTCTTTCTCCAGTCCCCAGTCAAGGAATGCACCAATCCTTGTTACCTGAGAGACTTTCAGAACTGCTGTCTGACCTACCTGAAGCTTCGGTTCTTTTGTTGTTGCAATAAGACGATCCTGAGAATCCTTGTAGATAAATGCTTCAATGCTGTCGCCTTCCTTTGTTCCTTCCGGAACCTGTCTGGACGGAAGAAGAACACGGTTCTTTGCATCTGCCTGCATATCCTCACCCAGATATACACCAAAATCTACGGACTTCACTACTGTTAATTTCTGTTTTTTTCCTAACTCTATCATATAATCTCCATTTCTGTTGTGATAGTATCTTTTTAAAAAATTAAAAATATACTATACTGTCATCATCCTCTGACATTAGCTTTATATTTCAGTATAACATAAATAATAAAGGCGGCACAATGCCGCCTTATTATTTTTATTATCTTATTTTACGTTACTGTTCACTATAGATCAGGATGTATTTTATTCCAATTCAATTTCACATACACTCAGACAGATTCTTTATCGTGTATTATATATTCTGCATCCACTTGCATGCCAGTTCTATCCAGGACTGGCATTCTTTCTGTACACAGCCGCCGTCTTCGTTGCTTGTCTCTTCGTTTGCAAGACTTAAACCATGTCCGCCAACCGGATAAAGATGCATTTCTACCGGAATTTCAAATTTGCGCAACGCATTGAAGAACAACAGAGAATTCTCTACAGGAACACAATCATCTGTCACTGTATGCCACAGGAATGTGGTTGGTGTATCTTTAGATACCTGGAATTCCAGAGACTGTTCTTTTCTCTTATCAAGATCATTATAATCCTCTCCAAGCAAGCATTCAAAGGAACCTGTATGTGCAAACTCACCGGAAGTGATCACCGGATAACTTAAGATCATACCATTTGGTTTCACCATATCAGAAGTTACCCCAAGTGTCTGTGCAATAAAATCTTTCTTCCAGAAAACGCCAAGACTTGCTGCCAGATGACCACCTGCGGAAAAGCCCTGCAGAACAATTTTATTCGTATCAATATGAAACTCTGCAGCATTTTTTCTTAAAAAAGCAACAGACTTCGCAAGCTGCAAGAGTGCCAGTGGATATCTGGCAGGTTCTACGCTATAGCGCAGGATCACTGCATGATATCCCCTTACCAGATACTGCATGGCGATCGGTTCTGCTTCTCTGTCAGAAGTCATAGCATACCCGCCTCCCGGGCAGATCACAACTACCGGACGCTTTCTGTTGATATGCATTTCAATGGAATTATCCAGAAAATAAGTGTATAAATCTGCAGTTTCTTTATATCCGTCTACTGCAATTTCAATCTTCTTATAAATCATAAGTTCCTCCTGTATATTTCATCATTTTTTCCATTTCTACTCCCCATTCCGCTAATTTTTGGGGAATATTTACAGCTACTTTTCTCAGTTTTGTTTTGCCATCCTTTGCTGCCAGACGCTTATATAAATGTATATTTCCATCTGCATCAAGAACAATATAAAAACACTCTAAAATATGACCTGATCCTACAATTTCCCGTGTTGTATATATATATCCTGCTTTATTCTTTTTTCTTTTAGAAAAAACAATCCCTCTGCTTCTCCTGTCTCGGAAACTTGGAAAATAATCTTCACGTATAATTTCAAGTTCTTCCCATTTATACATTTTTTTGAAAAACAGATACGATATTTTGCAGCCTTCTTTACTTAATGTTACGACTTTTGAAGAGAAAAACAATAATGGTGCATCAATCAAAAACTCAAGAATCAATATTGGAATTCTTTCTCCCTCTTCAGCAGACAGCCCTGTCCAAATAAGCAGTACCGTAATAAGTATTACCATGGTTATCTGCAAAAAATATCTGATCTTTATTACTTCTTGCTGATATTCTTTTAAATTTGTACAGTCTGCTCCTTTGCTTTGAATTTTTTTTCTTTGTTGCCTCCTCAATTCTATCATTTCATCATATTGTCTTTGTTTTTCTTCTTCTTTTATTCCCTCTCCTTTTTCTGCCTCCACTCCCCATTCCTTCATTTTTTCACGAACATTTACGTACATTTTTCTAATAACTTGCTTTTTTCCTTTTTCTAATTTATAAGAAAAAACATTGCCATGTTCATCAAAAGTAATGTAAAAACAATCTGAAAGCGGAAACGCATCAACGATCATCCTGGTAGTATATTTCTTTTTCTTCTTATTTACTGCATATTTGGAAAATACAATCCCCTGATAACGTATGCTCCCTCCCTTACCATATGTATACCAGACATCCTCTCTGATAACAGCAAGCTCTTCCCATTTATAATTTCTCTTCCAAAACAGCCAGGATACCGTACAGCCTTCTCTGCTCAGCACAACAGTTCTCATATAATACAAGATTAACAGCAACATTAATATTTCCACACTAAAAATTATAAATTCATATCCCTCTGTTCTTATTTCCTTTCTTTCCAGGAAAATCATCAGAATTCCTATGCCGAATACAAACGCTGATATAAATAATATCAGTATTATATGTGGATCTAATACTCTTATTTTTTCCTGCTGCTCTTTCATATGCATTTCCTCCGGTTGTCTGAAATCCTTACTGTTACTATTCCGGTATATCAACCTAATTTCTTGCATTTTCTTATGAGTTCATTATAAGGTAAATATATGTAATTGTTAAGGTGCAAAATAAAATGTTGCTGTCCCGTTTACTGCAAATTAAACGAACCATACAATATTAAAGTTCAGCTGTTATTATCTTTCAAGGATCATGACATCTTTTTCATTCATGCTAACGGTCTGCCCTGAAACGTTCTCCTCCTTCGATAAAGTTGCAGAAAATTGCCCGGACTTTCTGCAATATGCAGAAGAATTTTCCTTGTTTCTTCTGCTACAAAAAATCTCCCGGATAAGAGAAGCGCTTACTCTTATCCGGGAGATTTTTTATATCTTTAACAAATTCATATCTTTTATTTTCAGATCAGCAATTATTTATTTCCCTGTCCATAATATGCATTTGCACCATGTTTTCTGAAGTAGTGCTTATCCTGCAGATCCTGTGGTGCAGGTTTTACCTGTGGATTGATCAGCTCACAGCGGGATGCCATCTTGGCAACTTCCTCAAGAACAACTGCATTATGTACTGCTTCATGAGCATCCTTGCCCCATGCAAATGGTCCATGGTTTTTGCAAAGTACTGCAGGTACTGCTTCATAATCTTTGTCCTTAAACAGGTCTACGATCAGAAGTCCTGTATTTTTCTCATATTCTTCAAATTCTTTGCCTTCCAGACAGCGTGCACATGGAACCTCACCATAAATATAATCTGCATGTGTGGTTCCATAACATGGGATTGCTCTTCCGGCCTGTGCCCAGCTTGTTGCCCATGAAGAATGTGTATGTACAACTCCTCCGATATTCGGGAATGCTTTGTACAGTTCTACATGAGTTGCTGTATCAGAAGATGGATTATATTTTCCTTCTACCTTATTTCCATTCAGGTCTACAACAACCATATCATCCGGTGTCAGCAGATCATAATCAACTCCACTTGGTTTGATGACAAAAAGTCCTGATTCTCTGTCGATTCCGCTTACATTTCCCCATGTAAATGTAACAAGTCCGTATTTTGGAAGATCCATGTTTGCTTTGTAAACTTCCTCTTTTAATTTCTCCAGCATGATTCGTACCTCTCCTTTTGCTTTTCAGATATTCTTTTACAACAGCTTTCAGATGTTCCGGCTTTTTTCTGCATATCCCACCCGGAAAATCTCTTAATATCTGTATTATAGCACTTGTACGGTACATGTACCAACTTGTATGTTGATTATTTTACTGTTTCTCATACAAAAACTCTTCAGGCAGACTTACCTTGAAATCTTTTGCAAGTGAACGGAAATTGTCCGGTGTAATAGTCTGAAGTTTATTTGGAGTCATAGAAAGAATCTTCACCAGGATCTCTGCAGATTTTTCTACCGTATGGAGCAGACCAAATGTCAGGTCAAAATCTTCACCTGAGCAGAACATTCCATGATGTGCCCAGATAACAACATCATATTTCTTCATTAATTCTGCTGTTTTTATGGCAATTTCTCTTCCACCCGGTACCATCCAGCCGACAACACCTACGCCGTCCGGGAATACAACCGGACACTCTGTAGCAGATTCCCATAACTCTCTTGTAAAGATCTTATCATCCAGTGGCAGAACAAATGTCAGAGCAATTGTATTTGTCGTATGTGCATGATAAATAACACGATGTTTTCCGTTTGTCAGTTTCTTCTTCACTTCATGATTCATCAGATGAGTCGGAAGCTCACTGGTAGGTCTGCCGCCCTCAACCAGGCCCCAGCGGATTCTGTAATTTGTTCCTGTCTCATCCAGTTCAATGATCGCAAGACATACTTCCGGATCCACGATAATATTTCTGAAATATTTACCGCTTCCCGTTACAAGGAAAAACTCTCCTGCTAATCCCGGAACCTCTACCCCGATCGGTATCCATTCTCCAGTTGCATTCAGACGGGGACGAATCATCTCTACTTCCTCCGGTTTCAGACGATAGCTTAAGTTTCCGCCATTTCTCTCATGCCATCCCTGAAGATAACCGTCATTTGCCATTTTGATAAATCCCTGTACAAATTTAGATTCCAGAATTTTCATAATATATATCTCCTCCGCTTTTTGTGGTTTTATGTTGTTTGTTTTTAACAATATATTGTTTCTTGTTGTTTATGAATGTATTATATATTGTTTCTTGTTGTTTGTAAATAATTTATTCAAAAAATCTCTCACAAAACCACACATCAATTCCGAAATATCTTTGTCAATTCTGTCCTGCTATTCATCCTGTTCAGAAGATTTTTACCGTTATTTTTGCTGAAATTCTATAATTGCGTATGCTTTTCCGTCTGTATCATCAAGCGATACAATCACCTTTCCTGTTTCTGCTTTTGCTTTCGGGCAGATTATATCTCCAAGTTTTGCCTGCATCTTATACTCTGCACGCATCTGGTATACTTTGAAATCTTCCGGCAGGAAATCTTCTGCCATACAGATATACTGACAGTTGTTTACATGATGATTAGTGTCAAGATGATGCTTCTGCACTGTGAATGATTCCTGTGAAGTCATGTCATCCGGAAGTTTGATTTTCCTCGGTGCATAATCCATTTCCAGCTTTTCGCCGAGTATGTAATTGTCTGTATCTGCAGGTGTCAATCTCACCGGAATCCCTGTACTGATGGCCAGATGTGTCCAGTTGGAGTTCGCCCAGGCAAGCTTCTTCCCATCCATTGTTTCTATGGTGAAATTACGCATACCCATGAATCCTTTGAAATCATAAGGTGCTGTCGTGATCCTGATTTCCGTTCCCATAGCAGGATATTCATCCACAATTACCTGCCAGGAAGAAAGAACCCACGCTCTGTCTCTTGCCTTCAGCACGTCTCCTCCAAGCCCGACCGACTCCGCATGAAATGTACAGCAATCCTGAAAATAATTCAAAACACCCGGTAATGTCAGTTTGCCGTTCTCACCTGTCTCACTGTATCTGACTCTGCTGTTAAAACTGTAATTCATTTTTTATGTCCCCTTTTCTTATGTCGCTATGATTTTTTAATATACTTCTTTTCTATTATTATAACAAGCCAAAAGTATAAGGCATAAAACAGTTTTTTATAAACTGTTTTATGCCTTATCTTTGTTCTACCTTATATCACTTACTTCAATTCTTTGCCGCAAATGTGATCATCACCTTAAACAGATCCCCATCCAGGTATAGCTTAAACTCACCTCCCTGCAGCTCTGTCAGGCTCTTTGCGATAGAGAGTCCCAGTCCGCTTCCTTCTGTATTTCTCGCCACATCTCCTCTGATAAACCGTTCTGTCAGTTCATCCGCAGAGATATTCAAAGGCTGTGCTGAAATATTTTTCAGGGAAAAGGTTACTTTTTTATTTCTGTTGCTGATCTCTGCGTAAACTCTGGTGCCCTCCATTGCGTACTTCACAACATTGCCGAATACGTTTTCCAGAACACGCCACATTCTCTGGCCGTCTGCGTAAATAATGGACGGTTCGTCTGTGAAATGTACCATCATAGTCAGGTTCTTCTCCTGGAATTTCTCTTCAAATTCTCCGATCACCTGCTGCACCATTTCCACAAAATCAATATCATTCATCTCCAGTTTGATGTTTCCGGTGCTTGCCTTGGATGCCTCTACCACATCCTCTGTGAGCACCTTCAGTCTCTGGGATTTCTCATCCAGGATGCGAAGATATTCCTGTATTTTCGGATCTGTCGGGTTCTCACGTTTCATCAAATCTACATAATTAATAATGGAAGTCAAAGGTGTTTTCAGATCATGGGAAACATTTGTGATCAGCTCTGTCTGCATTCTTTCCTTTTTCAGGCTGTTCTCCACAGCAGCATCCAGACCACTGCCAATATTGTTAATATATTCTGCCATCACCTTCTGTTTTCCTGTAAGTGTATCTGTTTTGATCTTATATTGCAGTTCTCCATCGCTTATTTTCTTCAGACCATCCATAATAAGATCCAGCCCATCCGCTTTTCTGATGATAAAAATCACCGCAGCCGCATCTACGATCAGTAATATTATCAGGAATACTCCTGCACCTGTGAATCCGCAACCAATGATCAGGAACTGCAAGAATAAAAATGCTCCTCCCACAAGCAGAACTTTTATTTTTTCTGCTGTATTTCTGGAAAAAGCTCTGGCAAAATCGGAAAGCTTCCCACTGCATTTTCCAATCCATTTCAGAACTGTTCTAATCAGACTGTTTTTCCATAAGGTTCCTGCTTTTATTCTTCTTACCAGACTGAGATATCCGATCAGGAACCATGCCATTGTATAAGTCCCACATATGAGACAGGTAACAATCACTGTCACCACTGCATGACTGTAACCCAATGATGAGTTGGCGATCAACGTTCCCGATATGATCGTTCCTGCCAGCCATATACCGATCACTGCTCCTGCCGCAATTTCTGTATACCATCTGTCAAATCCATTCAGATGGATTTCTTCATCCTTCGGTTTCCTTCCTGCTGTCACAGTCAGCCACACCATACCGATCAGCCAGAGCACACTTCCGAAGATTGCTCCTGCCAGCATCGGAAACATAAGCTTTGAATATGTCTTATAATTCTCTGCCTCATCAGCCATGGAATCTGCCACAGAAAATTTCGTATCAACCGAAACTGCAAACACAAAATCCTTTGTGTCAAAGCTCTGATCAATGGTATGATTCCACACCTGCAGATCTGCATCCGGAATATTTGTAACACACTCACTTAATTCCGGGTAAACAACTGCATATGCTTTTTCCTTAAATATTTTCTCAAGGTTCTGCTCCAGCTGTG